>BNJS01002894.1_pt1 | contig 99044 bp, 71 predicted proteins | sample 8540461 | NCBI WGS metagenome assembly BNJS01 (sample SAMD00202454, study PRJDB9452) | human saliva metagenome | isolation source: human saliva | place: Japan | reverse complement strand
TCAGTTACGTATTGCCTGGCCAAGTCCACCCTGTTCAAGCTGTGCCGGTGCTCGGCTCCATCCTGCGGGCCGGCGGCCAGATCCCGGTCCAGCGGGGCACCCAGAACGCGGCCACACGCGCGCGCCAGCGAGGTCCTGGCTGACTGGCGGCGCCACTCGCCGATCTTCTCGGAGGGCACGCTCTCCCGCGAGACCCTGCCAAGCGGCCGATGGTGGCCAAGACCGAGGCGGCCCGCTGGCCAGCGACCAGTGGCGCCCCTGTCCTGCTCCATGGGGCAGTCGGGGCCCACGAGATCCTGGACACCTACGTGCGTTCCTTCCACTTCGGCAAGCACGTGCGCGTCACCATCGGTGAGTTCTCATGACCTCGTCCCGCTTCGGCCCGGCCACCCAGGACCGCGAGTGCCGCGCGCCTGCACCGCCGAGATCATGGCGTGGCCATCACCTCCTGGTGGAGGAGCCCTGCGCGATGAAGGCCTGCCTTCGACATGCGCACTGGACGAGACGGCGACCGCAGCAGATCGGCGTGCGCCGCGACCCGCCCGAGGCGGACACTCAGGGAGGTGGTGGCCAGTGAGCGGCGTCGAACCGCAACGAGGCGCTGCCGCTGCGCCCGGCCGCGGCCGTCATCGGCCAGGAGCCTGGGGCACCACCTTCGCCGGCCTCGGCCCAGGCCGCACTACGACGATCTGGGGCCGGCGCCGGAGGTGGCTGAGGAGATCAACGCTGGCACCAACGAGCGCCACGTCCTCGGCCACAGCCTCGCCGCAGGCCCGAAGGCGACCACCGACCTGCCCCAGGCCGTCACGGGAGCGAGCGTCGTCGTCGTGGCTGCAGTCAGGAGGCGGAGGGTCCTGAGCCCCTCACGGGGCGCACGCCGACGACGCCGTGGCCGTCTCTGGCGAAGCGGCAAACGGAGCCTGGGTACCGGGCTGCGGATGAGCGAGTGTCCCGAAGCTGAGTGTCTCTGAAAGCATCGACACCTTCCTCCCGCGTCGTGGTCGTCTCCGCCCCAACCTCGCCGACGAGATCGCTGCCGGGCTGCAGCCCACCGCCACCGTCGTGGCCGCCGACGACGAGCTAGGTCGCCGCCCGGATCGCCTGCCACTGTGCGCACACTGGCACCTTCCGCCCCTACACCAACACCGACGTCCGCGTCGAGCCCAGTGCGGGGCGGTCAAGAACGCGCCACCGCCCTGGCCGCCGCCTGAGGCGCCGCGGGCCGCCTGGGGACAACCCAAGGCCACGATCATCACCCGGGCCTGGTGGAGATCACCCGGCTGGGCCTCGGTAAGCTCGCTCGCCCCGAGACCTTCTGGCTGGCAGGCGCGTACCTGGTGGCCACCTGCCCTCGCCCTTGAGCCGCAAACCAGACTCGGCCGCCGCCACCCGGCGAGGGGATGAGCGTGGCCGAGGCCGCTGCGGCCTCGCGCGCGTGCCGAGGTGCTAAGCCGGCCCGCGCCGTCCTGACCTGGCCCGGCCCACGGCGTGACATGCCCATCACCGCCGGGGGTCGCCGGGCGTCGCTCCCAGGGCGCCGCCAGCGCGCGCAGGTCACCGGACGCGCTGCTGGCCCGCCCCCGCGCAAGGCCGGAGGGCGTGCACGCGCACCGTCGCAGGCGGCTAGCTCCCAGTGACCAGAGCCGGCTTTCTCTCGCGTCTGCTGTGCGTTATCAGCACGTCGGGCGCCGCGCGGTAGCGTGGACTCCAGCGACAGCCCTCCAGGAACCGCCGGCCTTCAGTGCCCAGTTCTGATAAGTCCACCCTGCGTGTCGTCGTCGTCTCGGCGGACGGCATGGTGAGCACACGATCTCCCTGCGCCACCGCCGCCGAAGTGTCCCGTCGTCAGGCCATCGACCGCGACCGCCGCGGAGGGTCCTTCCGGTGGGCATCACGCCCGAGGGCCAGCGGCTGCTCGTCGAGGGACGATCCGCCGCCTCGAGCCTCGAAGCGACAACCGCTCGGCAGTACCATCACCGCCGAGGGCCCGACGCGGGAGGCTCACCGCACGCCTGGAGGCGCGCGAGCTCACGGTCCTCGGTCCCACGCCTGAGGTCCGGGGGCGGGTCGACGCGTCGTCCCGCTGCTGCTGCACGGGCCCTACGGCGAGGACGGGACCATCCAGTGACGCGTGGAGATGATGGGCAGTCCCTTGCCGTCGGCTGCGGGTGCTGGCCAGATGCCGCGGTGGCATGGACAAGCAGGTCACCACAGGTGCTCCTGGGGCCGCGGGCATCGCCACGGCGCCGCACGTCGCCGTCGGCATGCCCGCGTAAAGCGACCCGAGGCGATCCCTGGAGGCCCGCCGGTCCTGACCCACCCCCGTTCGCCGCGCTCCGCCCGCGCCGGCCCTCCTGCGCATCAGCAAGGTCGACCGGCGCGAGGACCCGGCTGGAGCCATCGAGGCGGCCCGCGCGGTCGACCCCAAGGTCCCCGTGGAGAGCGGCATCGTGATCGCGAGGTCGAGGCCGTCCTTCAGGGCCGCGGCGACGACGCCCCGGGTGGCCGAGCCCGCGAGATCGCCATGGACGTCACTCCTGCAGGGCGCCGGGCGAGAGTTCTCACGACCACGAGACGCACCGTTTGCCCACGACGCTGTGGCCATGGTGTGCCCGCGGGCGCGCGCATCGGCCCTGAGGCGCGCGCGATGCTCCTCATGGACACACCGCCGCCCGGGCCTTCGAGGCGCCGGCTGCGAGGGGTTGCTCGGTCGACTCCTTCCTCACCGAGGCCGCCGGTGAGGCAAGTCGTCAACTCTGAGACCAACATCGATGCCCGGATTTCAACCTCCTCTCCATGTACTCACATGTGCAGGTCTCCGGCCTGGGCTACACTGGAGACTGGTCTCTGCGCTCATCGAGCTGGCCGTGGCCGCTCCACCGACGCCAACAACTGCCGAGCCGCCCCGGCATTCGGCGACAGAGGCAGCGGGCAGGACGCGCGCGATCGGCGGGACCCTCAGCTGAGGGACAGGAGCCCTCGCCGTCATCAATTTCCCTCCCAAGCCCTGCGGCAGCACCCCGTCGGCACGGGGGACGACTGCGCGGTCCCGTCCTTCCCTGACCCGCGCACGGCGCGCGAGCAACGGACGTCCTGGCTCGAAGCGGCGCCACTTCCTGCAACCGACTGGACGCGGGCCGCGACGACGCCAGGCCGCGGCCCAGAACCTCGGCGACGCCGCCGCGCTATGGGGCCAGGCCTGCCGCGCCTCGCCGTCGGCCTGGTCATGTCGCCCGCGTCCACCCCTGGCGTCGGCTGGGTACGGGACTTCGCCCGAGGGCTGGCCCAGGGCTGTGGACTTCTGCGGGCGGGCGCGTCGTGGCGGTGACCAGCCCGTGGCGGTCGACTGATCGCCCGTCACGGTCCTGAGCGACCCCGAGGGTCAGAGCGGTTCTGCGAGCGGAGCCGCCCGCGACGCCGTCGTGCACGTCGAAACCCTGGGCGCAGCGCGGCGGGACCGGCCCTGCCTCGTGCGGGCACTGATCGCAGCACCAGTGCTCGCGCCGTCGCTCATTCAGGTCAGGAGCACCGCAGGCTCGGCCTGCATCGAGGCCTTCCGCGCTCTGCCCGCGCCCCTGGCTGCGGGCTGCGACCTGCGCGCCAGCTACCGAGCGCCACTCCATGCTGGCGTCTCCGATTTCGGCTGGTTGCGCGACGCCGGTCGGATCGCCCGCGCCAGCGGCGTCGCGTCATCGATCCGACGATCCTGGCGGACTTGCCGGACGCGATCTCCTTCCCCGAGCTCGGTGCTGCAGCTCGTGAGCGTGCTGCAGATGATCGGCGCTCGACGCGCCCGCAGCCTGCGCCTGGCCGCTCGCCGGGGAGAGACCACGGACCGTTTCTCGCTGCCACCGTCCCGGGCGCACGTGCCCTGATCGCCTGCCTGCGGCGCCCGGGTGATCGGCGTCCTGGAGCCCGCAGCTCGATCGCCCGCTGGACGCCGGGTAGTGAGGCCGGAGCGTCTCAGGCAGGAGAGAACCCGCGCAGGAGCACACCGATGGGACCATCTCACGCCTGACAGGCCGTCACCCGTTGGAGGGTTGAGGACATGCTGGATGATAAAGGCCGCCGACTCGCTTCAGCAGCGGCGGCACGTGCTCGAAGGACCTCGAGACGATGCGCCCAGATGGAGACAGCGTCACCTTCCCGGCCTTGCGCAGGACGCACACGCTGAGGCGCTTGCGCGCGCATTGACGAGAGCACGCACACGCTGGATGTTGGGGTTCCACCGGCGGTTGGTCCGGGCACGTGAGTGCGAGACGCGGCGCTGGAAGATGGGGCCCTTTGCTGCAAACGTCGCACGGTCACAGCAGCCACGGTCTCACCTGATCTTCACTGCTTCAACGCTCGTGGCCGACGCCTGGCGCCAGGTCTTACCGCCCAGGGCGCGGGCGCCGGGCAACCCGAACACAGAGCGGGACTCCGAGGCGGCGCTACCAAGCCGCCTTAGCGCGCGTCTCGCGCATGCTGCCTCGTAAGCGGGAGACCCGAGAGTAAGCGTGAGACTGAGTCAGAAAAGCGTGCTGCATCTCACTCACTGGGACGAACGTAAGTGTCCCAGGTGGTCGATGGTGGTAAGCGGCCTGACCAGCGTGCCGGTGAAAGCCTCAGTGCTCCTTTCGGCTCTGCTTAAGGTCGCTCGTGAGCGCGGTCCTGCCTGGTGCAGCCTGCTCCGGGTGGAGGAATGTGATCTGCACGCACCTGAAAACCGGTCATATCGTAAACCAAAGCTCGGCCCAGGCCATGAACCACAGGGTTTGCGTGCACGCCCGCACATAAGTGCAGACTGCGCGTAATGGAACAGGAAGGTGTTCCAGAGCGTGACACATGGTGTGCCGTCGTAGCGCAGGACCCAGGGAGGCGAAGATGGCGCAGTCTCAAGGACATCGCCCCGTTACCCCGTCTCAGGGGCCCATGCGCCGGTGGGGCTCGCAGTGCGCCGCTGATCGCGCTACGGAGACCGCTGCGACCAGACCCGGGACCGCGTCGATGTCCTCACGTCTCTCGTGCCGGACGCGGATACCGGAACCAACGTCTCGCTCACCCCTGCGCCTCCGGCCTCCGACGCCCTCCACTGACTGCGCAGCTGATGCCGCCCAGGTGGCTCCGCGCTGCAGCCGACGGCGCTGTCCGGGGAGCCCCGCGGGAACCGCCCTCTGGTCTCCCAGCGCACTGGCCGCCTTCGCCGACGTTCCTTGCGCGCGAGGCTCCGGACCCGCCGGCCTGCGCGTGCTGCCGGAGCTTTTCGTCCACGCTCCACGAGGCCAGCGGCGGACACCACCTGGGCCGCCGTCGCGCGCCCGGTCTGTCTGACCCTGCTGTCGGTCGCCCGGGACGCGGCCACGGCGGCCTGCTCCGCTCCTGGAGGAGGCGACGGCGACCCTCGCCCGCCACCCTGAGCCCTCATCAAGCCGCCGCTGCGCCTTCGGCGCCCAGGGAGTCCGTTGTGGAGACCTCCGGCCCGGACACGCCCTCCGGTGGATGCTGGGGAGCGGGCCTCTCATGCCGCTGCCGACTCGCCTGTCGACACCATCGACGCGATGCAGGACGCCGGGTCCGACGACTGAGGCCCCAGAGCTGCAGCTAGGCCACCAGACGCCGACGAGTCATCGCGCACCGCCGTCGCCCGCTCAGATGCTCACCGACCCGGCCGCCGGCGGGTGCCGCACAGCGCTCGGTCCCGGCGCCCTGGGCATGTCCACCGGCGAGCTCGAGGTGATGTACCTGCTGGAGGCGACCGCGGTCCAGGGCGGTCAGCCAGCGTTGGGACCCGGAGCGCATCGGCGACCTCCGTGGGCGCTCGTCGGCACTGACCGCCCTGGGAGTGGGCCTCGGCCAGGTCCACGTCCACATCTCGACACCCCGCGTGCCGCACTGCTCACGCACGCGGGCTGCGCCCCGGCAGATCTGCATCCACCACCTCCACCTCCCACCGCCCCTGGTGAGTCTCCACGGACGAGCCGCGCTCCCGTGGGAGGCTGCTCGACCCGACACGGGCCACGTGGTCTCCTGAGGCGCCTGGCCGCGCGCCGGGCCGAGCGCAAGGCGCGCAGTCGGTGCGCATGCACTCTCCCCAGGCGGCCTGCTGCCTGTCCCGCACCGGGCGCAGGCCCCGCACTGGCCGTGCGCTCGCGGCAGGCGGCGCTCGGCGTCATCGCCCGTACCCGCGCTCATCGAGCAGCCTCGCCCGTCTGACGCCGCCGTCGTCCCCAACCCTGACCCGGGAGGGATCGCCCATGCCGCCGCCGCGACCTGGGCGCTCCCTGGGTCATCGTGCTGCAGACGCCGCTCGCACCGAGGCGGCCCACGACGCCGCCGCCCGCTTCCCCGGCGGCCCGTCCGCGGTCTCCACCGTCCGCCCTGCCGGTGGTACCACCTGGCAAAGACGGCGCTGCCTCGAGAGACCGCCCGCGCTGTGTCCTCGGAGCGCTGCGTGAGGCCGAGGGCATTTCTGGGCTCGTGTGCGACACCGGACGACGAGGCTCAGTCCCGCGCCGCGAAATGGGCTTGCCGGCAGCGGAGCAGGCGGAGCCGCTGAGCCTGGCCCGCCGCGCCTGGAGCGCCGCCGCGGGTTGCGCGCACCATCGCCCTCAACGCAGTGCCCAGGGCCGACGCCGAGGCGTCGTGGCTCGCGGCTGGTGGCCTCGGCGCTGCGGCTCCTCCGATGAGCCTGCTCACTGTCATCACCGCGGCCGCAATGCCGGCCGCGACGTCCGGTGCCCTCTGGCCGCCAGCGCGGCGGTGCCCGCACGTTGCTCAGCGACGACGGGAGGTCGCTGTCCAGCGCCGGCGGCTGTGAGCACCCTGACGTCCCTCATATCGCCACCGAGTAGCCCTCTCTGCGCGCTGCGATGTCTCGAGGCGCCCGCACATGCAAGCGCCTCGGGCCGCGAAGGGCTCGCGGGCTCTTCGTCATAGGGCGCCGTGTCCGGCCTCGTCTGATCGCTCAACTGGCACGCCCCGCCTGTCCTGGCAGCGTCGGCCTCGCCCGGAGCGTCCCGTGACCCGGCCTGTGGGCAAGCGCACGGGCCGCACAAACCTGCCACAGCGGGTGGAGACCCGGGCGACCCAGTGTGCGCCTGCTGCGGCGCTACGACACGGGAGCTGATCGACAGCGCGCACCCTCGTCGAGGGCGAGCAGTGCGTTAATCACCATCCGTGCCCAGGTCAGGCAGCGCCTTCCTCCCGGCGCAACCCGGCTCCGGACGGGTCCGCCCTCGCGGAGGCCACCGTCACCGACGGCGCTTCCACCATTACGGACACCTCGTCCAGTTCGGTGCGGCGCCATGATGCGGCGCCCGAGCCGCCCAGCGGCTCTGGAACCACCGTCCCGCTCAGCGGCGGCAGTGGACCCACCGTGACGCAAGCAGCGTCCAACTCGCGCCTGCGTACGTCCTCGATTTAGCCCCGCCGAGGACGAGCGCGAGGCCTCAGTTGGCCTGGCATGCCCATCTACCCTGGGCACGGAGGCCCTCCCCGTCCTGGCTAGCGGCCAAGGCGGTGTGCAGCGTCCTGACCAGACTCGAGTCGTGGGCGACGTCATCGCCGACCCTCCCCGAGGAGCCTGCGGCGCGAGGCGAGCCTGGTCAGACGCCCACACCGCCTCACCGCTGCGCACGCCCGAGGACCCGCAGTGGAAAGCCGCTCCGGAAACGCAGCCAGCGCCACGAGGAGTGCCATCCTGCAGGTCGCCCTGGCCCAGCGTCGAGCTTTTCATCATGAGGCGACCCGCACCGCGGTCGCCTCGCCCGTACCGGGAAAGACGGAGGCTCCGAGAGCGGACCTCGACCGCCCGCCTGCCCCACGCCGACCCGACCGTGCCGAGCGCAAGGAAGCGGGTCGGTGAGGAGATCCTCGCCGACCTGGCCCGCACCGTTCCCATGCAGCGCCTCTTCAGCGACGTGGGAAGCGGGTAAGACCCTCGTGGCCCTGCGCGCCATGCTCCAGGTGGCTCGGAGGCGGCGGCAGGCCGCCCTCCTGGCTCACCGAGGTCCTCGCCGCCCAGCACCACCTCACCGGAGGCGTCCCAGCCCATGCGCCCGCCCGGGACGCTCTGGCGGCGCGAACAGCGCCACCCGCGTCCACCTGCTGACCGGCTCCACCCCCGCCGCTCAGCGCCGCTCGTGATCCTCACCGAGCCGCTACGCCGGTGAGCGCGATCGCTCGTACCCACGCCCTGCTGTCCGGACCACGGGTGCAGATCCCTTCTCGGCCTGGCTGCATCGTCGATGAGCAGGCGACTCGCTTCGGCGTCGCCCAGCGCGACGTCTCCCTGCGCAGGGAGCGCGGCGGGTCTGACGCACCCGGCCACTGACAGGACCCATACGCCCCACCTCCTGGTCAGCGACCGCCACCCTGATCCCGCGCACCATCGCTACGACGTACGGTCTGACCTGGCCACCTCCGTCCGGACGAGCCTGCCCGCCGGCGCAGCGCGCCGTACCCACCCACCTCCGTCCCGTGCCCGCGCAATCTCCTGCGGAGGGCATCTGGCGGCGTGCCGCCAAAGGAGGCCGCCTGGGGCGTGGGCGACAGCCGTGCCCACGGATCGAGTTGTCGACGACGAGTCCCGGCAGACGCCGATGGATGCGTGGCGGCTGTCGAGACCGGACGACGGGCCGAAGCAGGAGGCGCTCGCGGAGTGAGGTGACAGTACGCATCCCGACCGCCCGCGCTGCCGTCGAGGACTGGAGGCGGCGACTGACCAGAGCCCGCCCTGAGCATCGGCGTCGGGGTCCTCACCGACGCATGAGCGCGAGACGACAAGGCGGCCGCCATGGCTGACTTTCCTGCCTCGGCGCGCACCCCGGTCCGTACCACCACCGTCATCGAGGTGTGACGCGCCTGGAGGCCCTCCAGCGATGGTCATCCTGACGCCGAGCGCTCGTGACCGTCCCCGCGCACCAGCCGCGCGGGCGGCCCAGGTCGGCGGCAGCAGGCCGTCCCTGGTGCGTGGCAGGTCACCGGGTGCGCAGGTCGACTCCACCGCCTTCCACCGGCCCAAGGCAACTGAAGGCCTCCACCACGGACGGATCTGCGCTGGCCGGAGAGGCCGACCTCGAGCTGCGCAGCGAGGGCGACGTCCCGCCCGCAGTCGCGCGCGCACCTCCGGGCTGACCTTGCTGCGCGTCAGCGCGGCGCCCGCCTCATCGCCGCGCGAGGCGCAGCCGAGCGGGATCGTGGCGCCGATCACACCGAGTGACCACCGGCCCCGCCGCTGGCGAGCGATCGTCGAGCGCCTCGCTGAGGAGTCCCAGGCCTTCCTCGAAAGAGCCTGAGCGCACCAGGGAGGTCGCTCAGGGAGCGTCCTCGGTCGCCAGGCCGGCTCGGCGAACCAGACCGTGGTCGTCCGCCGTACCGCTTGTCCGCGAAGCGCCCCCGCCCGGGCCAGGTCGGGTTCCGTGAGCGTCGAGCGCCTGACGACGACGATCGCGCGCGCGGCGCCAGCCACGGATCCTCGCTGCGGACCAGGGGCAGGGAGGATCGCTGTGAGCTCCCTCCTCGCCCACAGCCTCGTAGGGAGGACTGATCAGCACCAGGTCCACCGGAGCGCCCGCCGGGTTGGCCACGGAAGGCGGCTGCCTCGCGGTCACCGCCGATACCCCACCGAGGCCCAGTGAGCGGATGTTGCGTCGGCAGGTCTGCGATGCACACGCGCGAGGAGTCCACGAGCGTGACCTCGCTGGTTTCGGCCTGCAGCCTCCAGGCCCAGGGGCCCCGAGCCTGCGCACAGATCCAGCACCCGGGGCGCCGTCGAGCACCCTGCAGTGGTCCAGGCGGGCGGAGTGAGCCCGCGACACGTCTCGGAGGTGGGCGTCGTCCTGACCGGGGCACTCGATCCCGCGTCCGCCCACGGTTCCGGCCACGATCCTCGTCATGGAAGACCCCACCTGGCCCGCAGGTCGCGTCTCGTGGCCGCGGCGCGCTCAGCCTCCTCGGCCGGGGCGTGCTGACTGCAGCTGGTGTCCTGGATTCCGCACGCGACCGCTCTGATCTGCCCGGACGCGGTGAGATCTGGGCTGCCGACGGCGAGCGTGCGCAGATAGAGCCTCGCAGACCCACCCACCTCCTGGGCCAGGACGTGGTGGAGGCCAGGTCCGGGCCGGTCACCACGAGATCCGGTGGTTGCCGCGAGGGCCGCGGTGCGTCCCCTAAGGGCCTTGGGCGACATTGGCAGCCAGCTCGAGCATGTGGACGGCGTAGTCAGCTACCCGGTCGTCGCTGCCGCCGAACATGCAGATGTGTAGTGCACGGCCGGGAGCGCGCTCACGCCTCGAGGCTGGCTACGGTAGTGGCTGCATAGGAGCGGGTGTGCACGACCGACATCGTCCGGTGCCCTGCAGCGCGGTCAGGTGCAGGTCCAGCGCTGGCGGGTTTGAGCGGCCTCGACCTGCTTGCCGGTGGCGTACTCGACCACGGCGACCGTGGCGGAGCGCATCTCCTGTAGGGCAGCCCCGAGGGGGTGATGGCTGACTCAGGTCCCCTCCTGAACGGACAAGTTGTCGGTGGTGCCGACGACCAGAGCCGTCGTCGGACAAGTGGGAGGTACTCGGCGATCTGCTGTCGAGCGTCGTTGAGAAGCATGATGGGGTTCTTTCTGGGGCGTATGGCCGCGCGCCCCAGTTGCGTCAGAAGCGGTACCGAGGCATCGTCCATGTTGGCGCCTCACGTCTGATTTGCGTTTCGGTTTCTGCGCTGACAGGACCGTTCGGTCAGGGCCATCCGGCGTTTGCGCTCACATCGATGCGGGTCCGTCATCGTCGCCCAGTGAAAGGAAACCCCTGCGTGTCCGCTGCGTCCTACAGCCATCGAATCCGTCCCTCGCTGACGGACGTCGTCGTGGCGTGAGGGAGTCCTCTGAGGACAAGACCGCCTCAGCCTGGCTGGGATGTCGCCGGTTCTCATCTCCTCGCGCTGACTTACCCCCGACGGCAGCCCGGTGCGCTGCGTCGTCTCCGAGACTGCGATCGGGGCGTGGCTGAGGCCAGCCGCTGCAAGGAGCAAGTTCCGCACCGAGAACGTGTGCCGACCTGACCGTCACCGCTCTGGAACTATACATCGAGGTCCTCGACCGACCCTCCATCCCGGTCACGCCATCTGGGGCTTCCAACGGCACTGAGCGCCCTGTCGTGACCGGCGGCTGCGGCCGCTCGCCATACAACATGCTGGGCATTCCCGCTTCGGTATCTACGGGCACGACGTGCAGGACGCCGACGACTCACCTGACCGACGACGTCGTCGAGAACATCCTGCTTACGTGCGTGCCGCCCTGGGGTCGGCTTCATGAAGGGGCGCAATGCCTCGATCGGGACTGTCTCCATGGGGATCGCTGGCCGCCGCGTCCCCGAGCAGTTCTTCGTCGACTACCCGGGCTGCGTGCGCCAGTACCGACACGATCGAGATCGACCGCCGTGACGCCCACGGCATCTACGCGACCACCAGAGTACGAGACCGCCCTGCCTCGGGGCCCGGGAGCATCTTCACTCATCGGGGGAGAACCGCGAACCCGAGGCCAACCGCTTTCACCCAGAGGAGGCATGATGAGCAGTTGACTACAGCATCAAGATGCTCCTCATCGCCGCGACCATGGAGGCAACCCGCCCGCCGAGCTCGGGCTTCGTCGAGGAGGCCGAGGGTCACGACGCCATCGCGGCGGGGCTTCCAGGGGCAGCGTCAGCGGACGGACTACGCGCCCAACGGCGACACTCCCTCGAGACCTCTCAACACCACCTTCGACTGAATTCGCAGCGGCCTGAGGCGTCTTCGCCACGGAGGGCGACGCCGGAACGCGTGGCGCATGCTCTTCAACCTGTCCTGACCCACCTCGTCCCCAGCGCTTCAGCGTGACGTGCGCACCTACTGAGCTCCTGACGTGCTGGAGTGGGTCACCGGTTGCAAGCTCGAGCGCGCGCGCCGAGAACGGCCTTCCACTGACCTGCGCACCGGGCGACCACCCTCAACGCCACTCGGCGAGAGAAGGACGCCGAGGGCAACCCCATCATCAAGCACTGGTGGAGATCACCGAGGCGGACATCGAGGCGGATCTGAAGGCCTCCACCTTTCCATGCCGCCACCCGCGAGTATTTCCTGAGGCGCTCCACGCACTTTCACCACCGCTGGCGACAGCCCGTCACCGCGACCCGCCTGAACTTCGGGCCGCCAGCCGGTCCTCCAGATCCTCCCGAGGGCTTGACCGTGGAGTGCGCCGCACTGACGTGCGCGACCAGATCGTCAACCGCACCGACCCGACCTCGCCGACGACCTTCTTCGTTCCGCTGCTCGACCGGCCACGCGCTATTTCACCGCGTCACGACCGGGCGGCCAACCGCGCCAACCACACGGCCACTGGCTACGGGCCATGCACGCTGACCATCACTCTGGCCTCGATGCTGCGCATCGCGTCTACATGCACAACGTCGAGCGCGAGAGGATCCAAGCGCAAGGCCTGCGCCCTTCGGCACCGCCTGGAGCCCGCGCGAGCGCCGACTCCGGCCTGCGCCAGCACTTCGGTCCTCTCACCGCTGACGGGTCGCCGCTATGATGACGAGCACCGGCGAGCACCACGCCCTGCACTCGACCTCGGCTCCAGCCCGTGCGAGCGGTCCCGACGCACCGGGTCATACCGGCACCGAGGAGGTCTCTCCGCTTCCACCACCGTGCGGTGGACTAACACGGCACCGTTCACCTGACCTCTGAGCGCACCATGGATGGTGTCTGTCGGAGCATCAGCATGGCGATGCGCGCCTGCTGCGGCTGACCTCATCGGCAACGACACCAAATGTCGACTACGGCCTGCCTCAGACGCCCACGCACAGGCGCTGCGTGCCTACCGACCGGGCGCACCGCACACGTGACTGACCGGGCCTCCCTGTGGGAGGCTAAGCCCGGCGGGAGACCGGCATCCTGCCCGCAGATACACACGGTCTCACGCCACGGCGGACCTGGCGGTGAGCCCGACCATCGATCGCGATCGCGTGGACCGCTTCCTTCGCCCCCGCCCGACCTCGTGGGCCCATCTGCTCGAGCGCGTCAGGCGGGCGGGCGCTGCATCGCCCTCGACCCACCGGGGCCTGCCCGCACCTGGGCGCGCAGAGCGTCCGCCTGCGTGCTCCAGGCCGCCGACCCTCAGGGGCTGCGCCCCGCCGACGACGACGCGCGGTGGCCGGGACAGATCGAGGGGATCACCATCGCGCGTCCCGGCGGCACGACACCGCCTGCGCCGTCCATGCGCCCGCTGCGCTGCGACGAGGGTGCGCCTGTTCACTATCCCTCAGATCCTGGAGCCCATCGGGCCGTGGCGGTTCCCAGCCCCTGTCCTGATGCGAAGTTGGCGCTGCGCGGGCCGGACCGACCAACGAGGTCCGCGACTCGACGAGAGGTGGTCCGGCCGCTGGCAACCTCACCTTGGCTCTGGCTGCTCCAGGCGTGCCAGCGAGCCTGAACGAGCCTGACACCGCGTGCGCTGGTCGAGGCGGCGGGGAGTCGCGCCTCGGGCGTCGTCATCGACGACGACGAGCCTTCGCCAGTCCCGGCGACATGCCGGACAAGATCGCCCAGTGGTGCCGCAGTCACTACAGGATTCGAGGGACCGGCGCAGACGGTCCGGCTCATCCTCGAGTCGCTCGCCGCGCCCACGCCGCCTACGCCCAGGCTGCAGGACGTCGTCGGCGACCAGCTGACCCGGCGGCACTGATCCACCTGGTGGAGGCGGGGCGCGCACAGCCCTCCTGCGGCCGACGGCGGCGGCCTGCCACCGTCGGGTCATCGTGGGCACACCGGAGGCCAGTGCCCGGTAACATCCTCGCTCCAGCTCGAGGCCGCTGAGGTCCTCGGACCCGAGTGCTCGCGAGGTGCCGCGCCGCAGATCGGCTCCGTGGAGGTCGAGGCCTCCGGGACTATCGCCGATCCCGGTACCTTCGACGCCAGCGGGAACGGCTACAACGCCACCGCCGACTCGACCACTTGGCACGTCGAGCGCAACCACATTGAACTGAACACCCACCATCACGAAAGGAGCAAACGATGCTCCGCAACATTCCCGCCAACCTGTCACCCGAACCTGTCAAGATCCTGCTCGGAGATGGGCCATGGGATGAGATTCTCCTGGCTGATGAACTTCCCGGGCACCAATTTCCACCCCACCACGGTGCGAGCCGACGGCCTGGGATCCCTGGACCTGCTGGAGGTCCATCCTCACCTCATGCCCTGGACCGCCACAGCAGCTACCAGGGCTGGCCCCCTATGGAGACGGGCTGGGCGACGACCCCGGCCCGCCGGTCTGGGACGTCTACGAGAAGATCTGAACGAGGCCGAGAAGGACGCCGGACCGGTGAGCGTCAAGACGATTGAGCGCATGGCCTCTACGACTACATTCTCAGCGTCTACGCCGTCGTCCTCACCGGGGAGACGGCCCTGTACGCAAACCTCATTCTCAAGAAGGGCGTGCTGTGATGACTGCGACCGCGACCCGTGGCTGAGGAGGCCCCTGTCGGAGGGGACGGCCAAGCGGGAGTTTCGCATCCCTGGATGAGGCGTCTTCTGTCTGCTGGTCTCCTGCTTCGCCGCCTGGGGCCTGGGGCTGGAAACATGACTGATCCCCTGGTCAAGGTCTTCGGCTCCGTGTCTCCATGTCGAACTCTGCAGTCCTCGCTGGTGCAGTCGGCCTACCACGGGCCTACTTGCCTCGGCGATCCCGGCGGCCTTCATCAACAGCTCGCCTGGGCGCTAGCGGCGGCGACATCGGCTGGTGCTGCGAGATCCGGCGGCCCTTGTTCATCCCCGCGACCTACGCCATGACCCACTCGGTGTCTCTGACCGCGCTGTTCACCCTGGCCGCCGGCCCGTCCATCCTGGAGACTCAGCCAACCCTTCGTCATGTCAATGGGGCTGGAGCGCAACGCCACCCGGCGCCTCAACTTCTGCATCATCCCACCGGTTCCAATCTCGGGGTGCTGCGGGCCGACATCTGATCCTGTTCCAAGAACCCGGCCACCGCCGGAGCAGCGCGCCATGAGCCACGAGACGCCGCTGGCCACCCAGAGTGTAGAGCTCAAGGCGGTCTGCGGGCCCTTATGTGCCCCGGCCTTCACCTCCTGCTGGCCTTCCGATCAGCAGGGTCAGGGCTGCGGAGCGGCCGGTGATTCACGGCACAGCGGTGGGACCGGGCAGATCTATGCGCCGCGCAACAAGCGCTACAGCCGGTAGTGGCGCAGTACTAAACGTCTCCGCCCAGACTCGTATCTGGACCTACACCTGCACTACGCTGACCAGACGCCCTGAGGTGTCCGACGACGTCGCCGGCGACCGCTGCAGCCAGCCTGCGGATCGTCTTCCTGGCCTTCCGGTTTCCCTGTGTCCCATAGCGGGCGCATGACGCACGCGCTTTCCGCTTCTGCCCGCGTGCACCGCGCTCGGCCTGTCCCTGCTCGCGCGCAGAGTGCCAACATTCTGGGGTGCTGGCCATCGTCTCCCTGTCGGCCTGCATCTCCTGCATGTTCTCACCATCTACGGCGAGGCCCTCCTGGGGCTGAGACACCAAGCACGGAGCCGCCGGCCTCGTATTGCTGCGGCCACTGGTCGGCGACACCATGCCTACTGGTGCAGAGCCTGCTCATCACGGACCACACGCTCCTGCGTGGTGTCCTTACATCACGCAGCGCGCGCTCGCTGTCGTGGCTGCCTACGCTCCAGCACGCTGCGCACGCCCAGGCCCGCCGAAGCGCCGATCGACGGTCGCCTTCTCTCACTTCGGAGTCCAGTGCGCCCACTCGCACCGAGCCGGGCGCGCAGAGCTCGCAGGACCAGTGGGCCCAGTGGGCCCGTCCGGGCAGCGATCCACGGCGCAGGCCGTGGCTCGATGAGGCCCCGACGACGAGCGTCGGCTCCAGGCAGACACTGCGGGCGGGGCACCTCGATCGATCTCGCTGCTCGGACAGGCCCAGTGCGGCCTGTCCCAGGGCGTCGAAGTCTCCTGCGTGACGCTGGAGCAGGACGGGCCGCCCATGCGCCAGCTGGATAGCCACCGAAGCGACCGCGGCGACGCTCGCCGGGGATCCGCCGCCGGCGGCGAGCAGCCTGGCATGGCACAGCCCCAGGGCGATGTCGCCGTTGGCGGCGAAGACGGCGCCGCGCAGGCTGCTGCCTGAGCAGGCGCGAGCCACCGTGGCGGGCGCTCTCCCGTCCAGGCGCTGCAGGTGCCCACCCAGCGGCCGGAGGATCCCGGCCGCGCGCACGCCGCCGACTGGCAGCGCTGTCAGCTCTGCGAGGTCCCAAGCCAGGACATGGTGGTCTCGGTGACGTGCAGCAGGCGGCTGCGCTGCGCCAGAAGGTGCTCCGTGGCCAGCCTGGCTCCTCGGCAAACTGGTCGGATGGAGACGGTGGACAGCCCCGAGAACTCAGCTGACCCGGAGATGATGAAGCCACGACCGGACCGCGGTGGCGCTGGGACGAGAGGACGTCAGGACGTCGGCGCGCGCGCCAGGACCATCGATGGTCGCCACGCGGGTGACTGTGCAGGCGGAGCGCCAGCGCCCGTCGCATCGGACCTGGGTCGCCGCCCTCGGCAGTGGCCAGGATGGTTGTGTCCTCTTCGCTCGCGCACCGCTCCCTGGCGATCGCGTGGAGATGGTGGAGGCCATCCCGTGCGACAGCCCGGCTGTCAGCTAGGATGCCCACGGGCGGAGTGATCCTGAGGCCAGCGGAAACGGCGGCGAGGTTCGCCTTACAGCCCAGCGCCCGAACGGCCGCCAGAAACTCTCTCCGACGTGTCTCCCGACGCGGACCGATCGGCGGCTGCTGAGTTACGCGGAGACGGCACAACTGCGCGCGAGACCCGGACCGCCCCGGCCACGTCACGAGGGTCACGCGTGTGGACACAAGGGAAAGTATAGCAGCGCCGCCCCAGGATCCCGCTGCCGCGTTATGTGTTGGCGTGCCGGTGCGCGCGCGCGTCCCGCACACCCGCGCTGCCCAGCCAGTAGCGTGAGCGCACGAGCTCGGGCTGTCTCACCCTGCAGCTTCGATCCTCATACCCTGGGTGCACGTCGACATCGCCGCCCGCGCGACCACGCTTCCTTCGACGTCGCCGCCATCGGGTCGCCCACAACGCCGCCAGGCGCTGACGCTACCCGCTCGACGCCGTCCACGAACGCCTCCCGCCTGGCCAGGAGGCCACCTCCCACCTGCCCGGCGTCGGTGTGTGACATCGTCCCCGCGCGCGCCGACTCTACCGCACCGGCGCGGGCGAGCGCCATCATCGGGCGGGCCCGTGCGCAGCGGCAGCGACCTGGATGATTTGCTCGCCCACGGCCTGTCAACTCGCGCGACCGGGGCGCCTGAGACGGTTCTTCAGCTCTGCGTCCGCCGCCTACGCGCATCATCTCCTCCTCCTCGTCAAGCGACGTCGCCGGTTGCGCTGGACGTCTCTGGCCTCGTCACAACCTGCCCGCTGTGCCCGCACGCCCCGCGGCCCGTCCGGGCTCGAGGCCCCCGCCCGTGGTGGCCCGCGACGGCAGTCGACTCAGGACCCGTCCCGCCCGGGACCCCGCTGCCGCCTCGCCGGCGCCGACCCACACTCGAGAGGAGGACACCGCGACGACCAGCCGCGATGCCGGAGACGACCTGCAGCAGCATCCTCGATGAGCTCGACGACGTGCCATCAGCAGCGCCTGATCCTACGCCGATGAGCGCCCCGGCGATCGTCAACCGAGAACGTCTGCACTCATCGACCGGGCGCTGTGACGTGGTCCCGAGCTGCGTCTGCTCGTGCCGAGAAGATCGTCGCCGATGCCGCGCTGTCCTGGCTGAGGACGGGCGAGTGTCCGAAACGGCCTGCCCAGTGCGCCTGGTGGAGGAGTCCGAGCGGGTCGTGGCCGGGGAGAACATCGTGCGCATGGCGGCGACCGCTCGACAGCATCGCGTGGCTGCGGCGTGAGACACGCCAGCTGCGTCACGCCGCGACAGAGGCCTCGACCGGCACCGGGCCTCCCTGGAGGCCGAGGTCGCCAAGGTCGCCGAGCAGATCCGCGCCGGCCGCGAGGTCCTCGCCGGCTGCCTGGAAGACGGCGCGCCAGCCGGTGGAGATCCAGGAGCCCGTCCGCCGCCGTTCTCGGGCTCTGGTCCGTGGGACCTCTCCATGTCGCCACTGAACCAGCGGCGCCGCAGTCCCACCTCGGGTACGCTCGCAGCCAGACATCACGTCCATCAACGCCCACCAGCCGCGCCCAGCGTGCATCACCTGCGTCCATCAGCCTGGTACATCACCTGGGCATCACGCGGACACGCGCCGCAGCCCCCTCGGTCATCGCTGAGCATGCGCGATCAACCTGCTGTGGAGGAACCTGTGCTATGTGACTCCGTCGTCGACATCGTCGACTCCGCGCTCGGTGCCACCGGCTCGCCCGGAAGAACCTGCAGATCCGGCAATACCACCGGCTGCCGACCTGGGCACCGAGGTCATCATGCCCGAGGGCAGCGACCCGCTCGACGTCACCCCGACTTCCATGGACCTGATTTGGCGTCTCCGGGCGCAGGCCGACGCCGACCTGCACGTCCACGGCGAGTGCGTGCGCTGCCTGGTGCGCGACCGATGAGGACCCGGCGTGAGGATCGACGAGCTCCACCTCTTCCCCGAGGTCATCGAGGCGGCGCTGACGCGATGAGGAGGGCTGGCGACCCTCCTGGCGGTGCGAGACCACCGGACCACGCACCGAGCTGCGACGCCCGCGCCCACGCTGTCTCCTTCCAGCTGTGCCGCCCGACCGGCGCGGACCGTGCCCCGACCGCGCAAGCGGCCTCGAGGACTCGCACCGCCGACCACCACCTACGAGGGTCCCCTGGACCCGGCGCTGGTCCGCCCCTGGCCGGCCTGCTGGAGACCGACACCGGTCAGAGGTACGAGCCGGACGCCCACGAGCAGAGGAGCAGGCCTGAATGCAGCGTGCCGCAGCGCTCGCCGCGCGCACCGACACCGAGAGGCTCTCGTCCACTGCTGTGCCGGAGCATCGACGCCCAGCTGCTCGACCGTCACCCAGCACCGCCGCCGCCCTACGCCCACTTTATAGAACGGCGCGCCTGTCACCAACGCAGCAGCCTGAGTTCCCAAGTGACCTGGTCCTGGGCATCATCGCGTCACCGAGCAATTCTGCACCGCACCCACCCGAGGTCCGTGAGGCCAGCTCGCCAAGATGCGCGCCGCCACTGTCTCCGGAGCTGGCCCCTGGCCGCCGCGCGCCGCGACCCGGGACTGGGGAGTTCATCGCTCGGCAAGGGCGAGGCGCTCGGGCGGGCGGGACAAGACTCCATCCTGTCCGGACACGGTCGAGGCCCTCAATGCGCCACCCACCTCACGCCCACGGTCGAGGAGACTCCGCACGGTCGTCACCCGGCCTCGTCTCCTGCTTTCCGGACTGCCCGCAATCTGGCGCGCGCGCCTCCGGAATTGCGCGATGACGAGCTTCCAGGAGCCTCACCACCGCCGTCCACCAGCCTCTGGCAACCCCGCCTCACGAGGTCACCGGAACCGCCTCCTGACCACCAGCGCGTCTCTCACCGCCAGCGCCACTGTCGACGGCGAGAGGTCCCGCAGGCAACGGGCAGCTCGGAAGAAGGTCGCCGAGCGTCGACGCCGCTGAGGCCGCCCACGCGCCATCCTGGCCGCCTGTGCGACGGCGGCCCTCGACCTGCCCGGGAGTCAACGAGGCCCTGCGCGCCGACCTGCTCACCGGGCAGGCCCGGACGAGACTGGGATGCCAGAGACGCCCGGAGGTCGAGGTGGTGCGCGCTGGTCTCGCCCGGCATCGTGCGGCCGGATGCACCGTCACCCGCGCTCGAGGTCCCCGATCCGGCGTCCGCCGCGCCGCCAGGACGAGCGCAGGCCTCACGACCGCCTCACCGGGCGCGGTCTCCGACCGCGGCCAGTCCGCCGCGTGGGAAGTTCCCGTGCGTTGCATCGACGGACGCGCCCTGTCGGCCTCCACCTGGGCACGAGAGCGGCCGCCTGCTCGTGCGCGGCACCACCGCGATGCGACTCTCCTGACGACGCCCTCGAGCCTGACACCGAGCCGCGCGTACTCCTGGCCGAATCTGTGACATCGGCCCGCGTCAGCGACCTGAGTGCTATCGAGCAGCCTCGCCGCAGCGGACATCTCCACCTCCGCCCGCCACCCGCGAGAGCGCTCCACCCCAGCGGCACCGGCCTCGACGAGGACACTGGCGCTGACGGCGCCGGCGCGACGGCATCGGCTGGTCGACTAGCGCGGCCGCGGCCTGCACGTCGTCGAGACCTGACCTCTCGACCGCCGACGGCTGCCCCGGCGTGGGATGGCGACCTGCGGCCGCCGCTGCTCGCCGACGCCACCCATATCGCCTGCGACCTGCCTGACCCGGGCCCTGAGCGACCGGGCCCTCGACCGGCGTCGCCCGCTGCGCGCCTCGAGGCGCGCCATCAAGACCTCAGCCCTGTTTCGACCAGGGACCTCGTCCGCATCGGCAACATCTACGCCGACGAGGGGCCTGTGGAGGCTGGGGCACGGCTCGCGTCCCGGAACCGGTCCCGGCCCTGGTCGCCCGGATCCGGAGTCCACCGCCGAGGTCATGCGCTGGGCCCTTGAGGTCGGTGGCATGGAGCTCTGATGCCCCTACGTCGATGTCGAGGGCGCCGCCGGGCTCTTCGCCTCCGAGCGAGCTCCCATGGGCGCCAGGGACTGGAGTGCCGCCGCTGCAAGGCCACCGATGCGCGAGGCCTGGAGGCGCTCCACACCTACTTCGCGCTGCCACGAGGCCCGTCCGCACCGGTCGGCGCCGGGCTGAGGCCGCACAGACGCTACTCACCGCAGACGTCGCTGCACGATGCGCCAGTCTGTGACGTAGGCTCTCCCGGCCCTGGTAATGCCGTGAGCATGCCACACCCCCATCGTCGGAGATCGTCCGCGCCACTGATCGTGACGACCACGAGATCGTCCGTCGGCATCGCCGAGACTGGCTGACCTGCGCTGATGGGCCCGTGACGTCGTCGCGAGGTGCGGATCCCGGGCCGTGGAGGCGGTGCGTCGCGCCGAGCTGGTCCGCCGTCCTGATGTCATCCTCGTGGACTCCAGCCGCCTGACGGCACCGGGCATCGAGTCATGCGGTGAAGCTGAGGCGACCGTGCCCTGCGCCCCGCTGATCGTGCTGACCCTTCGACGACGACGAGGCTCGGCCGAGTCGCTAGCAGGCGCCCGCCTACCTGCTCAAGACGCCGTCCACGGCGCCGAGACAGCGACTGTCGTGGCTGTCGCCTCCGGCCGCAGTCCCGCCTGACGAGCGCACCGTGACGCGCGCCGGCGGGCGGACCACGACGACCCCACTGCCGACCTGACCAACGCCGAGCGCGGTCCTCGGGACTCATCAAGGCGACGGCCTGTCCAACTGGAGATCGGTGAGCGCCCGGAGTCGCTGGAGAAGACGGTCAAGGAAACTACATCACCTCCTGCTGGCCAAGATGGGTCTGCAGCGACGCACCCAGGTCGCCGCCCGTCGCCGGTCAGCGCGCGCCTCGGGCTGGCGCAACAGCTGACGGATCCTTCGAGAGCCTGAGCCGACGGGGCGACGCGGACCCAGCGCAGCCGGCCGCCCCCGTCCAGGGCGTACCCGCCAGGTGAAGCAGGTGCTGCGCCGTCGCCGTCGAGCGGCCTGCGGACCGATGACGAAGCTGCTGCCGTGGCGGCGGGCCCGCTCGCCATGTTGGCGGTCCCGTGAACGGCGCGTCACCGAGGATTCACCCTGAGCGCCAGTCACGCGCAGACGATCTCCACCACCGGGCTGCCCGGAAGGGCTCGGCGTCGCCCGAGCGTGACCTCGTCGTCGCCCGGGGCTGCAGCACTGCTCCGTGAGCCCGCCTTTTGCACCGATCTGACGTCCACCGTCACCGAGGAGGCGTGGGCGTGACGGCAATACGTTGTTCAGTCCTCACGCACGACGGCGACCATGTCGTCGGCGATGTCCGGTGCCACGGCGGCGTCGCGACCGAGGGCGATGAGCCGGTCCCTCCTCGTCGCGGTCCACCTGGCCAGGCCTCGGCCGTCGACGCTCAGCAGCAGCGAGGGGCGTAGCCCAGGCGTTGCGGGCCAGGAGGCCTCGCGCCGCAGCCGCTCGACGACCCTGACCTCCTCATCGCGACCGCGCAGGAGCGCACGATGGAGCGGATCTGACCCACGGAGTCGTCCACCGCTCCAGGGCGGTAGCTCAGCACGGAGCACACTGCATCCAGGGCTCTCGCTTCTGCGCGCTGGAGCAGCCAGCGCTCCCGGGCCGCGGAGATCGCATCCCGGTGGCGAGAGAGCGCTGATGGCTAGTCGTCAGGTCCTGGCTCGATCCGCCCGCCCATCGAGACAGCGTGGCTATCTCCGGCGTGCTGGGCGTCGGCCAGCCTGAAGGCCATCGTGGCCTGCCCCGCCACGAGCTCCGGCGATCTCCAGGTCCTGGGCGGTGAACGGTGCCGCGCCGAGCGCAGCAGCAGTCATCCCGCCCCACGCCCGCCCCTGTGGACTCATCGGGGCGAGAGGGCCGGCCTGCGGCTGGGGCCAAACTGGGGGCACCAGCAGGTCGCCGTCGCCCCAGGCGTCCTCCCAGGAGTCCACGATCAGCCGTCTGATGGGCCAGAGTGGCCGGGCCCGCCCTCGGGCGCGAAGAAGGTGCCGATCAGCCCCGGGCGTGCTCGCCGTCGGCGATCCGCATCCAGCGCCCCCTGATGCTGGGGCAGGCGATGAGGGCGGCGGTGTCGGCGTGAGCGACCTGGTGGACACGCGCGCGGGCGATGACGCGTGTCATCCTCCCGGCGCCCGAGAGCAGCAGCGCGTCTGCCGCCCCTGGGCAGACTACCATCCACCGCTCGCGGTCAGCGGGCCCTGCGGTACAGGCGGGCGTTCTCCGGCGACGGCTGTGGCCTGGGCCAGGCTGACGGCGCTGTGTCCGAGCGGGTGAAGCCCCCGGCTTGTCAGCATAGGTAGAGATGCTCTGCAGACCTGGCAGGCGCAGCGGGGCCGAGAGCAGACTGCCGGTCTCCCTCCCTCGATGGCACCGCTGGTGAAGGCCGATGCCCTGCCCAGGTCGTTGTCGATGACCATCCTGGTGCCTCGAGCCTGCTCGAGCAGGGACTCAGAGGAGGTCGCGGCGCTGCTCGGTGGCACCGGGGGCACAGGGCCATCTGGAGCCATCACCGAGGGTCGCCGGGCACCCGCTGCATCAGACCGGTGCCTGTCCTCGCGCCGGAGGAATCGGGCTCGACGGCCGTGCCCAACATCCAGCGTCCGCGTGGCTGAGACGGCGATGGTTCCCTCATGAGGCACCCGTGATGAGCAGGCCGACTCTACCCAGACGGCGCAGCGCGTCGGGGACCCGCAGGAGCTGGTGAGCCCAGGGCCGCCTGACGGGCGACAGTCGCCTCGTCCAGGCTCGCTGAAGGGCCGACACCCGGCGGCCACGGTGACACGCAGCTGGTCGGCGTGACGGCGTAGGCCAGACGCCCTGCCGCGGCGGTTCCTCCGAAGAGGTCGCCAGCGCCTCCTAGTCCGCCAGCTGCCGAGCCCCTCCGGCGTCCCCGCACACCGGGGAAGCCAGACTGCCGATGAGTGTCTGCGTACGTCGGGAGTGGTCGTCATCGTGCTCACCTGTTCAGCCTTACCGGGACATGTGGTCCTGCTGCCTGTCCTGATCCTCCTGGAGAGCGCGACCACCGTGCAGATCGGAGACGTCCTGAGCCGTCGTGGCTGCTGATGCAGGATAGCCGCCGGCGCCTGCTCCGCCGGTCGCCTACGACCGGGGGCGTCCCAATGGACCAGGACCTCGTCGGCGTGCGCCAGAGCGCCTGAGGCGAGGGTGATCAGAGAGCGCGCTGCGGTCCCAGAGGCGCCGCCACCAGGTCGGCCACGAAGCCGGTCCCGCGGCGACGGCGTCGAGCGTGCCTGCCGGCCTCGTCCAGCAGCACTGCGCGGGCGGAGCTGCCAGCGCCTGGGGCCATAGCAGGAGCCGACGTCGCCCTTTCACCGGACAGCGCAAGCCAGGGCGTCCGTGCCGATGGATGGTCGTCTGACGCCATCGGGAAGCGCCTGAGCCAGTCGTACCGCCCAGGCCGGCCCCGCACTCAGCAAGCCCGCCGGCCGGCGTGACGTCCACGCGCCACCGCGCGCGGCAGGTTCCTCCAGCACACTCGGTGGGCGACGTGCGCCGTCCTCCGCGGTCAGAGAGCACACCCCCGGGCCGCCGCCTCGGTAGCGGGCAGCTCGCACGGCGGGACGCCGTCGAGCGTCAGCGCTGCCGCCCGGGCTCCAGCAGGCCCTGCCAGCGTGGCCAGCAGCGCCGACTTTCAAGCGATCGACGGCCCGGCTGATCGCCACCCAAGCTGACCGACCTGCAGATCCAGGTCGATGCCGTCGGCCACCACCGGCGCCGGCCAGCCCACCGCCAGGCGGCCTTGAGCTACGGGCCCCGCCAGGCGCGGGGCCAGCCCGGGCGCACCGACGACGCTGAGCCGCTGGCCCCATGCGGCCTCAGCCAAACCGATGAGCTCCACGCAGCGGCAGGCGGCGCCGGCCGACCTCACCAGCTGCACGCTGGCAGGGCTGAGCGCGAGGCGGCCGAAAAGTCGCCAGCGGAAACTCCTCGTCGGACGATCACCGCCAGCGACACCGGAAGCCCAGCTGCCCGGCGGCCACGGCCCCCACCCCCACCACACTAGGTCGCCCAGCGACCGCAACAGCCCATGGCGGCTGCAGTCCACGGGCCGCCGCGATCGTCGCGCGGCACCGCGCCCGGTCCCGCATGACGCACAGGGCCTCGTTCCCGGAGGCGACCTGGCAGCATCGAGTCCGGCCAGGCTGTCCGGAGACGGTCAGGCCAGCGCACCTCCAGCACCGCCAGCACCTCCGCGGGACAGCCTCGCAGGCCTGGTTGCTCGCGGGCCCGCCTCCGCGCGACTTCGCCGCCGAGCGGATCGTGGCCAGCGGCGCCGCGCCCGGACATGGCAGCAGACAGGCCAGCAGTGGATGAGGCCTGCACGGCCAGCAGAGACGACGCCTGATCGCCGATGAGTTACGTGTCGCGCCTACCCAGGACGGCTGGCGACTAGCCGTCGTGGTGAGTAGGCGCGCACGACGAGCCTGACGCGCCGGAGGTCGCGCCCACTCGCGCCAGCACGTCGCCGCGACGCAGCCCGCAGACTGCAGTGCCGGTGCGCGCCGAGGCCAGCGACCCGTAGAGGTGCGTGCGCAGCGCCCATGCCTCAGGTGCGGTGCCGCGACGAGCCGCCCGCAGCGCAAGCACCGAGCGGGAGACGTCAAGAGCCGCACCGCCACCGGCGCCACTCAGAGCGTGACGACGTCGGGCATCCGCGAGGCGCGCACGAGCCAGCGCCCGCCACGGACAGCTTTCTTCACCGCCGAGGCCATACGCAGTCCCGGGCCAGCGACGGCCAGGAGCGAGCGCGAGCGGTCCAGGTCTAGCAGTCTCACGGCCCGGCGCAGCAGCGTCGCCGCGCATCAGCGGACAGCGTGGGAGAGGCGCAGTGTGTCGGATGCGCGTCTACGGGTCCTAGGCTCAGTCAATGTGCCGTTTGTGCACAGGGCCTTCTCCTGCGCGTGCGCCGCCTCATGCGCGCAGTAGACCTCGTCAGGGTGAGACCTCCCGCAGCAGGCCTGGCGGTAGCGGCTCGGCCTGTCACGGCGACGGTCTGCTCAGCACAGGGCGCGATGAGCGCCGGACGGTGCGCGCGATGACCACCACCGTGCGCCCCGAGGCGTGCAGTGCGCACGGACTGCAGCAGCACGCGTCGCTGGTCGGCGTCCAGGTGCGCGGTCGGCTCGTCCATGACCACCAGGGGCGCCGTCGAGCACAGTGCCTGCGTCAGCGCGCTAGGACGCCGGGCGCCGCCCCACGGACAGCTTCCACGCGCGCCCACCGGGTCTGGCAGCCTGCGGCAGCCCCGCTCACCACCTCATCGAAGCAGGCCTGCGGCTTCCACCAACTCTGTGGCACGGCCCGGTCGACTGGGTGCGTCGGGCGACGCACTGCAGGCTGTCGGCAGCGTTGCCTGCGGCATCGCGCGTGCGTTGCTCAGCACGTTCCTCCAGCAACTCGTCGGGGTGATGGTGGGCGCTGGGCGACCCAGGCGATCTGCTTTCCACCCAGGTGCCGGACTCGACCCGCTGAGGTCGACGGCGCCGTCGCGCTCCCCTCGGGCGGGCACGATCCTCACCCGTCGGTCCGCGGGGCAGCAGCCGAGCAGGACCAGCCGTCGTGGTCCGCCTTTGCGCCGACGGGCCCTGGCGGGCGTCACCAGGCCGCCCGCCGGATCGTAGCCCACGAAGCCCGCCGCGCCCACGCGCCCGGCGCCACGGACACCGCGTCGAGCCCTCGATCGTCGCGGTGCGCGCAGGTCGGAGCCGGCCAGGCTCGCCGCAAGCGACCGCGCGTCCCAAGAACCCTCGAAGACGGCACCCGGTCAGCCGCCGCCACCCTGCTGGCCGAGGCGATACGGAACTGGAAACCCACCCGCCGCAGCGGCTGGCAGACTCCGACCAGCCACCAGCGAGCACGAGCAGGCCGCGAACAGGTCCGCAGACCGGGCCACCAGCCGGAACTCCGATCCCGAGCTGGCGATGATCGCCACCGACAGGGTCGTGACGAAACTCCAGGACCCGCCCCTCGACAGGAAGGCGACCCGTACAAAGGTCGGCGTATGGTGGTGCGCCAGTAGCGAGCGCCAGGAGCCTGCACCTGCCTCGGCTGGTCTTTGCCGCGCCCGGCAGGGCCTGCGGCGCAGTCCCTCGAGATGGAGGTCGGAGCACCTCGCAGTCGCCCAGGGACCTCATGGTCTCCAGCGCTCCCGGAGACGGACTGGGCTCATCCCGCCGATGAGGATCATGATGATGCCGATGAGGGGCAGGCGCACGCCACCGCGACAGCGCCGGCCAGTCCTGGGTGATGAAGCACCAGCACCGTCGCCGAGTCACTCGCCGCGCAGCACCAGCTGCAGGCGGTGAAGCGAGGGCCTCCAGGTCGTCCAGCGCGCTGGGTCAGCACGCGTGGCCGCCTGCGTCCCGCACCGCCTGCCCCTGAGTAGCCCAGCTCGGGCGGCGTGCTCCAGGACCAGACGGCGCAGCTTCCGACGATCGTTCCCGTGCCGTAGAGCTGGTGGGCATAGACCTCCTGCAGCAGGACCACCAGGGCCCCTGAGCCGCCACGACACCTCCCAGCGCCACCGCCGCCAGTGCCTCTAGGAAGCGCGTGCGCGGCCCCGGAGATGACCGAGCCGACCGCGCGCGGAGACGAGGAAGGCCGAGCCACCACTATACTGTGGCGGTCGCCATTCCGGCTGGACGGCGGTGGCGGCGATGTGTATCTGCGGGCCGAGCGGGCGTAACGCACCGGGCCGATCGAGCTATCACCGGTCCAGCGATAGAGTAGGTCCAAAGCCCGATGCCCTGGCCCGATGCGTTCATCCGCGCCTGACAGCTCAGCACCGACGCGCGCGCTGGCGAGCGAGTCACGCACCAGCGTCGGGGTGCAGACCGCCCTGGTCGGGGTCGATGCTCCGACGCTGATGCGCGAGGCGAACACTGCAGCTCCAGGATCGGTAGAGGCAGGACCCCGACGAACACGGCGCGGCGACGCCTCATGATGAGCAGTTGCCGTCGTCGGCGCTCTCGCGGCCTGCGTTGGATCGCCAGCGAGTAGGCTGGTCCACCGAGGAGCGCATGACATTGTGCCAAGTCGCGGCGAAGATGAAGACGGCGGCGGTACAGGTGATCCTTTGTACAAGCGCAGGGCGAAGGCCCGGCCTCGTCCCTCACTGGCGGTGCGACAGCCAGCAGCGAGCTGATGAGTCCGGGCAGCGGCGACGCCAGCGATCCAGGACAGGGCGCTGCTCTGAGAGGCCAGCCTGCGCACCTACGGTGGGCCCAGGTAAGTGGCGGTGAACGGCGGTGGCTGCGGAGCCAGCCGGGCGTGAGCAGGCAGCGCGCCGCGACAGATCCCGGTGGTCTTGAGCGCCGCGCGCGCGCCTGGTGGTCGAGGAAGGCCATAGGCAGGTGATCGGCGCGCCCAGGCAGGGGTGAAGGCGACCTGTGAGCAGGCGCGATCTGCGGGCGCACTGGGCACCCGTGCGAGCTCGTGGTTGAACCTGGGCAGGCCGACGACCGCGCCGTTGAGATCCGACGACCTCGATGTGCATGCCTGGACCAGGGTTCGCGGCAGGCCACGCTGCATGGAGTGAGGCAGCTTGTGGCGCTGATCGTGTGCACTCCAGTCCCAGCGGTCGCGCGTGTCTGGGTAGTTGACCTTGGGCGCGCTACTGACTGGGCGCACACGCGCACGATGAGGCACACAGCAGGATGACGGTCAGGACGATGTAGCGGAGAACAGGGGTGGAGTACCACCCGAAGGCGGCGAAGGTCGCCCGCCGCCGGTGCAGCAGCAGCCACACTCGTTGTCACCGTCCCAGTGCCGATGGTAGCTTAGCGTCGCGGCGCCGCCTCGCGCCTCGTCGCGTACTTAGGATCTTCGCACGCGCAGCTGACGCCGGAAGCCGAAGCCTCCAGGGGTGAGGTAGCTGACCGCACAGGACTTTGGCGATGAGGATGAAACCAGAGGATGCCTCAGTGTCGCGGCTGTCTACCTTCGCCAGTAGGCGGCTGACAGAGCCGGGCGGCTCGTGCGAGCCAGCCCTGGCGTCGGAGTCGTCGCTGGAGTCCTCCGTATCCGCGTCGTGTCGGATCCTGAGGCCTTGACGTGTCGGAGATCTTGTCCGGCACCGTGCGTAATGCTCGACGGATGTAGCGGCCAGCAGCACGAACCAGACCACGCTGAGCGCGGCGCACAGCAGTGGACGATGACTGGCGGAGGCCAGCACCCGCGCCCGAGGACATCACGGAGGAGACGCACGTCGGCGGTGAGCATGTGTAGACCTGGGAGACTGGTCGGATCAGGTTGCGGGCCAGATCGATGGACCCAGGCCGCGGCCCCATCTCGCGGAAGATCCACCCGAAAGGAGCAGGCGATGAGCGCAGTGCCCATGTGGTGGCCAGCGCCGTCTTTGCCCAGGACCGGCGAGAGATGAGCCTGCCCGAGCGGGTCAACTACAGCCAGAGCGACCAGGCTATCGGAGGCCGTGCCGAGTCTGACCGCGAGGCGGAAGGACCCGGTAGCTGACCCATGACGCTGGGTTGCCATGTCCATGCGTTGCCTGCGCAGTCGCGCTGCCGTACCGCATCGGTGGTAGGTGCTCGCGGTTCCTTGAGCCCGGGTGGATCCCGGTACTGACGCCGCAGGCCATGGCTGGAGTAGACGCCGGGAAACCGACATGAACCGGACCATGCCGTCCCGTCCTTTGCAGTCGGAAGCCGCGGCCGCGGCAGCAATGGCCCGTGTGGCACAGGCCTCGGCCGCGGCCATCTTGCCCGGCTGGCACTCGGCGACCAGCTGGCTGCACGGCCGGTGCCGGCCGTGACCAGACCCGCGCCACCATGCGTGACGTGCGCCTGAAACGGGCTCATCTGCCGCCGCCACACAAAGCTCACGCGCCTCGAAGTCCTGCTCGGCCGGGCGGCCTTGGACTTTATCCGTACTGCACACCGACACCCCCATGACGACGGCGCCGGGCGATCAGCAGAAGCCGGCTGAGGAGATGACATGCAGCACGGTGGCCCACACCAGCCTCGTTGGACAGGAGCTTTGATGCTCGCCTGGCACGCCGCCGAGCGCCTGGCGCGTAGCCTGTCTTGCTGGACGACGGCGCCCACCGGGTGCTGCATCCAGGAGCTGGCGGTGAGGATGAAGAAGGCGGAGGAAGCTCGTGCCGGCGGCCACGGCCCACATGCACTGTAGTTGCCAGCAGCCTGGGGACAGGCAGGTCCCCAACGAAGATCCACAGCCCAGGAAGACGGACGCGCGAAGAAGGTTGCCAGCAGCCTCGAAGGCGAGCGGAGCGCCGAAGATGTCAGCGACGAACCTCGAGTACTCCGGACCAGTCTGCATCCTGAACTGGAACTCCTGAACGATGCCGGTGGCCACACCACCCAGCGCGAAGCTGACTGAGCAGGATCTCGCCGAAGAATCCTGCGGCCACGAGCCACTGCTTGCCGCCGGTCCTGACGCCAGAGTTGTCCTCGCATGTAGAGCCACCAGCGGCGAGACAGCCCGATGCTCAGCGTGAACCAGGATTGAAGTAGGTAGACGGTGGTGATACTGAACTGCCAGCGCGCCAGATCCAGAGAGTCCAGCGCCAGGAGAGATGGCCATCCGTGCCACCTTTCGGAGACGACGCTGACAGGATCGATAGGAGATCGCAGAGACGTCCTACAGGCCGGTCAAGTAGGGATTGTAGGCCATCCGTGACGCCATGTCGCGAAACTGCGTGGGCTCAGCCGTGATGGCGGCGCCTGTAGCAGGCGCTGTTCTGACTTGCTCAGCTATCATCTGGTGGAGCGCCGTTATGCGCAGCGGTTCAGCGCATGAACGCTGGATAGCGGGGCGATCCTGAGAGATGGCTCTGAAGTCGCCCGCGAGTAGCCCGGCGGGAGTCGAGCGTGCCCTGACCGCGGGTCCGCGACTGCTGCGCGTTGAGTGCAGGTCGACGAGTATGAGCTACCTGATCACGCCGATGAGTCGCATACTGCCATTTGCGCCGTACGTGGGATACTCGTCTCGGCATCGCGCGCTGTACCAGTACCTCGAGCCACGTCTGACCGACTACCATCGTGGAACTGAGGCGACCCGCGCCGCCCGCGAGCGCCGCGCGCCCGGTCTGAGTGGACGCTGGTAAGGCGCGCCCTACGCAGCGCGCTCGCAGACTTTTTCGCCGTTCTGCCTCGGGAGCACAAACCGCGCTGGACGCGTCGAGGGCGGCCGACGACGGCGTCGGCCTCGGAGAGTGCAAAGCCCATGCGCTACGTCGCACCACATCAGAATCAACAGAATCGCACGAGCAGGACTTACGCGCGCTGACAGCGCTGCGAGCGCCCTGGCTCCGCGCTGTCGTCGCCGTCAGAGACGCCGCCGCCGCGTGGCGCGGCTGCCCTGAGACGCGCTCCTGCCGCCGAGCAGCCCGGCCCGGTCGGCGCTGCTGACGCCGTCGCCGCCCCGGCGCACCGTGATGCGATGGTCCGCAGGCCTGGCCGCCTCGACACCGGCTCGTTGAGTACGGCCCCGCCTCTGCTTCCTCGTCGTCGCCCGCAAGGGCCGTCGCGGCCACCCTGCCGTCGTCGTGAGGCGGCTCCCTGCCGGAGCCCCGCACCGCACTGCCGGGGCCGGTGAGTCAGATGATCTGGAGTCGGAGCGTCTGAGTCTGCGTCGACGCACCGAGCCTGACGCAGACGCGCAGGAGGATGCCGGAGGCGAGCCGCTGGTCGACGCGAGGGGACCGACCGAGCGAGGGACCCGAGGATGCTCCCCAGGCCTGCGATGACGGGGCCACTGCAGCGGACACTGCGAGGAGGGAGACGAGGCCCCTCGTCTTCCGGGCCGCCTCTGCTGGTTCCAGGCCCCTGACGGGTCGGGCCTCAGCTGGCGCTGCCGCGGTCATCAGCCGCCACCGCGCGCCTCAGGCGGCGCCGGACCGCCGCGTCACCAGGGCGCGACGACTGGGCGGACGATGAGGGGTGCTCGGCCCGTCCCGAACCGATGCCGGTGACTGGGAGCGCGGACGAGGATGCTTGAGCTGAGTCCTCCCGCGGTGCCACTCCGCCTGAGCCGGCCGGGCGCGAGGCGGAGCCGTCGGCGCCGGGCGCGCTGATTCAGCGCCTCGCCTGCGCAGGAGTCCCGCGGACGACGCGTTCGACAGTGATTCGACGCTGAAGTCTTGAGTCCCAGACGCCGCTCACGGGACTGCTGCGCGCCGAGTCCTCGAGGACGGCTCAGGAGGCGCGGCACTCGCCGCAAGCGCGTCGCCGCGTGGTCGCGGTCGGCGCTCGCGCTCGCGCGGCGATGACCGTCGTGACGACCCGGAGCCTCGCGGTGACCTCGACGACGGTCGCCGGTCACGCCGAGGAGGACGCGAGCGACGCAGAGCATCAGCGCGGGAGTCCTCCGCCGACGCTACGATGGCGCGCGCGAGCACGCGTGCCGATCGCGCCGGCGGCGGCGTCGCTCCTGTACCCGCCCGGACGGGTGCGCGACCTGCGTGACGAGGTGACCGCCCCCGGGCGGGATCCACCCGCGCTGGAGGCCAGCGCCAGCCGCCGCCGGAGGGTCAGTGGCGCGGGCGTCGTCGGCCCATCGTCACCGAGGCCGAGCGCCCTGGCCCGCCGCGAGTCCGCTGTGATCGGTCAGATGATCGTGCGCGAGTCGACGGGCCTCTAACCAGACTCCGCCGTGTCCCTGGAGGACGTGCTCGTGGAGCACCACGTCTCCCGGCACACCCAGACTCCATGGTCGGCAGTGCAACGTCTCACGCCGGCCGAGTCCAGAACGTCCTGCGCATGGAGGCCGCCTCGTGGGACTCGCAAGGCAGACGCCGCTCTCCCTGCCGCCGGCGAGGTCGCAACCGGGACGCCGCCGGCCTGAGGGGCGGGCGCCGACCGAGGACAGCGCCTCCAGCGGCGACACAGTCTGGTCCAGGCCACCAGCGACGATCGCGCCACAAGGGCGCCCGCACCAGCCAGATCACCTCGGCGGGTCGACACCTGGCCCCGGCTCCCGGCGAACGCATGACGATCTCGCGAGCTGCCTGACACCGAGCGCAGCCGCAAGAAGACCCCGCGGATCGTGCTGACTCCCGCTGGAGTCACCGTGCGCGCCGCGAGGGCGCTGGCCAGGAGCAGCTGACCGCCGACGTCGAGCGCCCCCGGCGCTCCAGTGGGAGGCCATCGATGCTAGACGCGTCCCCGTCATGAAGCAAGTGCAGCCGGCAAGGCCCCCGTCCTGCCTCGCGCGAGCCGAGCTCGCCGTGAGGGTCATCCGCGACGTCTCTCAACGAGGATCGCGCAGTCGCATCGTCTCCGGGCGACATGTGACAGCTGACGATCCCCAGTCTGCATCGACGAGGCAGCCCGCTGCCCTGAGCGCCTCGGAGCACCGGCCGCCTGAGGACGTCTCTCGCCGCCCACCGCGCGACGAGCAGCCTGCCAAGCGGCTCGACCGCCAAGCACCAGGTTCGGCTGTCCCAGCGGTGGCACCCCGTCATCGACCGCACCGAGGCGATGAACGTCACACCGACGTCAACATCACCGGGCGCTTCACCGGCGCGCGCGACGCTGGAGGGAGACCGTCACCCTGCAACAACCTGGAGGTCAGCTGGAGAGGAGATCGTCCGCCAGCTGCGCCTGCGCCGCGTATCGGCGCGGCATGTCGTCACGTCGACTGCTGCCGACATGGTCCCGGAGTCCAATCCGATCTCGTCCTGCGCCGGCCTCGTGGAGGTCGCGCAGACCGCACTGCCACCAGGTTGTCAGCTGCGAGGTCACCTCACTGGGCCTCCAGAGTGCACCTGCAAACGGGTACGGCCAGGGCTCGCGAGGCACTCTCCACCACCCGCGGGCGCACCGCAAGGGCGGGCGCTGGGCTTCACTCGTCCACGACGAGCCCGTGTGGAGAACCAGCAGCTTTCGACATGTCGGCTCGGCCTCTCGTGGCGGCGGCGCTCAAGCGCGGCGCAAGAGAACTGCGCAGGAGCAGTATGTCATGGGCAGCTGCGTGCAAGGAGACGCAAGTGACTCCCAGTGAGACCAAGGGCTCCAAAGAGCGCAGGGCTCTGGGTCGCGGCAAGCAGCATCGCAGCGCGACGTCGCCGCGTCGCCCGAGTCCGAGAGACGACGAGGCTCCGCGCGGCAGGTCCGCGGCGCCCTGGGCCTCCAGACTCGCAGCCGTGCTGGGCGCCACAAGGACGCCGAGCAGGAGGAGCCGTGAGCTCAGGAGGCAGTCGTCCGTAGGTCCCGTGAGAGCCAGCGTTGAGATGACGCGCCGCAGCGCGTGATGCCGACCGATGGCGATATCGAGCAGTCTCCTCGAATGCAGGGACGCTCAGGCCCACTGGCCGAGGATGGGCCGGCCAGACCCGGCTGAGCAGGCCGCTGACAAGTGCGTCGGGCGAGCAGGCCGCCAAGAGTGACGCAAGAAGGGCTGACAAGGCGGACAAGAAGGCCGCGGAAGACTGCGAAGAAGGCTGAGAAGAAGAGCTCGCCACGACCTCTGGAGAGGACTGCCGAGCAGCAGCCCGGGTGGAGTGCGCCTGAGGAGCCTAGGGTGGGCGAGAAGCCCGCCAGGAGAAACGCACGAGACGCGCCGCCATGCGGGCGCTGCCGCCCTCGCCGGAGAATTCCTTTCAGACGACCTGACGCGTCGGGCCTCACGCCCAGGCGCTCAAAGTCGGGTGAACACAGGGAGTGGGTGGAGTTTGGAGGCTGGTGCGGGGCGACATGATCGCCTAGGAGTTGATCGCCGGAGTCGTCTGCGCCATTGCCCAGGAGCAGGGCCCTTCGCGAGGCCGACACCGAGCCCTGCTGGCGCGTGAGAGCCTCGAAGAATCTACAGAGCCGAGCTATCCATAGTGGTCTACGCGATCGCTCTCTAAGCGCTGGCGCAGGCCGCCAGGAGAAGGTCTCCAGTCGGCGACGTCGTGGTTGTCGACAAGCTTTGCTGGGCGAGATCGGCGACGAGGCCTCGGCCTCGCCCCTGTCACGCTGGGCTGACGGCGACGGGCAGCACCACCGCTGCCGCCGACCTGGCGCGAAGTCCTCCGCTCACGCCGCAGAGATCACCGGCGATGAGATAGGCAAGATCAACATCCAGTTCAAGAACAAGCACCGGCTTCCGCAAGTGCTAGCGCGACTCGCGCCTCAGCTGACGGCCGTCGGGCGTCACCGCCATCAAGTGATTCGCGGCGCTGTCAGCTTGTAGCGCAAGCGGGCATCCTGCGAACGCACACGCCCGGAGAAGAAAGTAGAAGCTCTCAAACCATGGCAGGTACAAGAAGCGTCTTGGTTCCTCCTGCACCGGCCGCGACCTAACGCGCGCGCCCCGGCGCGCGCGCCTGGCGGCCAGTTCGCAAGGCCGGCGAGATCATCGCTCGCCAGCGCGGCACTCCACTTCCACCCCGGTCGCAACGTCGGCCGCGTGGCACGACGACACCCTCGTTCGGCCACCGCCGCCGGCACGTCGAGTTCGGCACCTTCCGGCGGCCGTTTCCGGGCCGTCAACGTCGTGCCCTGAGGCCTGAGCTCGAGCTACTGGCGAGCAGCTCGACGAGGTGGCGGACGGCGCACCCGCCGTCCGCCCTCGCGCCGGTCCCGGACCCACAGTGGAGCAGCTGCCCAGCCTCACTGGACCGAGTGTCCTCCACGTGAAGCCGGCGCGGCGACGGCGGCAACGGCTGCAACCTCTCCGTGCACCGTGAGAAGTCTCAGCCCCTGGCTGAAGTCCCGGACGGCGGTGGCGGCGGTATCGCGGCGGCGATGCGTCCCGGACCGTCGACCCCGGGTGATAGACGCTGCTGAGCTTTCACCACCGCTCCCGCACCAGCGCGGGCCGGCAACGCACGCCCGGCATGGGGGATCGGCGCCGTCGCGGCTACCGACGGCGATGAACTGTCCCGCCCGCAGCCCGAGCACCGTCGCAGCGACGCAAAGCGGTCAGTACACGCTCGACCCTCGTGGGCGAGGGCGCCGTGATCGTCGCTCGTCAGCCGAGGGCGGCGGCAACCGGCGGGCGCGGCAACTCTCCCTGGCCTCCCGCGCAAGGCCCTGCTCCACCTCCTGGGAGAGCCCGCCAGGCTGCGGCATGTCACGCTAGAGCTCACGCATCATCGCCGACGTCGCCCGGTACAGCAGCGCCGTGGCAAAGTCTCCTCACTCGCCAAGCCATGAGCGCCGCCCGCCCAAGATCGCCGACCACTCTTCACGACCCTCGTGCTCAACTCCGGCTGTCGAGGCCGGCGATGTCCGCTTACACCATCGCTGACGTCCCCGACTCATCCCCGGTGCCCCCAGGGCGGGCGCGCCGCCGACTCGCGGCACATCGAGCGCTGCAGCCGTCATCAGTCCACGTCCTGGACCGCGCGACCGTGAGCCGCCGCGCCACTCTCTCCGACCTGGACACCATCGAGGCGAGCCTTCGCCGCCCACTCCGAGCGCCTCCGGCGAGCGGTGGGTGACGACCCTCACTCACCGGCCGGATCCCGCTGATGCGCGCGCCCCGCATCGTGGTGCGTTTCCAACACACGATGTCCCTCCTCGACGCCGCGGGAGTCGCGCCGAGTTCGTGCGCGCCGACATCGAGGCCCGGGGTCCGCCCGTCCACATCATCCTCAGCGGTCGCGCACACTGGCTGCGGCCCCTGTCCTTCGCCCTGGCCGTGAGGCTCGAGCGCGGGTGCCGGCGACAGGTCCCGAGCGCGCGTGAGCCGGTGGCAGCGAGTCTGGTGGGACCGGGTGAGCCGCGTCCGTCATCCGTCCGGCGGCGGTCGGGCGCCGAGAAGGAGAGCGTCGCCCAGGTGCGTCCGCTGGCGCACCCCAGCGAGGGCAGGTCTACCAGGTCTGGCAGCGCCCTCGAGCTGGGTGCGTCAGACCGACTTCCAATGACGAGGTGCGGCTACCTCGCAGACCGCCCGGCCGCGGCCGGGGTGAGGACGAGCCTGTCAAGGCCGGTGCCCACGCCGGTGACACGCCGTCCTCATCGGTGAGGTCGACGGGGGAGTGCTCTTCACCTGGGAGCCCCTCGATGACCACTGGCCCCTGAGCTGCTGGGCGCCCGCGGGTACCGGACCTGCGCCTGGAGGGCAGTCGGCGTCGGACTAACGTGAGCGGCGCAGCCAGTACCACGAGATGATGGACGCTACGAGGCCGCGCGCCAGCAGCTGCGTGATGAGGCCGCCGAGGGGCCTGTGGACCGACGCCGCCTACCCGGGCACGAGGACGACGAGGACTGACAGGCGCGTACCCAGTGACCCAGCAGCGACCGACGTGCGATTAGACCACGGGCAGGGACGTCCGAGACGGTTGCTCGGAGGGCGCCCTGCGTGGCTCAAGGTCGGCTCCTCCTCCCTGACGCGGGCGCCGACGGCGGGCCTGACCTCAACCGTATCGACATCCTGGCTGGCCTCTCGCTGGCTGCTGGCGGCGCGGCCACGACGTCGTCCTCGTCTCCGGGCGCCGTCGCCCGGGCCTGGTCCTGGGGCCGAGCCGGCGCCCTGACGAGCTGAGCCTCTCTGCAGGCGGCCGCCTCCGTGGGCCAGGGACGGCTCGCTCGGCCCGCTGGGAGACCGCGATGAGCGCATACGGCTGGTGACCGCCCAGGTTCCTCCTGACCGCCCACGACGTCGCCATACCGCAGCCACTACCGCACGGTGCGCGCCACCTTCGACTCCTGCTCTCACTGGGGCCGTCCCCATCATCAACGAGAACGACGCGGTGGCCACCAGTGAGTTCAGCCTCGGCGACACGACCGCCTGGCCGCCCTCGTGGCCCATCTGGGTGACCGCGCTGACGTCCTGGTGCTCGCCACCGACGTCGACGGCCTGTGGACCGCGCGTCCCGGGACCCCGGCGCCGAGCCCATCCGGATACGTGCGCTCAGCCGCCGACCTGAGGGAGTCAGCGTCTCGGGCGCGGCTCCTTCGTGGGCACCGGCGGCATGACCACCAAGCTCCAGGCCACCATCGCCTGCGCTCTCGGGCACCACCACCCTCATCGCCCGCCGACGACGCCGCCCTGGCCTCCTGGGAGGTCCAGGTTCCGGTGGACCTGCACCTGGTCTCGAGCCCACTGGCCGCACCGCCCCAGCCGCCGGCTGTCGGGATGGCCCACGCCTCCCAGCCCGAGGGGCGCCTGCTCGGTCGACGCCGGTGCCGCCCAAGCCCTGACCGTCGGTAAGAAGTCGCTCCCTGCCGCCCGGCCTGACCGGGCACTCGACGGCGACTTCGAGTCGGGGCCGTGGTCGACGTCGTCGGTCCCGAGCGCACCCTGGCCCGTGATCTGCCAGCGCCGCTGCGGAGTCTGCGCGGAGGTCCTGGCGGTCACGCGCGTGCCTCGACGATCCCGCGCTCCGCACTGCCGTCTGAGCTGACCACGTCGGGTCCCAGGCCCCCTGTGAGCCATCGACCGGTGACGATCGTCGGCGACACTCGCCCCGCAGCACCTGCCCTGCAGCCTCGGGCCGCGAGTGCAGTCGCCGCCCCTGAGCTCCCACCCCTGCGGCGACCCTTTGCGCCTCCCTGCCCTTCCCTCAGGGGCCCTGCTGAGGAGGAATCTCTTCTCATGGCGAACGACGATCGTGACGCCTACGAGCTTGTCACCGCAACCGCCCGCTCAGCCCGTGTGGCGCAACGGAGCCTTGCTGGGGCTCCACGCGCCGTCAAGGATGCCGCCCTGGAGGCCATGGCCCGCAGCTCACTCGAGCACGGCGAAGGTGATCTCGCGGCCAACGCCGCCGATCTGGAGCGGACGCCAGGCGGAATGAAGGCCGGTCTCCCCGACCGCCTGGCCCTGACACGAGCGGCTGTCAGCCATCGCCGACTCGCTGCACGAGGTGGCCGCCTGCCCGACCCCGTGGGTCAGGTGCGTTGACGGCTCCGGTCATGCCCAACGGACTGCGAGTGCCGGGTGCGGGTGCCATCGGGCGTCGTCGCATGATCTACGAGGCCCGCCCCAACGTCACCAATGACACCGGCCGCCCTGCCGCCGTAGTCCGGCAACGCCATTGTCCTGCGCGGAGGCAGCGCCGCCCAGGACCCAACGCCGCCATCGTCGCGGCTCCTGCGCGCGCTCCTGAGGCGCAGGACTGCCCGCAGACCCGTTGCGAGCGTCGATGCCGCAGGTCGGGACGGTGCCTGCGCCCCTCATGCGCGCCCACGGTCTGGTCGATGCGTGCGCTCGCGGCGGGGCCGGGCTCATCCCGTACTGTCGTCGAGCAGTCCACCGTCCCCGTCATTGAGACCGGATCGGGTAACCGCCACGTCTACGTCGACCCAGCGCCAAAGGATCTCGAGACTGGCGGTGACATCATCGTCAAGCCAAGACCCAGCGCGTCGGCGTGCAAACGCCGCCGAGACGCTCCCGGTCCACGCCGACGTCGCCATACCTTACCTACCGGCCGCTGCCGCCGCCCTGTGGGTGCGACGATCACCACCCGCACGCCGATCCCGCCGCCCGCCGGATCCTGGCCGAACGTTTCCCGGCAGCGCGGACGCGAGGCGTTCCCGACTCGAGGCCACTGAGGCCGACTCGGGACACCGAGTACGGGCCATCTGACTCGGCCGTGCGCGTTGTCGAGAACCCGGAGGAGGCCGTCGACCACATCCGGTCCCACACCACCGGGCACACCGAGGCGGTCCTCGCCCAGGACGTAGTCATCAACGCCTTCATCATCGCCGGTATGACTCGGCGGCCATTATGGTCAACGCCTCGACCCGCTTCCACCTGATGGCGGGCAGCTGGGCCCTGGGCGCTGAGCTGAATCTCCACCCAGAAGCTCCACGCCCGCGGGCCCCATGGGCCTGACCGAGCTGACGACGACGACCTGATCGTCGAGGGCGCCGGGTCACATCCGCCTCCTTGAGCTCTTCGCACCTGAGCAACGTTGACGCCTTGGAGTTGTGCTGACTTTGAGAAGCGTGCGGATCAGTTCTCGGATTCCTCCCGGTGCCGTGCTCCAGTGCTTTGTCATCTCATTCGCGCTACGGTCGACGAAAAGTCGGACGGGTCCAGACAACCGGGGAGAAGGGGGACGCTGGAGTGGGGAGTCTGCTGCGTCGTTTCGGCCGTGGCCGCGTCGTTGCCACCACGGTCGTCGTTGTGACAGCGGGCTGCTCGCGGTCACCCGCACGGGTGTTCTCCCACCCGCCGAGTCGGCGAAGGAGCCGGGAATCGTCCTGACGGCAAACCCCACAGGTCACGTCGTCCCAGTCCTCCACCACGGCGAGGCCGAGCCGGAGTGCCGGGCGGTGCCAGCAGCACCCAGCACGAGCCGGGCAGCGCCGCAGGGAGCCGCAGACCCATCGGACTCCCTGACGCAGGGCCACGCCCTCAGGCGGTTGAGCCCCGATCTCTTGTCGCCGAAGTCGACCACGGCAGTCATCAGGTGGCGCCTGCTGCTCCCGTCGCTCCGGCCGCGACCGGGGGGTCCGATGACTCCCGCACCGAGGTCGACAATGATGACGACGACAGGAAGCCGGCCAGAAACGGTGCGCAAAAAGAAGCCGATGACGACGACCGCGACATTGATGACTGAATGGACGACTGACGATGGCTGACGCCGCGGTCACCGGCCAGTGCGCGGCGTCGCGCGCGGCGGTGATCAGGTGAGCCGGTAACCCATGCCGCGTGCACCGTCTCCACCTCCTGTCCCCGCTTCCAGCTTGTTGCGCAGGTAGGAGACGTAGACCTCCACCACGTTGGAGCCGTCGAAGTCCAGCCCCACACGGCGCCCAGGAGCCGCTCACGGGCTGAGGACCCGGGCCGGTGGCGCGCGCAGGTCCTGCCCAGGAAGCGAACTCCCGAGCCGAGAGCTCCACCGTCCGGCCTCCAGCGTCAGGGGGTCCGGGTGCGCAGGTCCAGGACCATGCCGCGGTGGGTCAACCTCATCTGGTCCGCTCCCCGCGGCCTTCCGACGCAGTCGCACCCGGATATGCGGGCCAGGAGCTCGAAGGAGAAGCGGGCTTAGCGCGGGTCGTCCGCGCCGCCCTCGAGCCCGCGACGCGATCGGGCCACCGAGGAGCGCGCCGTGAGCATGATGACCGGCGCCGTCACCCCCGACCACGTAGCCGTTGGAGCACCTCGAAACCGTCGATGCCGGCAGGCCCACGATCCAGGATGAGGGAGGTCGAAGTTTTGTCTGGAGTGCGAGCCCACGGGCCTCCCGTCCTGCGGCGGTGGCGTGCGTGAATCACGCCTTTGAGGCCCTTGCAGGAGGAACGCGCGACGATGCGGGGCTCTGGTCCCTCAACGATGAGGATGCTGCACGGTGGGTCACCCTTGGACGCTGTCGGGGACTGTTCAGGGGTGAGGCACCGACGTCGCCCGGAGTGTCGCGGTCTCGGACGAGGACGGGAACAGGGACGCCTCCAGAGGGACTCGCCGCGGTGAACACCGGATCCCTCGCCCACCTCAGAGCGTATGTCCAGTCGCCCCGTGCGCTGCGACGATCGTCTCCACGATACTCAGTCCCAGCCCTGTTCCCGAGCTCATCTCCCTGAGCACCGGCGGTGCGTTTGAACCGTTGACGCGACCATCCGATCTCCTCGGCGGCGATCCCGATGCCCGTCGCCCACCACTATCAGCAGCAGGCGTCTCGTCCCTCACCGCCGAGCCCAGGCGACGGGTGCTGTAGTGACTGGAGTACTTCACTGGCATTGGCCACCAGCCGGAGCTTTCAGGCCTGGGTGATTCGGTGGAACTGATCATCGCGGGTGAAGGCCGCCGACCTGGCAGCTGCCACCGGCGCTCGCCCAGGGCGAGGGACCGGTCGAAGACCATCTCAGCAGCCTCGGCGACATCGGTGTCCACCGGAGCGACGAAGCCGCTCCTGGGCGCTCTTGGCCAGCAGGATCAGGATCATCGATGAGCATCCCATCCGGTCGAGCCTCGCCAACGGCCAGCAGCTGGGCCCGGGTGTACATCCTCGGGGTCGGAGGGGCCGGTAGAGCCTCAAGGTGCCCACGGACCACTGCGGTGATGGGCGTACGAAGCTTTCAGACCGACGTCGCGTCGAGCAGAAAGCTGCGCTGCGCCTCCACCGAGGTCTGGACCCGGTCCAGCATCCGGCTGACGGCCGCGGCCAGGGCGGTCAGATCGTCTCGTCGCCTTGACCGACCCGTGGTCAGGCCGTCCTCGCCGATGGACCTCGAGGGCGCGCCGCAGCCGCTCGACGCGCAGGAGCCGCTCTCGACGGCGAAATCCAGGCCAGGCCGGAGGACCAGGGCGACGGTGGTGAAGACGTACGCCGCGGCGCAGAAGGCATGCGGTGCGCAGGAGGCTCGGGACCCGGCGACCTTGAGGTCGACGACGTGCACGAGTGCCCTCCAGCTGGAGCCGCCCTGACCGACTGACGAGGACCCGGTAGCCTGATTGAGGGGGTGCGCACCGTCCGGATGACCGACCTCGACGCGGCGGCCCGTGGAGGTCACGTGCTTGAGCAGCTTCCGCGTCCCTTCTCCGGGCGGAAGGAGACGCGTCGGAGGAGACCCAGACCAGCTCTGCATTGGAGCTGGTCGCCGAATCCGAGCTCGGGCCTCACTCGGGTCCCTCTCCTGCAGTGCGCCGGATGACGTCGAAGCACCGCTGAGACGTCCTCCAAGGGCCGGCCGCTGGAGGGATCCGTACCTCCGCGGCGAAGTCTCCGCGGATCCGGTCTCGGCCAGCTCGAGCCGGTTCGTGGCGTCGGCCGACACGCCTCGCGTGCAGCTGCCCACACTGATCGTCCTGCAGGTGACCAGTGCGACGCCTGCGACCAGCAGCATGATCGCTCCACGTGACGCGGGGTACCGATGGTGACGTACGGGCTGGGCAAACAGTGCAGGCTCGCTGTCGCCATTGTGCCTGGACCCACTGGGCTCCGCCCGGCGAGTCCGTCCGCGGAAACCGGGTTGCGGCAGTACTCAGCGTCCCACGCGTAGGTCTCCACCCGGCCTCGGGCGCCGCGCCACTCGGGTCCAGGGCGTTGCGTCCGTCGATGATGACGCTGACTCGGCGACGTCGGTGGCAGCGTCAGCAGGGTCGAGGGCCACGAACTGGTCCCACTCTCGGTCAGCAGCAGGACCAGCTCGGCGCTCCCTGAGCGCGGTGCGCGTCCTCCCACCGTGAGATGGGGTGGACCCGGTCACGACGGTCAGCCTCGCGGGTCGCAGTAGACGGTCACGCGAGGTCGGCCAGGCGGGAGGCGACGTCCAGGGCGGGGGAGCCGCCGCACGTCGTCGCTCAGCTTGAAGGCGGCTCCCCAGGATGGTGATCGCCTTGCCGGAGAAGTCCTCCTCCATGTCGGGGTGCGAGCCAGCTCGACGAGATCCGGCCGCGCCGCTCGCGATTGATGGAGCCGACCCGCCCCAGCAGGTCCGCGCCAGGTGCCTGGGCGCCGTGGATGTCGGCGCTGGCCTGCAGGAGCCCGGATGTCCTTGGGCAGGCAGCCTCCGCCGAACGACACCGGCCTGGGAGGGCGTCGCTGACGCGCGGGCCGTCGATCGCGTCGGCCAGGGACGGTGACATCGGCGCCGGGCCGTGTCGCACAGGTGGGCCATGGCGTTGACGAAGCTGGATCTTGCACAGGAAGGAGTTCGCCGCGGTCTTGACCCAGCCTCGGCGGTGGGGGTAGTCGGGTGACGATGCGGGGAATGCCCTCCTCCAGCAGGGACCGTAGACGGCGCCGAGAGCGGCCTGGGCCTCGTGGGGCGTCGCGGGAGTCGGCGGGCATCCCAGACGATGCGGTCGGGGTGGAGGGTGTCGGCTACGGCGAAGCCCTCGCGCAGGAACTCGGGGTTCCACAGCACCAGGAGCGCGGCTGGCGAGGCGTCGGCCACCCGTTGGGCGGTGCCGACTTCGAACGGTCGACTTGCCCACCGATGACGCCGCGCCCGCCCTCGGGCAGGGCGTCATGAAGCTATGCTCGACCACGTTCCACAGCCAGCTGGCTCAGATCCGCCTTTACGCCGGTGGCGGACTGCGGGCGCCCACGGCGATGTGACGTGACGTCGGCCTCGGCTAGCCCGCCGCCGTCGGCGCTCGAGGTGAAGCGCAGGATCGCTGCTGGGCGCCGGTGATCAGCAGCTCGCGCCCGGCCTGTAGAAGGCGCGGCCCTGGGAGAGGGCTGACCTGCTCGGTCCGGGTATCGATTCAGCGACGTGGTGTCCCAGGTGCCATGGCGGCAGGCGTGGACGGCACCGAGGTATCCGCAGCCGATGACGGTGGAGCTTGAGAGGCCGCGAGTTGCCCCAATCGTTGCCGAGGCCGAGGGGGCGAGAGGCGAGTGCGTGCCTCAGGCAGTGGCGCACCCAGATGGGCAGCCACTGGTGGGTGGTGGGCCGAAGGCGTGTGGACGAAGACGAGTCGCAGCGCTCGAGTGATCGGTAGTGGTCTCAGACGCTCCTGCCGCCGTGGCAGCGTGCGGGCCAGGTTGTCGAGCAGCCCATGCGACCTGTGCAGTGGGCCCCGGGCCGGAGCCAGTCCCTGAACCGCCATGAGATCTCGCATGGGCCCAGAGGCTGCCCAGGTCGAGGAGCAGCCTCGGCCAGCGGCCGCGGGGTGTCCACAGGCCGAGGCAGGGAGAGGTCGATCCCGTCCCACAGGAGCCGGCCGTCGTGGAGGTCGCGGTGGGCGATGACGCGCTCCCGTCGTCCTCCCGGCAGGCCCAGGCAGGTGTCCACCACCTGCCCGTGCAGGGGAGCCGGCTGGTCGATGACTCCGTGGCGCGTTGGGCGGAGGCGGAACCATCGGCGCAGCAGCACCGGTCCCTGACGCGGCCCGTGGACGGGCAGGTCCGCTCTGCCGTGGGCCAGGGTGGGGCCCAGGAGTCCGTGAGCCGCCGCCACCCGTGCAGGCCGGCATCGCCGGAGCCTGCCGAGGCTGCGCGGCCGGGCAGCAGCTCGAGATCGACGACGTCGTCCCTGCTGCCCACGGATCCTGGGGTGCGCAGGCCGGTGACCCCGCAGCACTGCGAGGCGGCGCCTCGTGTGCGCATCGTACCCAGGGAGATGGCCCTGTGGGGTCGTATTGAGACTTGCGAACCCGTGGATCCTCCATCACCACCGCGCGGCGGGCCGGCGCGGTGGACGATGAGCGCCCTGGTCAGGTGCGTGCGTGACAGGGCAGGCAGCCGGGCCAGTGGCATAGGGCAGCAGGTCGGGAGTCGCTCCGGCGGTGATGCGACCGGCGCGCAGACGCCCTTCGTCAATGACGCACTCGGATGCTCACGTACGCCAGGAGCCCGAGCCCGGGTCAGCACGCGGCGCAGCGCGCGCGATCAGCCCCGCGAGCAGCCCAGCGTGCTCAGCATGCCGGTCACTTCTGGTGTCATGCGTCCAGTCATCCGTGTCGTAGTCGCGGCTTTCGCTCATGCCCACTCCGGTCTCCTTTCCCAGGTGACCAAGCGATGCTCTCACGACGGCCAGCTCCGCTCCTGATGCGCTCACGCCAGGACTTTGATCGGCCCGGCGCAGAGGGAACGGCCAGCCGCGCCAGGCGCGAGCGGCGACCGCCATACAGCTGCTCGCGCAGGGCACCGGTCGGTGCTCGGCGTAGCCCTCCAGCAGGGCGCGCTCCTTGGGAGGCCGGGGGCCAACACGCGAGGTAGGGCTCCAGGTCGGCGACCGCCGGCGCCAGCGCACCCGCCTGAAGTCGGTCAGCCAGATCCGCCCGGAGGAGCGCCTCGCACAGCACCGTCGGGGAGGCCGCCGCGAGCGAGGACCGGCTCGCCTGGGCAGCCGGGCGGGCGAAGCATGCCGCCCACCGCCTCGCGCACGCGCGGCGCCAGCAGCATCCAGGCATCGAGCTGATCGGGCATGAACTCGGCCAGGTCCTGGAGGATCGAAGCTGGTGAGCGCAGGCATGGTCGACGAGCTCCGGCTTCAGCGCTTCCACGCAGGAGTGCAGTCGGCCAGCAGCGCATCGCCGCGTGGCACCGGCTGCGGTCCTGGAGCGACGACCTCGGACGTGGTGTGCCCAGCGGCACAGGCGTCGACGAGCTCGGCCAGGTTCGTGCCGCCGCACCACTGCTGGACGCTGATGCCCTCACCGGGCCACGGACCTCGGAGTCGAGCAGACGCGGGACCGGGAGGAGCTTCGGCCAGGGCGCGATGGACGCCGCCTCGCCGGGTCACCGGGGCCGAGTACGTGTACCCGCAGCACTGCGGAGCCGTCCCCGCAGCACGAGACGCCAGAGTTGTGGCGCAGGACGTCCCGCCTTCCGCGGCCCCAGGCACTCCCCGCGCGCGGCGTCTGCCATCGGCCTCGGCCAGCTGGGGACTCGGTGCGAACCGGACCGCCTGCAGCAGCAGGTCGCCGTCTGCGCCCCGGGTGACCGGAGCCTGGCCTGAGTCCCGCGATGCGGGCCAGGCGCTCGGCCTGGGCGGCCTTGGAGTGCGAGACCGGCCAGAGCAGCCGAGCCCACCCGGACGTGAGCCCGGTGGAGCGCTCCGGCATGGCGATCACACGTGACCGAGACGTCCGGCTTGATGCGTCGCGTCTGCACGCACATAGGTTGCGAGTGAGCCCACCGAGCCGGTCGTGCGTCGTCGAGCAGCGTGGAGACGGCGTCGGCCGTGGCCGCTGTCGCGGCCGGAAGGTTCACGATCCGCTCTCCAGGGCGAAGGAGCTGACAGATGGCTGTCTCGCCCACCGGCGGATCTCGCCGAGGTGTCCAGGAGCCGCCGCTGCGGGCTGTCCCAGCAGGATCCGCCCGTCCTGGATCCACACCACCCGGTCGGCGCGCATCGCGGCCTGAGGGTCGTGCGACCGCCAGCGCTGTGCGCCCGGTCACCAGCTTCCATCGGATCGCCCTCGAGCACCGCCCGCTGACGTCGAGGCGGGGTCCAGTCCGGGTGGCCGCCCCGTCCAGGATGATGATCGGCGAGTCGTGCAGCAGCGCCCGGCGATGGCGATGCGCCGGACGCTGGCTCCCCGAGAGGGTGCGCTGCCCGCCCACGGGCGCGTCAGCAGCGCCGGGCATCTGCGACGAAGTCATGGGCGTGGCGGCGCGCGGCCGCCTCGACCTCCTCGTCGGTGGCGTCTGGGCGTCCGAAACGGATGTTCTCCCGGATCGTGCCGGAGCCAGCAGCACCGCCTCCTGGTGCAGTGACGGAGACCTGCGAGCGCAGGAACCCCAGGTCCAGGTCGCCGAGGCTGTAGACGATCGAGACCGACCGTGCCCGACGTCGTGATCCAGGGGCTCGCACCACCAGGGAGACCAGGGTGGACTCTGCCTGAGCCCGACGGGTCTCTATCGAGCGCCACGTGCCTCACCGGAGACCACTGCCAGGCTCACACCGTGCGGAGCACCCGGCGGCCCTCGCAGGCGGCGTGCACGTGATCGAAGGCGGACCGCGCCGCGGACCCGGGTCCAGCACGACGGCGTTGTGTGAGACGATCTCTGGCCCGACCGCCATGAGCGAGGTCGGCGACCCGCCCGCCCGAGGCCGCCGCCCGGGCGATGCGGCCGGTGCGTACCTGGCGCGTCCCGGAAGCGGGCTTCATGGTGGTGTGCGCAGGTAGGTCGTGAAGAGCACGAGGTCCCTGGAGTACATGCGCGCCGTTCAGACCCGGATGCCCCCGCCGACCATGACGCCACGGCCGTGGCCACGCCGACGATGACGTCCGTGGAACGCTCCCAGGCGCGCGGCGATACGTGGCGTGAACGCACCCTCGCCTGCAGCGAGACGGGTGCTGGGCGCCCGTGAAGCGCTTTGTGCAGCAGGGCTCCAGACCGTAGGCCTGGACCACTCTTTGATCGCGCCGAGCGCGCCTCCTGGGCCGTGTTGGCCAGGGTTCCCTCCGACCTGCGGCTGCGCAGGAGGCCGCGGAGATCCGTCGGAGTTGCCGGAGGAGGCGGATCGCGAAAGGCTTCACCACCGCCAGCGACCACGATCACGGCCAGCAGCGGGTCCAGGAACACTGACGACTACGACCACGACCAGCAGGGTCTAAGGTATTGGCGGCCATCGGCAGGCCGGCGGTGACCGCCACCTCCTGCATGCGGTTGACGTCGGCGATGAGGCGCTGAACGGTGTCCGCACTGCGGTTGCGGGCGTGGAACTGCTGGGAGAGCCCCTGGACGTGGTGGAAGGCGCGGCTGCGCAGGGAGGCCGCCGTGCGCGAACCGACAGGGCGAAGCTGGTGGCCAGGTAGTTGCACCCCGCCCGGCCGGCCACGAGCACCAGGAGGACCACGCAGCCCCACCAAGGAGGAGATCGTGGCGGGTGCGCTGCCCGTGTGCCGGCCCATGGAGGCCACCAACGAGTCGATGACGACCTTCAGGGGCCAGGGCTCCAGCACCCGGAAGGCCACTGCCAGAGCACCACCGTGCCCCCGGCCATGAGACGCCACTGCGGCGCGGCATCGGGCCTATCAGGCGCAAGGTCTGGCGCATGGGGGAGCGGTGCGCCTGGGCCGCGTGCCGAAGCACAGGCACGCACCCATCACCGCTCACCCTCTGAGCGAGGCCGGCCAGCTCCAGGATCCGGGCGACGGTCCGACGCCAGGAGTGGCGCTGCTCGGCCAGAAGGCGCCCGCTGCAGGCTCCATGCGGGCGCGCCGGTCGGGCATACCGCCAGATCATCCAGGGGCTGCGGCCAGCGCCGTGGGGTCCGAGGGGGCTACAGAGCACACCGTGCCGTCCAGAGCCGTCTCAAGCAGCTGGGGGACTCTGTCCGACGTCGGAGGCCACGACCAGCGAGCCCCGCGCCGGCTACCAGAACCTTCATGGAAGTACTGCTGCTCGCCCCCACCCAGGTCCGCAAGGCCACCCGATCGCCGAGCCCGCCACGTGGGCGGAATGTCCTGCGGCGCGACCGCCCCACGGAAGTCCACCTCCACCCCCAGGCGTCCGGCCTCGGGCGCGCAGCGAGTCCATCTCGGGCCGTCCCCGATGATCCAGCAGGCTCCAGCTCTGGCGTGCCAGGGCCGCCGTCGTGATGGGTCGGCCACCCCGTGCCAGGGCTTGAGAGTCCCCACAGGGTGACGACCACCCGGGTCCGGGTCCTCCGGTTGGGGCTGGATACGGCGCACGCTCACACCGTTGGGAACCGTGGATCCGGTCCACGATGTCGCTCGCATCCGGCAGATCGGTGGTGCGACGACGCACCCAGTCGGCCACCGGGTCCGAGACGCACACCGTGGCCCGGGCGGCCGCCACCTGACGGTGCAGCACCTGCGCCGCGCCGGAGGCGTCCACCAGCGAGCGGTGACGACGCTGCTCATCGATCAGCGGGGCATTGACCTCCAGGATTCCCGGCACTCCGGTGGCGGTCGTGATGTCGGCCAGTGCCGTGGAGAACAGTGAGTATCGCTCGTAGACCAGGGTCGGCGCCGTCGGCGATCACCCGGAGACGATCCGCTCGGCGGCGTGCGCCTGTGCCTGCTCCCGCTCCAGCGGGGCTCGACGTCGGCCACGGCCTCCAGGTGCAGCTCGAGGTCGGTGAGGTCGTCGGGAACGTGCTTTCCGGAGCGCACGGCGTACAGGGCCACCTCATGGCCGATGGATCGCAGCTCGCGGACGACCTCCTGGATGTGCACCGAGGCGCCCTTGGTCCCGAACACCGGGATGCCCGGGTCGCAGCAGATGTAGGCGATCCGCATCAGGCGGCCCCTTCCTGATCGGTCAGGCTACACGCGACGGCGGGCGCCCGACTGCCAGGCGGCCAGCACCTCGGCCTGGGCACGGGAGTCGAAGTGCTCCCCGATGAGCCTGCGCCCCACGTGACAAGGAGACGGTGTCGACCTCGCCCAGCGCGATCCCGCGCAGGGCCACCGCCAGCTCGGCAGGGTCCCCGGGCGGCAGCAGGAGCCCGGTGACGCCGTCGTGAACCACCTCCGGCAGTCCCGAGACCGCTGTGGCCACCACCGGTGTCCCGCAGGCCATCGCCTCCAGGACCACCGTCGGCAGACCATCGATGTTGCCGTCGGCCGCCTCGATGCAGGGCGCTGCGAACACGTCCGAGTGCGCCAACAGACCACGCACCTCCGCCTGCGTGAGCGGACCCAGCAGACGGACCCTGCCGGCCAGGCCCAGGCGGTCGATCTGCGCGGTCAGGCGCTCGCGCTCCTCACCGTCACCGGCCAGCCCCACCTCGACGTCGACGCCGGAGCTCACCAGGATCCGCACCGCCTCGATCAGATCGGCGAAGCCCTTCTTGGGCACCAGGCGGCCCACGGCGCACACCCGAAGCGGTCCGTTCCTCCCGGACGCCACCGGCTGCGGGGCCCGGTAGGAGAAGCGGTCCAGCTCGATGGCGTTGTAGCGCAGCGACACCGTGGCCCCTGTTCCCGCTAGGACCTTGCCCAGGTGCGCCTCGTTGTAGCGGCTGATGGCGATGACCCGTTGCGCGTCAGCGCAGATACGGCGCAGCCACACGGGATCCACCGACTCATGGAAGATGTCCTTGGCGTGGGTGGTCACGGTGTAGGGGATGCCGGTCAGGGCCGAGGCGATCCATGCGACCCGGCCCGCCAGGGACGCGAAGTGCGCATGCAGGTGCGTGATGGAGTCCCTGCGCGCCTGACGCGCCAGCTCCACGCCCTGAGCCACCTCGTCACCGGGAAGGCCGGCCAGTACCGGCATGATGGCGGCGAAGCGCTCGCGGTCGTCCTGGCGGGTCAGACCGTCGGTGAGCAGGCTCCACATGTCGATGGCCCGTACCGGCCGGCCCACCCAGTTGACCCCGGGCGCACCCGCGATCTCGTGGAAGCGCGAGTCCGTGGTAGGCGCAGCGTAGATGCTCAGGTCCTCGCCTGAGCCTCGCGGGCGAGGACCTCGGTGACGATGAAGGTCTCCGAGAAGCGCGGGTAGACCTTGAGGACGTATCCGATGCGGGCACCGTTCTGATGAGTGTCTTGCCGGTGATCGGTTGCGGGACTCATGCGGGGATCTCCATCCTGGTGAGGCTGACGGTGTGGCTGGTGAGGTGAGTGAGACGGGTGTCGAGGACGTCGTCCCGGTTGCCGAGGAGCTCGGCGGCGAGCAGGGGGACGGTTTCCAGACCGTCCAGGCGCAGACGACGTCGCCCCGCCAGCTGGCTGCGAGTGCCGGCGTCCTGATCGCTCAGCCGCTCGGTGAGCCAGTCCTCGAGTGCCGCAGTACTCAGGTCCGTGACTCTCAGGAGGTCGATGGCGCCTGCGTTCTTCAGAGCAGTGGCCCGGATGAGCTGCTCGAGGCGAGGCGTCTCTCGGGGGACGAGGAGGGCCGTGTCGGAGGCGAGGATCTCGCTGACCGTGTTGTAGCCGCCCATCGAGATGACCGCTGCGGCCTGCTGGATGTGGTGGCTCATCCCGGGCCAGGACCGGCGCACGATGGTGCGGGGGCCGGCTGTCTGAGCGACCTGGTGGAACAGGGCGGCGTCGAGTTGGGGACCGGTGACCACGACGTGCCGGTACCCGTCGGGGACACCGCGCCGCGGCTGCGGTCGCGCAGGTTGACGTTGTCGGAGCCGCCGCCGGCGGTGGTCAGGATGAAGGTTCCGGCAGCCTCGGCGTTACCGGCCAGGGCTTCTGACGCCTCGGAACCGTGAGTGGCCTCTGCGGCATCGCGGCCATGGGCGAGGTAACCGGTGTAGCGCATCCGCTCCTCAAGCGCCGTCGGAGCCTCACCAGTAGCGCTCAGGTCGTGGACCGAGTCGTCCCCGTAGACCCAGACCTCGTCGATGAGCCGTCGCAGCGTGTCGGCCTCGCCGAGCTCCTCCCACTCGCGCTGCACGGTCTCGGGTGTGTCCAGGACCTCGCGCAGGCCGAGCACCACGCGCGCGCGGGGGCTCGCCTGACGTAGACGTGCCAGGGGCTCGCGCAGCTCCTGGTGCACCCCGTAGGGATGACGCTCGATGATGAGCAGGTCCGGGGTGAAGGTCGTCAGGACACCGGACAGCAGAGCGCTGCGGACTACAGGGCCCAGTCTCAGGGTGATACGCAGGCACTGAGCAGGTAGACGCCCTTGGCCTTCTTGACACCTGCGGGCAGTACCAGCCAGTCGAAACCGTCAGGAAGCCTGTGTCTCCTGTCCCGGAGCCAGCCCGGTGATGACCAGGCCGAGGACGTTACGGCCGGTGAGTCCCGGCAGTGCTCGGGCCAGGTGATGGGCCAGAGCGAGGTTGCGGCGAAGGTGCCCCAGCCCCTTGGCGTCGTGGCTGTAGAGCGCCACCCGTAGGGGAGCGGTTGTCATGGGTCGTCTCTTCTCTCGGTGTCAGGTCAGGGTCGTTCTGAGACGATCCTGACCGGCCAGGAGAAGACGACGATTAAGGGTGGATGAGAAAGCTCTCAGGTTTCTCGGAGGCTAGACCAGCCGTACCTCGGCTCCCGCCCGACGCAGGACCTCGACCTGGTCGGCGGGGGCGCCGTCGTCGGTGATGACCACGTCGATCGAGCTGGTGGGGCAGATGAGGGCGAAGGCGGTGGAACCGAGCTTGGAGCTGTCGCACACGACGACGACGCGTTGGGCGGCACTGACCAGGGCGGCGTTAACGGCTGCCTCGCCGTCGTGCTGAGCGTAGGCGCCCCGCTCATCGAGGCCCTGGACGCCCAGGAAGAGTGTGTCCACGCTGATCGAGGGCAGGATGAGCTCGGCCAGCGGGCCAGTGAGCTCGAAGGAACGGGGGCGTGCGATCCCGCCGGTGACGACGACGCGTACGCACTGGCGCACCGTCATCTCGTTGGCGATGTTGACGGCGTTGGTCACCAGGGTGACCGGCACGTCCGGGTCGGTCAGATCCGGCAGCAGCACGATCTCCCGGCCACCTCCGTGGTTGAGGTGCCGCCGTTGAGGCCGATGGTGTCGCCCGGGTGCACCATGGCTGCCGCCGCCTTGGCGATGCGGGTCTTCTCATCAGCCATCTTCGAGGTGCGATAGCGCAGAGGCGGCTCGGTGGAGGTGGGGTTGGCGATGGCACCGCCGCGGGTGCGGCTGATGAGCTGCTGATCCGCCAGGTGGTCGAGGTCGCGCCGTGCGGTCGCCGCTGAGACCCCCAACCGCGTGATGATGTCGTCGATATGGACACTGCCCTCGTCCATGACGTGATGCCGAGGATGGCTGAATGGCGATCATGCCGAGACATCCTCGATCCTCCTGGGGGTCAAGGGGGTGGTGCGGGACGGAGGGTGGGGCTGAGCGGCGTACATGATTTGTACATCAACTATTTGCCTTATCCTGGTGACCGCGCGCGCGGGTAGTCGGTGTGCTGACGTCACATAACCAGTCATGCCCTCGGCTGCCCGCTGAGAGCGACACATAGCGATACGAACCTCGCTACTGTCGTCGATATCAATCACACCAACGTGTGGGGTGGTGGTCCCGTGGGCTTGCCGCCCTGCCCCCGAGAACAGAGAAAACATGGGACATCCCGCAGACCTTTCCGAGTGCTCCTGCTCCAAGGAACGCGCTGTTGCGCTGGGGGTCGCCGTCGGTGCCGACGGCATCACCGCGGTTGTTGCCGATGGGCGAGGGCGTGTCATCTCCTGCCTGGAACGCGGTCTCCCGGAGGGGTGTCACTCGAATGGTCATCGGTTGGCGGAGGAGGTTGCCGGTGTGATCGCCTCCTTGCGCACAAGCGCTGCTGATGGGTGTGCCGGCGAGGTGGCCGAGGCCGTGAAGACGTCGGCTCTGGCTGTTGGGGTCTGCGTGTCGGGCGTCGTCGACGAGGATGAGGGGCGCGTCTGTCGCAGCGGCGCGCTGGGACTGCAGGACGTCCCGCTGGCGAGCCTGGTGAGTCAGTCTCTGGCGGGCACGGCTGCTGAGTCAGCCGAGGTGGCGCTTTATCAGGATGCTCGTTGCGGCGCCTGGGCGGAGAGTCGGTGGGGAGCCGCTGGGGAGAACTGCCTCTTCCTGTCTGTTGCTGAGCACATCTCCTGCGCCGTGCTTCTCAACGGCGCCCCGGTGCTCGGCGGTGGTTGGGCAGGTCAGATCGGGCGGGTCCTGGTTCCCGATCCCGACTGGAGCGGGGAGAGGGCCTGCCTGGAGGACGTCGCCTCCGTTGACGCGATGGTCAGGCGCTATACCGCCGGAATCGTCGATGACTCCACTGACTCCACCGGCCCGGTTGGCTCAGGCGTTTCCGACGACATCGGCGCCGGGCGCACCGGTTCTCCTCCTCGGGGCCTCGACCTGCTCCCTCGCGCGATGCGTCTCAGGGGACTGGAGGCGCCGTGTCTGGGACATCGGGCCTGGATGCGCTCGCTGACCTCATCGCTCGCGGTGGCGGTCTGCTCGGCCCTCTCGACGTCGTCCTGAGCTCGGAGCTGACTCGGGCGGGAGAGGCCGTCTTCCTGGAGCCGCTGCGTCAACGGGTCGCTGACGTCATGGCCGGCCTGCCGGCGCCGAGCCTGCTGCCTGCCCGGCTCGGGAAACCGGCACCGGCGCTGGGAGCTGCCGGACGCGCTCTGGATGCCTGACAGGGTGCTGGTAATGCCCTGAGTGTCTCCTTGTGTCTCTGCGCCGTTGGCTGACAACTCGCTTATGGCGTTGCGGAGACCCACAATGGGTGCAGGCCGTGGCAGTATGTTCGCCAACTGCAGTTGTCCGAACCGGTTGAGGAGAGCCAACGTGTCCCCCAGGAACGAAGCGAGGCGCAGCGCGTGACCCAGTCTGCTCGTCCGCTTCGCATCGGTATCATGGGAGGAACCTCTGATCCGATCCACCATGGGCACCTCGTGGCAGCCAGTGAGGTCCAGAACGTCTTCGCTCTCGATGAGGTCATCTTCGTACCCACCTGGGCCCAGCCCTTCAAGAAGGATCGCCGGGTCTCTCCGGCCGAACACCGTTACCTCATGACGGTTATCGCCACTGCCTCCAACCCGAGGTTCACGGTCTCCCGGGTCGACATCGACCGGGGCGGTACGACGTACACGATCGACACTCTTTCATGACATCGCGGCCGAGCATCCCGGCGCGGAGCTGTACTCATCACCGGTGCAGACGCCCTGGCGCAGATCCTCACCTGGAAGGACAGTGAGGGCATCTTCTCGACCTGAGCCCACCTGGTGGGGGTGACGCGGCGGGCACGTCCTCAGTGACCCGGGGTTCCCCCGACAGGATCTCGCTGGTGGAGGTGCCTGCCACTGGCCCATCTCGTCGACGGACTGCCGTCAGCGGAGTCGGAGAGGGTCACCGGTGTGGTACCTCGTTCCTGATGGTGTCCTGCAGTACATGACGCAAGTACGGGCTTTATCGTATGGCCTTGCGGCCGGCGTCGGCGACGTCGATGACGGCGAGAGTGGCCCGCGAGCAGTCCCTGAGGAAGGAGAACGACGGTGAGCACTGAGCAGACCGGCGTCAATGCCCCCACGACCGAGGAGCCGACGCAGGATGAGCACGCTCCACGCGGCAGTCGTCGTGCGATCCGACAGGCGGAGCGCGCCGCCGAGCGTGAGGCGATCCTGACCGGTCAGCAGCCGCTCCTGACCCGACGTGAGATGAGGCGTCTGCGTGAGGAGGCCAAGGCGCTCAGAGCGGCCGTTGAGGCCGGAGAGATCACCCCTGAGCAGGCTCAGGCCCTCCAGGACCCTCTTGCCGATCCCGCTTCGGTCACCTCTCGTTCCTCCGCACCCTCTGGCGACGACGCCGGGACCGGCCTGGAGGAATCGGTCGAGCTCCCAGCAGTGGGTGAAGGGGAGTTCTACCTCGAGCAGGAGGGACAGAACCCGCCTCTCAACCTCTCCGTTCCCGAGGGGCCGTCCGCCTCCGCGCCGAGCTGGCGCTCATTGTCGGCGGCTGAGGCCGTGGCGATCTCCGAGATCGAGACGGGCCTCATGGAGGCGGTCGACCTGCCGGTGGCGACTCTGGACTACGACGCCCACTGGGCCCAGGACACCAGCCCGAGCCCGCGCCGGTGCCCACGCGTTTCTCGCTCAAGGAGCGCCTTGAGGGAGGACCCACCTCGGACGCCGAGGAGAGGGGCGACCAGGACGGGGCGGCGCTCCAGGCGCCTGGCGAGGACACCGGTGGGACGGAGGCTGAGGAGCTCGCTGCCGGCCCCTACGACTATCGAGAGGACTTCTCTCCGAGCGCCCAGTCGGACGAGGCGCCGTCTTCGGCGGCCTCTGCGGCCTCCTCGCAGCCCTCCTCCCAGTCGGCGGAAGCCGTCAGTGCGGTCCCCGCCGTGTCGACATCGGCGTCCGGCGCTGCCGACTTCGCTACCTTCGGACAGGCTGGAGCCCCTCAGGCGGCCGAGTCCGCACGCAGTGGTCTGAGCGCCGGCTCGGCGTCCTCAGCCGGCTCGGTGCGCCGTCCCATCGTGCGCATTCCGGCCGCTGCGCAGGGGGTGCGCACCGTCAACGTGTCCACGGGTGAGCTCAGCTCGGTTCAACCCGTCGACAGCTCGCCGTCCGCCCAGGAGGCCGCTGACGCTCAGGATGTCTACGGCGTCGGCTCCATCGAGGAGCCGATGACGCAGGAGACCGTCACGGTCGATGTCGAGGCGCAGGCCGCGATGCCCACGCCGTCCGAGCAGCCGGAGGTCGAGTTCGGCACCCCCGGAGCCCCGCAGTGGAAGTCGCTGCACCAGCCCTCCCAGGTGGACAGCTTCCAGGAGACGATCGTGACCGGAGTGGCCGATGCCACCGATCCCGCCGTTGCGATGTCTGGTGAGGCAGTCGGTCCCTACGCCTTCTACGCCGATGAGGTCGAGACCGGCAATGGTCCGGTCGGCGGCTCCGAGTGGGACTCCGTGGCGGTCCCGGCTGCTGAGGCGCCTGAGGAGCCCTATCTGGCTCCGGTCAATGAGGTGACTGGACGGGTTCCCACCCCGGATCACGTCCTGCCGGTGGAACAGGCCAATTCCTCCTCCCGCATCGGAAAGGTGCTCATGGCCCTGCTCATCGTCGTCGTCCTGCTGCTCATCATCGCGGTTGTCGCGTGGCTGCTGATCGCCAACGGCAGTAACAGCGCCAGTGCCATGAGCGCCGTGGGCGCTGGGGAGTGGATCCGACAGGTCGTATGACGATGGTGCGCACGGTACAGTCGCCGCTGCATGATGCCTGACTGCCCGAAGGAGATCCGTGCCCGCCACTGAACATGCCACCCGTCTGACTCTTGCCGCGGCTCGTGCCGCAGCCGACAAGAAGGCGGAGCACCTCGCCGCAATTGATGTCTCCGAGCGACTCGGCCTGACCGATGTGTTCCTGCTGGCCTCCGGCTCGAACGATCGCCACGTCCACGCCATCGTCGATGCGGTTGACGAGGCCATGCACGATGCCGGGGTCAAGCGCCGCACCCGTGAGGGCTTTGCCGACGCGCACTGGGTGCTGGTGGACTACGGTGACGTTGTCGTCCACGTCCTGCAGAACGATGACCGGGAGTTCTACTCGCTGGAGCGCCTGTGGAAGGACTGCCCGACCGTCGAGCTGCCGACGGACCTGACGCAGCCGGATGGTCCGAAGGAAGATGAGGGCGGCGGCCAGGAGGATGCCGCCTCATGACCGACCTCATCCTGTGGCGTCACGGGCAGACCGACTACAACCTTCAGGGACGCATCCAGGGGCGAGTCGATATCCCCCTCAATGACACCGGTCGCGAGCAGGCTCGCCGTGCAGCCGACTGCATCGCGGCGCTAGGTCCTACACGCATCGTCTCCTCCCCCGTTGCTGCGGGCGCGGGCCACTGCCGAGGTCCTGGCGTCTCTGACCGGGCTGAGCGTCGAGATCGCCCCAGGGCTGGCGGAGAAGTCCTTCGGGCAGTGGGAGGGGCTCAAGGCAACCGATATTGAGAAGCAGTGGCCCGACCACTACGCCACCTGGCGCGCCGGTGGCGACCTTCCCCAGTTCGGGATCGAGGGGCGCCGTCAGACCGCGCAGCGAGTGGGGGAGGCGCTCAGGGACATTGCCGCCGACGCAGGGAAGGACGATGTCATCGTGGCGGTCTCCCACGGGGCGGCCACCAACCTGGGGGCTACGTACCTGCTGGGGATGGACCCCCAGCAGTGGTTCGGTCTGCGCGGCATGAGCAACTGCTGCTACGCGCTCATGCGCGCCAACAAGCGGCCTCCGAACTGGTCCGTGGTGAAGTGGAATGCCGGACCGTCGGTGGATCCCAGTCCGCTCGGCAGGATCCTCGGCTGAGTGGGTGAGGTAGTACACGCGTCGTGGATTTGCTCCAGCGGGGCCGAACTTCATACAGTTATCCGCGTCGCCGCACGAGAGCGACGCCCGAACGGGGCTATGGCGCAGTTGGTAGCGCGCTTCCATGGCATGGAAGAGGTCGGGGGTTCGAATCCCCCTAGCTCCACGAACCACTCGGATTCTTCTTCGGGTGGAGCACCCATCTCGGCGCTATGGCGCAGTTGGTAGCGCGCTTCCATGGCATGGAAGAGGTCGGGGGTTCGAATCCCCCTAGCTCCACAGTTCTTCATCAGCAGGCCCTGCCGTCAGGCGAGGGCGTTTTGTTTCCCTGCTCGCCGCAGGCATGTGCGGCACAATGCGGATATGGCTATCGCTGTGCTGGTCAAGGCCCTGGGAGCCTTCTTCGCGATCATGAACCCCTTCGTCAACCTGCCCCTGTTCCTGAGTCTCACCCAGGACCAGGATGCCGCGACCCAGCGGCGTACAGCGGTTCGTACAACGATCTCCTCCGCCGTCATGTGTGCCGTCGTCCTGCTCCTCGGCGCGACAATCCTGAGGTTCTTCGGCATCGGCGTCGACGACTTCCGGATCGCAGGTGGAATCGTCCTGCTCATCATCTCGCTGTCCATGCTCAACGGCAGTGGATCCAGTGCCCACGAGGGAAGCGCGCAGGAGAAGGAGCAGCACGACGCCGTTGCTGGTAGCGGGAACGACGTCGCCTTCTACCCCATGACCTTTCCCATCCTCGTGGGGCCGGGAACGATCGCGACCATCATCGTCATCCAGTCCCAGGCTCGGGGGCTGGGTGGGCATGCGGCCGTTGCGGCTGCGCTGGCAGTCATTCTCGTGACGCTCGGGATCGTTCTCTACTTCTCGGCCAGCATCGGTGCGCGTCTGTCCATGACGATGCGTACCATCATGACCCGCCTCATGGGCATGATCCTGGCCTCGATCGCGGTACAGATGATCGTCGTCGGGATCCAGCACCTCTTCCCGGGGCTGGCTCGCTGAGACACGCTCCACGCGTGGGCTTCAGCAAGGAACTGGCCCCTCGGGCGCTCTGAGGGTAGCCTCACCTTCAGATGTTGCCGGGAGCACCCCGCTCCCACGTGCGGCAACACGGTAGGAAGGTAAGCGTGTGACGTCCGTTCAGGTCCCCGACATCATGCAGCGCGCCCGGCGCACGGCCAGGCGTCTCCTGGCTGGAAGTGGAAGCGCCGCGGTGACGGCCTATCGCATTGACCCCTCCGCTCCTGCCGCCTTCGTCGCTCACGCCATGCGGGCCGATGGTCAGCTTCTTGTGGCTGCCTGCCCGCCGGAAGGTACTCCGCTGTCCATCGCTCCCGATGACGTCGCCGTCGATGTCCGGCTCGACGTCACTCTCGACGCTGCCGAGCCCGGTGTTCGTATCACGGCCGCCACGGCTCACCTGCTCGGCAACCTGACCTGGGTCAACGGTGAGGACCGCGCCCTCGTTCTGGCCTCCTCGCGGACTCCGGCCTGCCACTGCGCCATCGTCGGTGAGGACCCGCTCGAGCGCGTCCGAGAGATCGCCTCGGGTCCCGGTGGACGTCTGGGTGTCATCACCTGCGAACGCGTCATGCTTCACTGCGTATCCGGGGTCTCCAGCCACGACATCGAGGAGATCCTCGACATCGCCTCGGCTGATGCCGATGCCTCACCCTCCCTCTCCTGGAGCCCCCAGGAGGTCATGGACGCCCATGAGGCCGTCAGTGCCGTCGGCCAGCTGGGGCTGCGCGCTGTCTGTGAGGCCGTGCGAGAGGGGCAGATGCTCGGCTGGATCTGCTCCTCCCGTCCCGCCGTCGGCGTGTGCCCGACGTTGTGGGACCGGACCCTGTGCGTCGATGTCGACGCCCACGGGGTCACCCTCATGTCCATCACCGGGGAAGAGGTCACCACTTTGGTGGTCTCCTTCCCGCAGGCCCTGACCGGCGCCGTAGAGGTCGGGCGGTTCTCGAGCGGCTCGCCTCCCAGGCCCTCCCGCAGCGCCTGGCCCGTCCTTGAGCGGCCTGCCTCGGTTGCGGTTCTGAACGTTCCGGTCGCAGAGACCGGAACGGGGGATACCACCATGCGGTGGTATCCCCCGTTTGGCCCCCAGCCGCTCGAGCTGGAGAGCCTTCCGGTCAGCGAACCTCGTAGGTCTTGCAGGAGGCGGTGTCGCCGCCGACGGTCACGGCCTCGGCCGTGCACATGAGGTCCTTGTTGTGGACGCACTCGAGGCGCTGGCAGGCACCCACCTGACCCTCGGCCACGGGCAGGCCGCCACGGGCATCGAGGCTGATGAAGGTGTCGCAGGCCGGTGCGCCGTTGTCGCCGCCGACGGTGATGGCGAAGGCGGTGCAGCCTCCGTTGTTGAAGGCGCAGGAGGTGGTGGTGCAGGAGGTGATCTTGGTGACGGACATGATGCTTTTCCTTTCGAGCGGGTGTGCGCTGCGGACATGAATAACGTAAATCCGCACCCGCGCTCCGGCAACGAAGGACAGCCTGGCCTGTATGGCTTCGCGTTTACGAACGTTGGAATTCCAACGTTTTGACGGTTCTCGTCGGGTCGCTTCCGTCAGTGATGGGGGCTTGAGAAAATATGGGGTTGTGTGCCGTTGATTTTCGTTATTCCTCGCAGGTAAGGCACTCCTGAACGGGGGTGGTCAGGAATTCACCGATGCGTGGAAGGGCTCCATTCATGGGGGAGGCGTGGTGGCGCGACCCGTGTCCCGAGGAAGGACATCTGCGCTCCCTGGGCCGTTCAGAGGTCGGAGTGCTCCAGTGGTCCGCGTGTGGATCAGCTGTGGGCGGCCGCCACGGCCAGGCGCAGGGAGTCGGCGAAACGCGTCTCGCGCTCGGCGGCACTCATGTCGCCGGAGTGGTCCAGCAGGTGGTCGGAGACGGTCAAGACCGCCAGTGCCTGCTTGCCGTACTCGGCGGCGACGCCGTAGAGGGCGGCCGCCTCCATCTCCACCCCCAGCACCCCGTAGCCGGCCAGGGCCTCGTTCTGCCCCTCGGGAGTGAAGTAGAAGTGGTCGCGCGAGAAGACCGTGCCCAGGTGGACCTTTCCGTCACCCTCTGTCTGCTCGGTCAGGGAGGCCTCGTAGGCGGCTCGGGCGAGCTGGAAGTCGGCGACCGCGGAGAAGTTGACGCCCGGGATGCGCAGCTGGTTCATGGCGGAGTCCGTGTGGGCACCGGTGGCCACGATGACGTCGCCGATCTTCACTCTGGGAGAGAGGCCGCCGGCAGTGCCCACGCGGATGATCCGCTCCACCCCGAACTGGCTGAACAGCTCGGTGGCGTAGATCGTGAAGGAGGGCTGGCCCATGCCTGACCCCATGACGCTCAGTGGCCTGCCGTTGGCGGTCCCGGTGAAGCCCAGCATCCCCCTCACGTCGGTGACCAGGCGGGCGTCGTTCATGAGGGTCTCAGCGATGCGCTGGGCCCTTCTGGGGTCGCCGGGCATCAGGACTGCAGGAGCGAAGTCGCCTGGCTCGGCAGCGATGTGCGGTGTGGCCATGGGGGTACCTCTCGGGAAGTAGTGCGGAGCGGAGTGACGTTCAGTGTGTCACAGGTCGCGTGATAAAGGACAGGTGGCGGCCTGTTCCGGCTGTCCGTATCGTGGACGTCGGGCGACGCATCGTGGTCGTGAGGATTAGCGTCCAGCGACAAAAGGGCCTGCGACCAATCCGCAGGAAAAGGCGACCATCCGGTCGCCTTCGTTTGTGACATCACGGAAGGTTGCTCATGACCTCCAAGACAGGGGAGAGCGAGTCTCTTCAGGCGCCTCCGCGCGAGCAGTGGAGCGGTCAGCTCGGCTTCCTCATGGCGGCCATCGGCTCGGCGATCGGGCTGGGTAACATCTGGCGCTTCCCGGGTGTGGCGTACAGCAACGGCGGCGGCGCCTTCGTCGTCCCCTACGTCATCGCGCTGCTGGCGGCGGGGCTGCCGATCCTCTTCCTCGACTACGCCCTGGGACACCGCTTCCGTGGCTCGCCGCCGGCGGTCTTCCGGCGCATGTCCACCAAGCTGGAATGGCTGGGCTGGTTCCAGGTCTTCATCTGCTTCGTCATCATGACCTATTACGCAGTAGTTGTGGCCTGGTCCCTGCGGTACATGTTCTTCTCCTTCAGTATCGCCTGGGGCGACGATGCAGGGGCCTTCTTCCAGCACTACATCGGGGTGGACCGGCTCGGCTCCGAGGTCGGGTACTCGCCGGCTGTCGTGATGGGGGTGGCCGTCCCCCTGCTGCTCGTATGGGCCTTCGGCCTGGTGGTCACCGCTCTGGGCGTGAGCGACGGTGTGGAGAAGGCCAACAAGATCTTCCTGCCGCTGCTCGTCCTCATGTTCGCCGCCCTCGTGGTGCGCGCCCTCCTGCTCCCGGGGGCGGGGAAGGGGCTTAACGCCCTGTTCACCCCCAAGTGGTCCGCCCTGCTGGACTACAAGGTGTGGATGGCGGCCTTCGGGCAGATCTTCTTCTCCCTGTCGGTGGGCTTCGGCATCATGCTCACCTACGCCTCCTACCTCCAGCGTCGTCGCTCCAACCTGGTGGGGACCGGCCTCGTGGCGGGCTTCGCCAACTCCTCCTTCGAGCTGTTCGCCGGTATCGGTGTCTTCGCCACCCTCGGCTTCATGGCTCACAACCAGGGCGGCAGCGTGAGCGACCTGGAGGGATCTGCAGGTGTCTCCCCTGTCCTTCATCACCTTTCCCACGGTTATTGCCCAGATGCCCGGGGGTGCGCTGTTCGGAGTGCTCTTCTTCGCCTCCTTCGCCATGGCGGGACTGACCTCCTTCATCTCCATCATCCAGGTGGTGGCCGCCGGTGTGGGGGAGAAGCTCGACCTGGCGCCGAAGAAGGCCTCCCTCGTCGTCGGCGTCCCGGCTGCGGTCCTGTCCTTCGCCCTGTTCGCCACCAGGTCGGGTCTGCCGGACCTCGACGTCGTCGACGCCTTCATCAACAACATCGGCGTGGTCGCCTCGGCCATCATCAGTGTGTGTGGTGGTGGCCTGGGTCCTGCGGCGCAGCAGGCTGCTTCAGGACCACCTCAACGCCGTCTCCGAGTCGCGAATGATCGGCCTGTGGTGGCGGGCGCTGGTCGGTGGGATCGTTCCGGTCCTGCTGGGCTACATGTTCTTCCAGACCCTGTGGACCTACTTGTCTGAGGGATACGACACCTATTCCAGCGGCTTCATCGCGGTCTTCGGCTGGGGGATGCTCCTGGTGGTTGCCCTGTGCACCGCCGTCATGACCCTCATCTCCTGGAAGACCCCGGTGGATGAGTTCGAGCCCCTCAGGCTCGAGGCCGCTTCCGAGGAGGACTGACATGACCGGAATCGCCGTACTCATCATGCTCGCCGCCGTCGTCATTATCTGGGGAGGCCTGGCCGTGTCCATCACCGCGCTCATCTCCCGTGGACGCCGAGAGGACCGTGACGCCCGGGCGGAGGCCTCGGCGCGCGCCCGCGAGCACATGCTCAACCCTGAGCAGGTCGACTGACCGGCTCGAGCCGGCTGAAATCCTCTAATGGGATCCGCTGCGAAGAGAGACTGACTCCACCACTCGCATGAGGCCCGGTTCGGCCGGTTTCCAGACGGGTAGGACACAATACGCCTATGACTCAGACTGATGTGAGCCCCGAGGTGCTGCCCCGGCTGGTGGCCTTCGACCTTGACGACACGCTGGCACCCTCGAAGTCGGCCATGCCTCCTGCCATGGCCACCGCGCTGAGACGGCTGCTCGACGTCGTCCCCGTCTGCATCATCTCCGGTGGGCAGGTGGGGCAGTTCCGCGACCAGGTCCTGGCCCACCTCGACGCCGACGCCGACGAGCTCTCCCGGCTTCACCTCATGCCCACGTGCGGGACTCGGTACTACACCTACGACCCCTCCCAGGCCGGCCGGGGAACTGATGCCTGGAAGCTGGTCTACGCCAATGACCTCACCCCCGAGCAGATCCGCACCGGCTTCGAGATCGTCGAGGCCCAGGCACGCAGGCTCGGCCTGTGGGAGGAACGGACCTGGGGGGAGATCCTGGAGGACCGCGGCAGCCAGATCACCTTCTCCGCCCTGGGGCAGGAGGCTCCCCTGGAGGCCAAGCGCGCCTGGGACCCCACGGGGGAGAAGAAGGCCGCCCTGCGCGACGCCGTCGCCCCTCTCCTGCCAGAGCTGGAGGTCCGCTCCGGCGGGTCCACGAGCGTCGACATCACCCTCAAGGGGGTGGACAAGGCATACGGCATGACCCGATTGGCCGAGGTCACCGGGATCGCGCTGGAGGAGATGCTCTTCATCGGTGACCGCCTGGACCCCGAGGGCAACGACTACCCGGTCAAGGCCTTGGGCGTTCTCTGCCAGGCCGTGGGCGGATGGCAGGACACCGTCACCTACGTCACCTCCCTGGCCAGCCTCATCGCCTCCCAGCAGCACAGCGGAGAGGGCCACGCCACCCGGGTCTCGCTGGGTGCTCGTCTCTGAGGCGGGTCGTGGTGCGGACAGGCATGGACTCCGGCTCCGACACGGACGCCGACATCGGTGCTGGTCCCGGTACGGGTAATGCGGGGCGCTCCGCCGACCTACGGGCGGGTCTGCTGACGGCTGCCCGACGTTGCGGTGCCCTGATGCTCACGGTGCTGCTGTCGCTGCGCACCTGGTGGCGACGGCGTCGCCGGAGAACCCGAACAGTCGTTGCCACGGCGGCGATGATCCTGGCCTCCAGCACGGTCTCCCTCCTTCTGGGCCTGTCCACGGCGACGGCCTCGGCGCCGGTGGGCCCGCACGAGGCGACCTGGTCGACGACCCTGGACTCCACCGTCACGCTGGACCTCGGGCCGCTGGGGACCGCCTCGATGGAGTCGCCCGCAGGCATCCTCGGCGTCAAGGTGGTCCTTGGCGAGATTCCCGGTGACCCTGCTCCCGATGCCGCCAGTGCCGCCAGCGTGGGGCAGTCGCTGTCCTCCGACGCAGCCTCTTACCTCTCGCTCGTCTCCCATCCCGACCTGACGATCAGGCAGGGCCTCTACGGTCTGGCCGGGGACGCCCTGCGCCGGGCCGGGGTCGTCGAGACGATCTTCCTGTGCTGCGTGGCCGCCTGGCGCCTGGCACCGACGAAGCCGTGGCGCGAGACCGTCCGCGCCGGTGCCTCGCACCGCTGGGCGACGACCGTGGCGGTCTCGGCGGCTGTGGCCACCGCGGCATCCCTGCTGGTCCCGGCGATGCGTACCGTCAACCCACACGGTTCCACCCTGTCCGCGCTGGAGGGCACCCCATTGGCCCGGGCCCGCTTCTCGGGTCGGATCGCCGATGTCGTCACCGCCTACGGGCCCAAGGCTCGCTCCTTCGTGGAGAGCAACAAGGACTTCTATGCCAAGGCCGACACCAATCTACGCGCCGCCTGGAGGGCTGCTGAGCAGACCGAGGGCCTGGTGGACGTCACCGCCGCTGACGGAAAGGTGAACACCGAGGAGCTGCAGGCACGGCTCAAGACGACCTCGGCGAAGACCGTGGTGAAGGCCGGCGCCGAGCCAACGCCGACTGAGGCCCCACGGCCCTCGCAGGGCCCGTCAGCCTCCGCGGCGCCGTCGGCATCCTCGACCCCCACAGCCACGGCCCCACCGGTGACGGGAGCCCGCTCGGTCCCCGAGCGCGGCCGCAAGACGGCCGTCCTCACCACGGACCTGCACTGCAACCTCGACGTCATCGCCTTTTCCGGGGTCCTCGACCAGCTCTCCGGCGCCGATGTGCACATGGATGACGGCGACCTGACCATGACCGGCTCCGGCCCGGAGCGGGTGTGCGTCGACGCGCTGACCCAGGCAGTGCCGAGCTCGACGGACAAGGTCGCCACGATCGGCAACCACGACTCCGACGCCACGGCCGCCCGTCTGCGCTCTCAGGGATGGACCGTGACCGACGGCTCGGTCCAGACGGTCGCCGGGATCACCGTCCTGGGGGACGACGACGCCGAGCGCACGACAACGGCGGGCACCAAACCGCGTGGCGGCGAGACCACCGAGCAGATCGCCACCCGCCTGGCCAAGGTCAGCTGCGGGCGCACTCCGGTCGACGTCGTTCTCATCCACCAGCCGGCCACCTTCGACCTGCTCATGAAGGAGGGCTGCGCGCCGCTGCTCCTGGCCGGTCACGTCCACGCCGAGCGGGGGATGACCACTGCGATCAGCCCCCGGACCGGCAGGCCCGTCTCCGGGGTCATCTCCGGTGCCGGTAAGGGTGGCACGTCGCTCGGCTCGGTTACGGAGGACGCCTTCCTCCACGTCATGTCCTTCGACTCCACGGGCGCGCTCGTGGCCTGGCGAGCAGTCATCCTTCACCCCGACGCCTCGGTGACAGTGGGGCCTGGCGGTCCGTTCCGGGTATCGCCTCTGGGCAGAAGACGGCCACGATGGCCTCGACCCCGAGTCCGTCGGCCTCGGCCACCACGGAGCAGACGCAGACCGGGGCCGCCACGCAGTCGCCCTCCCAGCCCGAGGCGGGCGCCGCACCCTAGGACGAGTCGATTTTTCGGACGGTGAGGGCGCAGGAGGGCCGTTGTGGCATACGCTCTCACTCTAGATAGCCGCACGACGCCCAGAAGGGACTGATGACGCACCACCGGTGAGGAGACTGACGATGTCGCGCATGCCCACAGATGCCGAGATCGACGAGATGAGCGAGGAGGAGCTCGAGACCTACCTGGGCTCAGCCCCCGGCCAGGAGCTCGACCGGCGTGCCCGCCGCGACGCCGATGACGACTCAGCCGATCGTCCCGCCTGGCTGCGCCGTTCCGGGGCCGAGCGAGGCTTCGGCTGGCTGCTCCTCGTGTGCGGGCTCATCGGGATCATCGCCTGCTGGGAGCTCATCAGCTCTCAGCTCGACCTGCTGCGCAACCCGGACGCGGAGCTCATCTGCGACGTCAGTCCCCTGGTCTCCTGCGGGGACTCCCTCAACGTGTGGCAGGGGAACCTGCTCGGTGTGCCGAACTCCTTCATCAGGGGCCATCGCCTTCGGCGCCCTGACCGCGATCGGCGCGGTTCTGCTCAGCGGCGTGCGCCTGCCGCGGTGGATGTGGTGGGGGCTGAGCGCCGGCAGCCTGGGGGGAATCGCCTTCGTCATCTGGTTCCTGTCCGTCTCCATCATGACCTTCGGCAAGCTCTGTCCGTTCTGCATGGTCATCTGGTCCGTCACCATCCCGGTGGCTGCTCACTCCTGGGCCTGGGCCGCGGCCGGCGGGCACCTGGGGCTGCGCGACAACCAGGCGCTCGACCTGCTCAAGGCCCGCTGGTGGGTCATGGCGGCGATGTACCTGGCGGTGGTCCTCACCATCATCATCGCCTTCGGCAGCCAGCTGGCGAGGTTCTTCGGGTGACTCCGTCTTCGAGCAGGGCGGCCGCAGTCAGGCCCGCCTGGAGGCCCTCGGTGGCGGGGGACTCGACTGTCACGCAGGACTACCTCAAGGTCGTGTGGGCCGCCTGCGAGTGGGGCGGAGCGGGCGCCTCCATCACCGGCCTGGCCAAGCGTATGGAGGTGGCGCCGTCGACCGCCTCGGAGAACGTGGCTCGCCTGGTGGAGGAGGGGCTGCTCGTCCACGAGCCCTACAAGGCCGTCACCCTGTCCGAGGAGGGACGGCGTCGGGCCATGGGCATGATCCGCCGCCACCGCATCCTGGAGACCTATCTCGTCACTCAGCTCGGCTTCGGCTGGGACGAGGTGCATGCCGAGGCCGAGGAGCTCGAGCACGCTGTCTCCGAGCGGCTGCTGGAGCGGCTCGATGCGGTCCTGGGACACCCCACCCGAGACCCTCACGGGGACCCGATCCCTACGGCGGACGGCCGGCTCGTCGTGCCCGACCTGGTGCGTCTGGAGACGAGGCCGGTGGGTTCCGACGGCGTCGTTGGGCGGATCCAGGACGACTCCGAGACGTTGCGCCGTCTGGGGCGGGCCGGGATCGGGCTGGACAGCCGGGTGCGGATTCGTGACCGGGGCACCGTGGCAGCAGCCACGGAGGGCGGTAAGCGCCGACGGGCGACCGTCATCGTCCTGCTGGACACGGAGGCTCCGCGCGGCGCAGTGCCCGAGATCGCCCCGGAGGCCATCATCCCCGACGGCTCCCTGTGGCTGCTGGCCTGAACAGGGACGCCGCCTCTATGGATCTGGGCGGATCCGGGCACGGCTGGGGGACAATGGGGTCATGAGCACGATTTTCACCAAGATCATCGAGGGCGAGATCCCCGGCCGTTTCGTGTGGGCGGACGAGGTCTGTGTCGCCTTCGCCACCATTGAGCCGCATACCGACGGGCACGTCCTGGTGGTTCCGCGGGTCGAGGTCGACTCCTACGTGGACGCGCCTGACGACGTGGTGGCGCACCTGGCAGTGGTCGCCAAGCGCATCGGTGCCGCGCAGGTGCGCGTCTTCGAGGCGCCCAGGGCCGGGATCGTCGTGGCCGGCTACGGGGTCGACCACCTGCACCTTCATGTGCTGCCGATCCGCTCCGAGGAGGACCTGTCCTTCTCCTCGGCCCGCCACCCCGAGGGGCCCGAGCTCGACGCCGCCATGGAGCGCCTGCGGAGCGGCCTTGTCGAGGACGACTGGGGCGAGTTCGTTCCCGCAAGGCTGGACAGCGCTGCGCTCGCGTAGCACCCGAGGCTGCCGGCTTCGTCCTCGTCAGAAGGGTGGGGTGGGGTTGGTGGGGGTGCTGGTTTGAGGTGTGGGTGGTTTTTGGGTGGGGGTGGTCTCGTAGTCTCCGGGTCTTTCGCGGGGTGGGGGCCGCGGGTGACTAGTTGTACTTCCCTGTGAGGTTGTGAACGCGGTTGGCAGGGGTTTGGCCGTCCAGTGCGGTGTGGGGTCGGTGGTGGTGGTTGTAGTGGTGGAGCCAGGTCTGGTAGGCGGCCGTTTGGCTGGTGCGTAGGGTCTGCAGGGGTCATGGCGGTGATGGCGTCGGCCCTGATCCGGCCCGGGGTGCGCTGCTCACCGCAGGCCCGCGCGCTGGCGGCGATCGCGTCCAGGGTGGCGTCCAGCAGCAGGGCGTCCATGGTCGGCAGCAGCAGAAGGACCTGGCACAGGCCCTCGCCCACAGGCCTCGGGCGCGACACGCACCGACGCTGCCTATTGGCTTGGGTGTGTTCGGTGTGTCCGTCGGGGTCGACCTCTATCAGGGCCCGCTCGATGTCCCGCCCCACCTGGGACACGCTTCGTCGGGGTGCCTGGGGCAGGACCTGGTCCTGAACCGCCAGCGCCACCGGGACGGGAGCGTCCTCCAGGCGGCGGGTCACCAGGGACGCCTTCACCGAGTCCAGCACCCCGCAGCGCTCCATAGCCTCGTGGGGGCTGAAGCCAATATTCATGAGGGTGTTGCCGTGGTCGATGATCTGGCCGGCCCGAGTCCGGGAGACCCTCAGGCGGGCCGAGAGCAGGCAGGTGGTGTTGAACCTGCGCTCCTCAAACCCGGCCACGGGTGAGACCTGACCGCCCGGGCCCCACTGGCCAGGACGCGCCGACAGCTCAGCGCACCCGGTCAGGCAGGCCGCGGCCAGCTCCCCCAACCCGCAAGCCCCCAGACCAAGCAACCCAGTGCTACCAGCCTCCTCCACACCCACGACCCAGAAGCCCCTCGGCAGCGGCCACCAGTGTCGCGTCAGTCCCCGACTCGTCGGTGAGGAAAAGTCGGCGCTGCATCGCCGTCAGCACCAGAGCGCCCCGACCGCACCACCAGCCAGGACACGAGGAAACACCCCACCTTCGAACATACGTACACTATAGCCCCACCCCACCAACCACACCACGCAACCACCCCCAAACCGCCCCAACAACAACGAAAAACCGTGTCATCGGAGCCTCCGTTCCCTCGGAGCCGCTGCGACGGTCCGCCGAGACTTCGGAACCATCTGCCCTGCTCATGCGATATTGGTATTTCTGCAGTCGTCACAGCAAAGAGCGGTAACGGGCCAGACGTCATAAGGGAGAACTGTCGAGCGATATGAGGGCCGGCGCGTTGAGACCTCCCCGCCCGACGAAGAGGGAGAAACACCCACCGGCTTTCTACTTTCCAGGCGCGCCCGCGCCTCTATCGCTTGCTCGGCCGAGTGCCTGAACGACCTGCGGAAGAGACGTGACGCCGTCGGAGGCCAGGAAATGGCCCGCGCCCGGAACGGTGACGACGTCGGCGCTGATCGCGGTGGCGAATCTCCGCGAAGCCGCCCGGGGACAAGTGGGTCGTTATCGGAGTGAATGACTGTGGTGCGCCCTAGAAGTGGACGCAGCTCACCGGGGCTCGCGCCGTCGAGGAAGCCCTCCAGTCCGGTGGCGAGGAAATGGTCGAGCTCCGCCTCTCCCGTCGGAGGGAGCTGCTGCGCGAAGGGTGCGACGGCGATGAAGGCCGCCAGATGCCGCCCATCGCCGTTCGCCGGTGAGTCGCACGCGATGACTCGCTCGATCGCCCGTAGCGCGGTCAGGCCGCCAAGACTGTGCGTCACGATTGCGAGCCCGGTCAGTCCGTCCGGCGACGTTCCGATCCTCTCGGCGATGGTCGACGCCCAGGTCGAGGCATCCGGAGACTCCGGATGAGGGAGCCGTGGCACCTCGACATGGCGGAAGCTCCGCGCGAGCCAGGGAAACCAGTGGTCGTGAGGCCCCGCCCCGAAACCGTGGACGAGAATGACTCTGTCGATCCCACCGAGTCCGTCGGAGGAGCAGTGTTCTGTAACGTGGTCCATGCCCCTGGACGGTAGACATTCACGCCAGTGGCAAGGTCAAGTGGAAGCTGTTCGCCGGAGAGGAGCTCCTTGTGCGCATCGGAGAGTTCGCCCGACAGGCGGGTGTCAGCCCCCGTTCCCTGAGGCACTACGAGGAGGCCGGTCTGCTCGTTCCCGCCCGGACCTCCGCCGGATACCGGGACTACAGCCCGAAGGATCTCGACGCCGTCGCACGCATCCGGCCGATCCTGGCCACCGGTCTCGGCGTCGCTGCCGCCCGGCGTTACCTGGACTGCGTCGAGGTCGCCGGTGATGATCGAGCCGTCTCCATCACCATGTGCCCCAACCTGCGCCGCGAGCTTGAGGCGGTCGAGGCGCGGATCGCCCGGCACCGGAGTCGCCTGGCGTGCGAGCAGGACGCCCTCAACCGCTTCAGGGCTGCAGCTCGGGAAGAAGAGTGAGGGCGATGCTGCTCAGGCTCCAGAGGGCCTCACCGACGTGACCGGTCTCGCCCGCCCGCGGGGCGGACGCCGCCGGGCCCCGCTGCTGCCGGGCGATAGGCTGTGCCCCAGCACCAGGAAGCACGAGTAGGAAAAGAGCGCTGCCGCGATGTCAGAGAGAACCGCACCGGGCGAGTCCGACACCCCTTACCGCTACACGGCGGCCCTGGCGGACTCCATCGAGACCGCCTGGCAGGACCGCTGGGAGGCCGAGGGCACCTTCAACGCCGACAACCCTGTCGGCGCTCTGGCCGGCCCCGGCGCGGACAAGGAGAAGTACTTCCTGCTGGACATGTTCCCCTACCCCTCCGGCAAGGGTCTGCACGTGGGTCACCCGCTGGGCTACATCGCCACCGACGTCGTCGCGCGCTTCACCCGCATGACCGGCAAGAACGTCCTGTACACGATGGGCTACGACGCCTTCGGCCTTCCCGCCGAGCAGTACGCCGTCACCACCGGCCAGCACCCACGCATCTCCACCGAGGCCAACATCGCCAACATGCGCCGCCAGCTGCGCCGCCTGGGCCTGTCCCACGACCCGCGTCGCTCCCTGGCCACCATCGACGTCGACTACGTGCGCTGGACCCAGTGGATCTTCCTGCAGGTCTTCAACTCCTGGTTCGACCCCGAGGCCCCGCGCCGCGACGGCCGCGGCAAGGGCGCGGCCCGGCCGGTGTCCGAGCTGCGCGACAAGCTCGCCTCCGGCCAGGTCCCCGTCCCCGGCGGCCGCGACTGGGCCGGCCTGAGCGCCGCCGAGCAGGCCGAGGTCATCGACTCCTTCCGCCTGGCCTACGTCTCCAACGCGCCCGTCAACTGGTGCCCCGGCCTGGGCACGGTCCTCGCCAACGAGGAGGTCACCGCCGAGGGCCGCTCCGAGCGCGGCAACTACCCCGTCTTCAAGCGCAACCTGCGCCAGTGGATGATGCGCATCACCGCCTACGGCGACCGCCTCGCCGAGGACCTGGACACCGTGGACTGGCCCGAGAAGGTCAAGCTCATGCAGCGAAACTGGATCGGCCGCTCCGAGGGCTCCGAGGTGACCTTCGCCGTGCCCGGTGCCGGTCAGGGCGCTGAGCAGGACGCGTCACTGAGTGTCTACACCACCCGCCCCGACACTCTCTTCGGCGCCACCTTCATGGTCGTGGCCCCCGAGCACCCCATGCTGGGCGGCCTCCAGGCCTCCGGCTCGGTGCGCACCGACGCCCAGATCGCCGACGACGCCGCGGCCCTGACCGTCCCGGCCGCCTGGCCCGAGGGCACCAAGGAGGCCTGGACCGGCGGCTACGCGACCCCCGCCGAGGCCGTGTCCGCCTACCGCGCCCAGGCCGCGGCGACGTCGGACGCGGACCGCACCGACGAGGGCCGGGTCAAGACCGGTGTCTTCACCGGCTTCTTCGGCATCAACCCCGTCAATGGCGCGAAGGTGCCGGTCTTCGTGGCCGACTACGTCCTCATGGGCTACGGAACCGGTGCCATCATGGCCGTACCCGCCCACGACGAGCGCGACTACGCCTTCGCCACCAAGTACGACCTCGACATCACCCAGACCATCGGCCCGGCCGACGACCCCCACGGCGTCGACCTGTCCTCCCAGGCCTACACCGGTGACGGGGTCGTCGTGAACTCCGCCCAGGGCGACCTGGACATCAACGGCATGAGCAAGGACGAGGCCAAGGCCACCATGATCGGCTGGCTGGAGGCCAAGGGCGCGGGCCGTGGCGCGGTCACCTACCGCCTGCGCGACTGGCTCTTCTCCCGCCAGCGCTACTGGGGCGAGCCCTTCCCGATCGTGTGGGACGAGGACGGCGGCGTCCACGCCCTGCCTGAGTCGATGCTGCCGGTCGAGCTGCCCGAGGTCACCGACTACTCGCCGCGCTCCTACGACCCCGACGACGCCGACTCCTCCCCGGAGCCGCCGCTGGGCAAGGCCACCGAGTGGGTCGAGGTCGAGCTCGACCTGGGCGACGGCCCCCGGACGTACTACCGCGAGACCAACACGATGCCGCAGTGGGCCGGCTCGTGCTGGTACGAGATGCGCTACATCGACCCCACCGATGACAACGCGCTCGTCGACCCGGCCAACGAGGCCTACTGGATGGGGCCGCGCCCCGAGGCCGGCAACATCTCCGGCGGCACCGACCTGTACGTCGGCGGCGTCGAGCACGCCGTCCTGCACCTGCTCTACTCGCGCTTCTGGCACAAGGTCCTGTTCGACCTGGGCCACGTCTCCTCCTCCGAGCCCTACCACCGCCTCTTCAACCAGGGCTACGTCCAGGCCTACGCCTACACCGACTCCCGCGGCCAGTACGTGCCCGCCGACGAGGTCGAGGAGGTCACCGCCGAGGACGGCACCACCAGCTACCTGTGGCAGGGGCAGCCGGTGCGCCGCGAGTACGGGCAAGATGGGCAAGTCCCTGAAGAACATCGTCACCCCCGACGACATGTACGAGGGCCTACGGCGCCGACACCTTCCGCGTCTACGAGATGAGCATGGGGCCCGCTGGACGCCGACCGCCCGTGGGACACCCGCGCCGTCGCCGGCAGCCAGCGCTTTCCTGCAGCGCCTGTGGCGCAACGTCGTTGACGAGACCACCGGGCGAGCTGACGGTGGTCGACGAGAGCGCCGACGAGGAGACACGCCGGCTCGTGGCCAAGACGATCGTGGGCGTGCGCGAGGACTACGAGGGCATGCGCCTGAACACGGCGATCGCCAAGCTCATCGTCCTCAACAACCACCTCACCGGGCTGAGCGCGGTCCCGCGCGAGGCCGTCGAGGCCCTCGTCCTCATGACGGCGCCCGTGACCCCGCACATCGCCGAGGAGATCTGGAAGCGCCTGGGCCACGAGCACTCCCTGGCCCACGAGGACTTCCCGGTCGTGACCGACGAGGCGCTGCTGGCCGCCGACAAGGTCACCTGCGTCGTCCAGGTCAAGGGCAAGGTCCGCGACCGCCTCGAGGTCGACCCCGGTATCTCCGAGACCGAGCTGGAGAAGCTGGCCCTGGCGGCCCCCGGCGTCATCCGCACCCTGGACGGGCGCGGCGTGCGCAAGGTGATCGTCCGCGCCCCCAAGCTGGTGAGCATCGTCCCCGAGTGACCGGTGCGGGCTGCCACGACAGTGTCGCTCACGCCGCGCCGCCGTAGCCCGAGGAACAGCACGAGGGGCTGCACGAACCGAGATGGTTGGTGCAGCCCATTCTGTCGCCTGAGGAGTACAGAGGTGAGGAGAGACTGAGGCTGCACTTTGGCCGAAATTCAGCAACAAGTAACTTTATATTGTGGAGTTGGGTCCTCTTATTCTCGGAGGTGAATCACGATGCCCGGTAACCAGGACGCCCCGTTACCGTCGATCATGGCCGTTGAGATTGCGGCGCGGCACTGTATGACTGAGTGCGGGCTTGCTGAAGCAGGTGCACGCGTCGCGTAAACAGCAGTAACTGCCATGGTGTGAGCTCGGTGAGACGCTGAAACCAGCGGGTAGGCTGTTATGGTACTAGGCAATGACATACTTTTGTGGCGTGGTATATTCTGAGATCTTCTCATCTTAGACTTTTTGAGGGTTGATAATTTGCTCCATCAAATCTCATCCCAATCGTCCATGTCGTTACCATGGAAGTTGGGTTTATATGGCGGAGTTGATTCGAACTCACAAAAGGAAATCTCTGATTGCAGAAGTCTTCTTCGAGTGATTTTATCGGAGATGTTCTCGATAAATTCAGTAGCCATCCATCTGGTTTTCTGGCTCCTCGTGTTCCGGGGAGTGTTTGCTGCAATATATTGACATGTTTGTCTGGAGGACGATTCTTTTGAAAAACCCCACCGGAGGATAGGTTGTCATGTAAATGAGTTCCAAAGAAGTAGTGTGTCGATGCCTGCGTTTGCTCAATGTTTTCAAGGTTCTGTTCTACCAAGACTTCAATTGATCATTATATTCAGGCTGAAAAGTATGTCACTAACATGTGTTCTGAGTCGATATTGAGTTAGCCTCCGAAGTTGCCTCAACTGCGGTGTCGAGTCGAGAAGAGGTAGGATGGTTTTTGAGCTGCATGAAATAAATTTTCGAGGATGACTGATCCAGTACAGTGGGGTAACAAATATGTCCCACCCACCATTCCTGACGGGTTCTTTTGATGGTCTGCGAGAATCTGATTTAACTTCTCGTCCTCCTGAAATTCGAGTGCCCGAGTTATTTTCTCCATTTTTCCGTAGGATTTTCCGACATAGAGCTTTACCTTTTGTTGACCTGCTTTTGTTTAGTGATGCAGCGAGGGAGTATGCAGGTATTTTGAGCTGGTTTTCTCCGTGTGATGGTTGGTAGGTTAGGCCATATTTGTGAATCTGAATGTTTTGAAAAGTGTCACCTACAGGGAAGAACTCATTGTCTTTGGGGGTTATAGGTTATGTATTCTTCATCTGTTTCAGGTGTATTGAAGCCGGGGAACTGATTTTCTATGCAGTCGACCAGGTGGTTGGTAGTCTTGTCTTCAGTCCATCCGTCTGAGAAGATGTAAATAGTGGTATTTCTGAAAATGGTCATTGGCAATGGTTACAGTGCGACTTTTAGATATGATATAAAGGTGTGATTGATTTAGCGTCTCCTCGAAAGTGGAGGGATGTTTTGGGGGTAAATATGGCTCTAATGATTTTAGTCGGTAAAGCGCTGCCTTCATCTCATCATCCTTTTTCTGTTTGAATTAATTGTTTATTCTCAGCGGCGCCTGAGGGTGCCGAAGATGGAGCGCGTGATCTCGCGGGTGATCTGGCGGCCCACCGAGCCGATGGTCTTCTCGACCTCCCGCTGACGGCGCTCGGCGGCCTTCTCCGCCTCGCGCTGGCGGCGCTGGGCTTCCTTGACGGCCTCGCGCTCCAGGCGCTCGGCCTCCTTCTGACGCTGAGCCGCCTGGCGGGCGGCCTCCTTCTCCAATGCCTTCTGGGCGGCGGCATCGGCCTTGGCCTGCTCCTTGGCGGCCTGCTCAGCGGCGCGAGCGGCCTCAGCGGCCTCGGCGTCGGCCTGGACCCGCTGGGCCAGCAGCTCGTAGGCGGACTCGTTGTCCACGCCCGTGGCGTACTTGGGCTTGAGCGGTGAGGAGGCCAGCACCTGGCTGACGGTGCCGTCCTGGGCCGGCCCCATGACGGCGGCGGGCACGTTGATGACCACCGGGGCCACCGGTGCCGGGCGCCCCTTCTCGTCCAGGACGCTGACGACGGCCTGGCCGGTTCCCAGCGACGTGAGCACCCGGCTGAGGTCGACCGGGCTGACCGGGAAGGTGGAGACCGCCTTCTTGAGGTTGGCGGCGTCGGCCGGGGTGTGGGCGCGCAGGGCGTGCTGGACCCGACTACCGAGCTGGGCCAGGACCTCGTCGGGAACATCCGTGGGGGACTGGGTGATGAAGACGATGCCTACGCCCTTGGAGCGGATGAGCCGAACCGTGCGCACCACGGCCTCCAGGAAGGCCTTCGAGGGCACCGGAGGAACAGCAGGTGGGGCCTCGTCGAAGAAAGAACTACCATGGTGGGCTTGTCCGGGTCGCCGACCTCGGGCAGGGTCTCGAAGAGCTCGGCGAGCAGCCACATGAGGAAGGTGGAGAACAGCGTGCCCTGGGACTGGATGTCGGCCAGCTCCAGGGCCGAGATGACGCCTCGGCCGTCGGGGGAGACCCGCATGAGGTCCCGCACGTCAAGAGCCGGCTCGCCGAAGAAGGCCTCGCCTCCGGCGGCCTCCAGGGCGGCGATCTCACGCAGAATGACCCCGGCCGTCGCCGCTGAGACACCGCCGATGGTCTTGAGCTCCTCCTTGCCGGCGTCGGTGTTCGTCAGGTAGTCGACGACGGCGCGCAGGTCCTTCAGGTCCAGCAGGGCCAGCCCCTGGCCGTCCGCCCAGTGGAAGACGAGCTGGAGGGCGGAGGCCTGCGTGTCGTTGAGACCCAGGACCCGCGAGAGCAGGATCGGCCCGAACTCGGTGACCGTCGTGCGGATCGGAGTGCCGCTGATACCGCCGCCGGAGTCCCCTCCGCCGAGGTTGAACAGCTCGATGGGGAAGGACTGCCCCTTCCAGTCCTGACCGGTGGAGCTGATCCGGGAGGCGATCTTGTCGTTGGAGGCTCCGGGCTCGGCCAGGCCGGTCAGGTCACCCTTGACGTCGGCGAGGAACACCGGCACGCCGGCGCTGGACAGGCCCTCGGCCAGGAGCTGGAGCGTGCGGGTCTTGCCGGTTCCGGTCGCCCCGGCCACCAGCGCGTGCCGGTTGAGCAGCCCCAGCGGGATGCCGACAGACAGTCCCTTGACAGCTGCGGGCTCACCGCCGGAGAGCGTGTCGAGGTAGGTGCCCACCGGCAGGGTGGGGGAGGAGAAGCTGTAGCCGGCGCGGACGTCGGCGGTGTACCCGGCCTCCTCGGCGTCAGGCCCGGTCTCTGCCTGAGCCTGTGCTGTGGGGGGCTCCTGCGCCGGCGACTCCGCGGGAGCGGCGGGCTGTGCGGAATCAGCGGGAGCGACGGCGTCGGCCGGCTCCGTGGAGGCTGCGGCCGGAGCCCCTGTGCCGGCGTCTGCGGTCTCTGCGGCCGGGGTCGCCTCGGCCGAGGCGGGAGTGGAGGCGATGGCGGCGTCGAGGGCGGCTTGAGCGGCGGCTGCCTTGGCCGCGGCGGCTTCGGCGGCGGCCTGAGCGGCCTCGGCCTTGAGGCGTGCGATCTCAGCGGAATCGGTCATGGAGCCATCGTAAACGCCGAACCTGCCAGCGCGCTGACCCGGGTGTGCCGGGGCCTGCCGCGTCCGGATACCTCTCAGGACACGGGTCTTCGCCAGGTCCGTGCCGCCGAGCTCGTTCATAGAGCGCTCACAGGCGCAGAACCTTCATCTACCAGGGGAAACGCAGAGACATGTGGAGTTGGTGCCGTTTCTGGTCGTGCGGGCGGCGGGAATCCGGTCGACAAGGTAGCCTCGGGTTTCGATGGCGTCGAGACCATGCGTCCGATCCTGCTCCTGCCCGTCCCCTGTGCCGCGAGGTTTGCACGCCCTATGTTGCCCCCTGCGTTGTCGTTTCCGGAAGAGCCTCCCCGCCGCCCCTCGTGGGCCAGCTGCTGGCTCACCCGGTCCACAGGATCGGGTGAGCGCCATGCGGATCGCCTTCTTCATCGACGACTACCTGCCCTCCGTCCACGGCGTGGCTACCTCCACGGCGACCTTCCGCTCCGCGCTGGAGCGCATGGGTCACGAGGTCTACGTGGTGGCCCCCAAGGCCGAGGGCTATGAGGAGACCGACGACCACGTCATCCGCCTGTCCTCCTCGCGCTACTACGTCTTCGACAGCCGCGAGGTCGCCACCATCTATCCCGGTCTGGCCCGACGCTTCGACGCCTACGACTTCGATATCGTCCACAGCCAGACCCAGTTCAGCCTGGGTGTCCTGGCCCATTGGGTGGCCAAGCGTCAGAACATCCCTCACGTCACCACCATTCACACCCTCTACACCGAGCTCATCGACGACTACCCCCTGGCCGTGGTCTCCGGCCTGCTGGCCCTGTCCGTCGCCTTCCCCGTGGCCCTCAAGTCGTTGCCGGTCCTGCCCCGCGTGCACCGCGACTCCATCAAGCACCTCAACAAGCGCGACATGAAGTCGGCGCTGTCCCGCCAGGGGTGGCGGCTGACGGCGGCCTTCGCCAACAAGTGCGACGCCTGCCTGTCACCCTCCCAGCACCTGGCCCAGGTCCTCATCGACGACGGCGGACTGACCGCTCCTTACATGGTGCTGCCCAACGGGCTGGACTCCGGCCGCTACCGGCGCGCCCGCGTCGACGACTCGCCGATTCCCAAGGTCCCAGGTGAGAAGATCATCATCTGCGTGGCCCGCCTCAGCCCTGAGAAGCGGCAGATGACGCTCATCGAGGCCATGCCTCACCTGGCCGACATGCCGGTCAAGCTGGTGCTGGTGGGACACGGCCCCTCCCAGGAGGAGCTGGGGCGGCGCGCCGAGGAGCTCGGGGTCGCTGACCGCGTGGTCCTGACCGGCAAGCGATCGCCGGAGGAGGTCGCCGTTCTGCTCAAGCAGGCCGATGTCTTCTCCCTGGCCTCCTACCACTTCGACAACCAGCCCATGGTGTTCCTGGAGGCCGCCGCCTCCGGACTGCCGATCGTCTACTGCGACGAGCGGATGACCGAGTGCCTCACCGAGCGCAACGCGATCCTCACCGACGGGATCGAAGGCGAGGACTTTGCCAGGGTCTTCGCCTCGCTCCTGTCCGACGACGCCCGGCTGGCCGAGGCTGTCCGACAGGGCGCTGGAGGTCGCTCAGCAGTTCGACTCCGAGACGATGACCAAGCGGCTCGTCAACCTCTACGACGATCTTCTCACCTCTCGCAGCGCCGGGCCGCCAGGGGCTGAGGGGCAGTAGAGGACGGGGCCTGGCGCTGCCGCCACGGGCGGCACCTGGCCGGTGAGCAGCGGCGTTGCCGATAAGGTAGGGGTCATGTCGCTCGCCGTCGTCACTGACTCCGCCGCCTGTCTGACGGAGTCCCTGCTGGGTGACCGGGCGATCGAGATCGTGGCGCTCCATGCAGTCCCCGGCGAGAACGGTGCGTCCGGGACCACGTCCCGCCCCAGCGTTCAGGAGCTGGTGGATGTCTACCGCCGCGCAGCCGGCCGGGCCCAGGAGGTTCTGGCCATCCACATCTCCTCGGCCCTGTCCGGCACCATGGACAACGCCCGTATCGCCGCCGCCCAGGTCGAGGCCGAGTACAGCGGCCGGGACGGGAGAGCGGAGCGCCGTCGGCCGCAGTGGCTGCGCGTCGTCGACTCCGGTACCAGCTCGGGGGCCCTGGGGCTCGCGGTGCTGGCCGCCGCGCGCGCCCACGACGCCCGGCGCGGCGCGGCTCTGGCCCAGGCCAGCACCGCCCGCTCCTGCCAGCTCTTCGTCGTGGACGACCTGGGCCGGCTGGCCCGCTCCGGGCGGATCGACCGCACGACCGCCCGCCTGGACGGTGTCCTTGGCATCCGTCCGGTCCTGGCTCTCACCCGCGACGGGATCCGGGCGCTGGAGACCGTGCGCGGTGCGGCCCGAGCCAGGCGCCACCTCATCGCCCAGGCCGTCCGCGCTGCCGGAGGGACCGCTCTGTCCGGCCCCAGGCGTCCCGCCGAACCGGTGCGCCTGGCCATCCAGGGCGACGACACCGGCATGCTGGCACAGCTCGAGACAGGTCTGCGTGAGGCCATGGAGGAGGCGGGGGCCATCGTCACTGAGGTCCTCACCCTTCCGGTCGACGAGGCGACCAGCACCCACGTGGGCCCTGGGGCCCTCGGCATCGCCGTCGCCCCGACCTCCGGGCCCACTGATCCCGGTCCGACGGCGCAGTCCGGTTGCCACAGGCGGCGGTTGCGAGTGCTCTCCACAGGGCAGACTGGGGCGACCGTGCGGGGACCAGCCCCAGCTCTTAGCGTCGAAAGGCATGGGCGTCAGGGAGGCACCGGGGAACCGGTCCTGGACGACCTCGTGCGTCTGGCGTGCTCGACCGACCCCGAGGATCCTGTGCGTCGGCCACGCCGTCTGGCAATCGCGCCGAGAGCCGCCGTCGTCGCCGGCTCCGTTCTCCTTGTCCTGGCGTCGTCCTGGCGCTGCGGGCCGTCCTGACCTCCACCGCGGCCGGCGGCGAGGTCGGCCCGGCCGCGGGCGGGACCACCGCTGCGGCGCGTCCTCGGCCGCTGTATCCACCGCTGGGCTGAGGCCGGGTACGGCTACAGCTCGGGCGGCCCCGCTCCGGGAGGGACCGAGTGCTGGCGCCGGCAGCGTCGTTGTCCACGTCACCGGGCGGTGATCAGACCGGGCGTCGTCACCCTGGGAGAGGGCAGTCGCGTCAATGACGCCATCGGCGCCGCTGGGGAGTCTCCCCGGACGCGGACACCCAGCAGCTCAACCTCGCCCGTGTCCTGACCGATGGCGAGCAGATCCGTGTGCCGCGCATCGGTGAGGTCCTGCCCGACCCCGTACCGCAGCCTGGCGGAGCCGCCACCCCCGGTGCGGGAACAGCCCCGGGGAAGCCCGGTGCCGGCAGCGCCTCAGGAACGGTCAACATCAATACGGCCTCGGCCTCCGATCTGGAGAAGCTTCCCGGCATCGGCCCGGCCCTGGCCCAACGGATCGTGGAGTACCGCGACTCCCACGGGCCCTTCGCCAGCGTTGATGCGCTCACCGACGTCCCCGGCATCGGCAAGGCCAAGCTCGAGGCCCTGCGAGAACAGGCCACCGTGTGAGTGCCGACCCCGCTGCCGCCGACTCCCGGGCCCCGTGGGACGACCCCGCGCTCTATGAGCGCCTGCGTCAGGAGCAGGACCGGCACCGACGCCGCGGACGACATGCGCACGCGACCTCCTCCAAGGCCCCCGAGGCCCTCGACCTGCGTCTGCTCGCTCCGGCGGTCACCTGCTGGGCCTGCGCCTGGTGGGCTGTCGGAGGTGACGGACCGGCGGCATGGAGCCAGGCGCTCCTCATGGCCGCCGGGTGCACCGCCCTGGCTGCGGCACTCGTCGTGCCCGTACTGCGCTTCCGGCCCCCTCGCCACCGGGCCGACCAGCGTCCCGGAGCCCCGGAGCAGGACCCCGGCGCCATCGGAACCCTCAGCGCCAGTCTGCTCGTGTGCGCCCTGTGCGCCGCGACGGTCCTGGCCGTCAGCGCAGCCCACCTGTGGTCCCGTCAGCGTGACCCGTTGACCATGGCGGTGGCCTCCGGCCAGCCGGTCACCCTCATCGGCACCGTCTCCCAGGAGCCGCGGGGTGTCGGCCACCAGCCGGTCCACCCTCGTCATCACCGCCCCTCGACGTCGAGCAGGGTGGCCGGGTGCGCTTCTCGCCTGCGCGCCACCGTCCTGGCCGACAAGCAGTGGCTGAGCCTGTCCATGGGGACCCGCGTCCAGGTACGCACGCGCCTGCGACCCACCGATCCAGGCCGCGCCGAGACAGCCATCATCCCCAAGCGCGCTGGTCTCAAGGTCCTCAGCCCACCGACCGGGGTGCTCGGGGCCGTCACCGGGATCCGCTCTGGTCTCGCCCGGGCCGTCGGGGCAGAGGGCGCGGCAGGAGCGGGGGAGGAAACAGGTTTCTGGCCGCCGGGCGCCCGGGTCCTCGTACCCGGTGTCGCCCTGGGTGACGACCACGCCCTGCCGGCCCAGGTGCGCGAGGACATGCGCACCGTCTCCATGACCCACTTGACGGCCGTCTCCGGGCAGCACGTCGCCATCGTCCTGGGCCTGGGCCTGGCCGCCCTCGGGGTGCTGCCCCGGCGGTGGCGGGCACTGCTCGGAGCGGTCCTGCTGACTGCTCTCGTGATCCTGGTGCGCCCCTCGGGATCCGTGCTGCGCGCGGCCACCATGGGGGCCGTCATGCTCCTGGGCATCGTCGCCGGACGGCGCGCCGCTTCCGTGCCGGCACTGTGCGCGGGCGCCATCGTCCTGCTGCTCATCGACCCCTGGCAGTCCCGGGACTACGGATTCGCCCTGTCGGTGGTGGCCACCGCCGGGATCGTCATCGGCTCCAAGCCCGTCGCGGTCCACCTCTCTCGCCGCCTGCCCAGGTGGTTGGCCGCCGCTGTGGCCCTGCCACTGGTGGCCCAGGCCGCCTGCGGGCCGCTCCTCATCCTCCTCCAGCCCTCGGTGGGGGCCTGGTCGGTTCCGCCAATCTGCTCAGTGAGCCGGCGGCTGTCGTCGCCACCATCAGCGGGCTGCTGGCCGCGCTGATCCTCCCGGCCTGGCCCGCGGCCGCCACCGTCATCGCCTGGCCGGCGCTCGTGGCCTGCTCCTGGATGGTGTGGGTCGCCGGGTTCTTCGCCCACCTGCCCGGCGCCACCCTGCCCTGGCCGGACGGCCTCACGGGTGCCCTGGCACTGGGGGTCTGCGAGATCGGGGCCCTGCTCCTGGTGGCCCCCCGCACCCGCCGCGCCCTGCTGGAGGGACTGAGACGGTTGACGCGGCCCGCTCGTGGCAGGCTTGCCCCATGGCAGCGACCCGAACCTCCCGCTCCCGGAGCCGGCGCAACGCACCGGCTGGACTCCGCTGGGACCAGGCCCAGCTGGCGCCGATCGTCCTCATCCGCGCCGGCGAGGAGGTCCTCGCCGACCGTGCGGTATCGAGTCTTCTGGCGCAGGCCAAGGCCAAGGACCCGACCACCGAGGTCACGCGCCTCGAGGCCGCCACCTACGAGCCCCACCAGCTCGACACCCTCGTGTCGCCCTCCCTGTTCGGAGAGCCCCGGCTCGTCTACGTCCCCGCCCTGGAGCAGATGACAGACGCCCTCCTGGCCGACCTCATCGCCTACGTGGGTGCCGCCGACCCCGAGGTCAGCGTCATCCTGCGCCACAACGGGGGGCAACGGGGCAAGCGTCTGCTCGACGCCATCAAGGCCTCGCCCTACCCGACCGTCCAGTGCGACGCCATCAAGAGCGCCAGGACAAGTCCTCCCTGGTCGTGGCCGACGTGCGCCGCGCCGGGCGGAGCATCGCCCCCGAGGCCGTGGGCGCCCTCGTCGATGCCCTGGGCAGCGACGTGCGCGAGCTGTGCTCCGCCGTCGACCAGCTCCTCGCCGACACCCAGGGCACCATCAGCGTCGACCACGTGCGCACCTACTACGCCGGGCGCATCGAGGCCACCGGCTTCACCGTGGCCGACGCCGCCGCGGCCGGCAACACCCCGGCCGCCATCACCGCCCTGCGCCACGCCGTGGCCACCGGCACCGACCCGGTGGCCATCGTCGCCGCCCTGGCGATGAAGGTGCGCCAGCTAGCCCGGGTCGCGGCCGCCGGGGGCCGTCGCATGAGCCCGGCCGAGCTGGGCATGGCGCCCTGGCAGGTGGACCGGGCCCGCCGCGAGCTCCAGGGCTGGTCCGACGATGCCCTGGCCGCCTCGATCCTGGCGGTCGCCCGGGCCGACGCCGAGGCCAAGGGCGCCAGCCGCGATCCCGTCTACGCCGTGGAGCGCGCGGTTCTGACGATCTGCGATGCCCGCCGCTCGGGCACCCGTCGGCGCTGAGCCGCCCCTCAGACCCGCATGGCGGCCAGTGTGAGCGCCGTGGACATCGCCGCACACGCCGCCTCGTACCCCTTGTCCTCATCCGAGCCCGGACCGCCGCAGCGGGCCAGAGCCTGGGCCTCGTCGTCGCACGTGAGCACGCCGAAGCCCACCGGCACCCCGGTGTCGAGCGCCACCCGGCTCAGTCCGTCTGTCGCGGCCCGGCACACGTAATCGAAGTGCGGGGTGCCGCCGCGGATGACGACGCCCAGCGCGACGACCGCCTCGGCACCGCCCCGCGCGGCGGCCGCGGCGAGCACCGGGAGCTCGAAGGAGCCCACCGCCCGCACGACGCTCGCCTGAGCTCCAGCCTCCTCGACGGCGCGCAGCGCCCCGGTGACCAGGCCCTCCATGACACGCTCGTGCCACTGGGCGGCGACGACTGTCACCTTCATGCCCCGCGCGTGAGGTGCGCTCTGCTCAGGCGCCCCGGATCCGCTCATCGTGTCTCTCCCTCGTTCTCGTCGGTCTTGTGCCAGGGTGCATCGTCGGCCGTCGCCTCACCGGACAGCACCTCCGTGCGGGACCCGGTGGGCTCGAGCCCGGTGAGCAGATGGCCCATGCGGTCGCGCTTGGCGCGCAGGTAGCCGAGGTTCTCCCCGTTGGCGAAGGTCGGCGTCGATGTCCTGGAGCGGACGCTCACGCCGTAGTGCTCCAGGCCTGTGACCTTGTCCGGGTTGTTCGTCATGAGCTCGACCGAGCGCACGCCCAGGTGCCGCAGCACCTGGGCGGCGGTAACGTAGCTGCGGGCGTCGGCCGGCAGCCCCAGCGCGACGTTGGCGTCGAGGGTGTCCATTCACTCCTCCTGCAGCGCGTAGGCGCGGAGCTTGTCGATGAGCCCGATGCCGCGCCCCTCGTGGTCGGAGGCGTAGACGAGGACCCCGCGGCCGCGGGCGCCGATCGCCTCCATGGCGGCGCGCAGCTGCGGCCCGCAGTCGCAGCGCAGGGAGGACAGGACGTCGCCGGTCAGGCAGGCGGAGTGGACGCGGGTGAGGACGTCCTCACCGTCCGCGACGCGGCCGCACACGAGCGCGAGGTACTCGGTGCCGTCGACCCTGCTGCGCAGGGCGTGGGCGGTGAACTCCCCGTGCGCGGTGGGCAGGTGCGTCGAGACGACCTCCTCGACGAGATCCTCGTGCAGCCACCGGTGGCGCTCCAGGTCGCCGACCGTGATCATGGGCATGGCGTGGGCGTCGGCGAGTTCTCGCAGCTGGTGGCGGCGCGCCATGGTGCCGTCGTCGTTGACGATCTCCACGAGGACGCCCACGGGCCGGTTGCCTGACAGGCGCATGAGGTCGACGGCGGCCTCCGTGTGACCGCGGCGCGTGAGGATCCCGCCCTCGCGTGCACGCAGGGGGAAGACGTGGCCGGGGTGGACGAGGTCGGTCGGTACTGAGCCCGGGTCCGCCAGGACACGGATGGTGCGGGCCCGATCGGTGGCGCTCACGCCCGTGGTGATGCCCGTGCGTGCGTCGGCGCTCAGCGTGAAGGCCGTCCTCTTGGGATCGGTGTTGTGCTCGGTCATCATGGGGATGCCCAGGCGGTCGAGCTCCTGGGCCGTCATGGGTGCGCAGATGATGCCGGTCGAGTGTCGGATCGCGAAGGCCAGCTGCTCGGTCGTGGCGGTCGCCGCGGGGAAGATGAGGTCCCCCTCGTTCTCCCGGCTCTCATCGTCGACGACGACGACCGTCCGGCCCTCGCGGAGGGCGGCGAGGGCGTCCTCGACGCTGTCCATGCGTGTGTCCGGGGCGCACGCTCCTGGTGCTCAGCATGCCTGCCGATCCTCCTCGCCCAGGCGGGCGCCCAGAAGACGCTCGGCGTACTTGGCCATGACGTCGACCTCGAGGTTGACCCGTTCTCCCGGCCGCCTCGTGCCCAGAGTCGTGCGTCGCAGCGTCTCCGGGATGAGGCCGACGCTGAGTGACGCCCCTGCTCCCGGCGTGGGGGAGGCGTCGGGGGCGTCGTGCTGGGCGTCCTCGACGTCGACGACGGTCAGCGACACCCCGTCGAGGGCGACCGATCCCTTGACGGCGACGTAGCGGGCGATCTCCTGCGGCAGGCCGACGCGCAGGAGGTCCCAGTGCTCGCCGTGGCTGCGGTCGAGGACCTCGGCGGTGGCATCGACGTGCCCCTGAACGATGTGCCCGCCGAGCCGGTCGGTGGCGCGCAGGGCGCGCTCGAGGTTGACCGGGTCTCCGGGCGCCTGGGAGCCCAGGGTGGTGCGCGTGAGAGTCTCCGCCATGAGGTCGGCGGTGAAGGTGCTCCCGTGCATGGCGGCGACCGTCAGGCAGCACCCGTTGACGCTGATGGAGTCGCCCAGGCTCGCGTCCTGGGTGACGGTGGGCGCCTCGACCGTCAGCCGGGCGCAGTCCTCGATGGTCTCGAGCCGGACGACGCGTCCGAGCTCCTCGACGATTCCGGTGAACATCAGTGACTCTTCTCGGTGTGGCGGCGGATAGGGGGATGAGTGCGGTCCCGGTGGTCCGGGCGTTGGCTGTGCCGCGGCCTCGGGCCCGGAGGGGCGTCGGGGTGGGCGTCGTCGGCCCCCAGGTCACCGGAGAGGCGGATGGCGAGCCCGTCGCCCGCGCCGAGGACCTCGACGCGGGGATGACGTAGCCGCAGGGCATCGGTGATCGTCGTCGCCCCGAAGTCGGCGATGGCGGCCGGTCCCGCGCCCAGAAGTGCGGGGGCCGTGTAGGCGACGACCTCGTCGACGACGCCGGCGCGCAGGAAGGCGGTCGCGAGGGTCGGGCCTCCTTCGAGGAGGACGTGGCGGATCTCGCGCTCGGCGAGCACGGCGAGGACGGTGCGCGGGTCGTGGTCGGGCAGGAGGAGATAGCGGTCGTCGGCGAACACCTTGGAGGTGGGAGGCAGGGCGCCTGGAACCGACGATGACGCGCAGCGGCTGGAGGTGAGCCGGGGCGGGCTCTCCCGATCTCGTCACGGACTGTGAGGGCCGGGTCGTCGGCGAGGACGGTGCCGGTGCCCACCATGATGGCGTCGCACTGACGGCGCAGGTGGTGGGCGTCGCGGCGGGCCGCCGTCGGGGTGATCCACCGGCTGGTGCCGTCGGCGGCGGCGATACGGCCGTCGAGGGTGGCGGCGAGCTTCCACGTCACCATGGGGCGGCCGCGGGTCACGGCCAGGAGCCACGGGCGGTTGAGACGTGCGGCGTCTTGGGGAGCACAGCCCGCGCCGTACCCGCACGCCGGCGGCTCTCCAGCGTCGCCGCGCCGCCTCCGGCCTGCTCGGTCGGGTCGTCCTGGGCGTAAATGACCTCGGCCACGCCCGCGGCGAGGAGCGCCTGGACGCACGGGCCGGTGCGGCCCTCGTGGTTGCACGGCTCGAGGGTGACCACGGCGGTCGCTCCCTGGGCGGAGGCACCCGCCGCGGCGAGGTTCGCCAGCGCGTCGACCTCGGCGTGGGCGGTGCCGGCGCCACGGTGGTGGCCCTCGGCGAGGACGTCGCCGTCGGCGGAGAGGATGACGCAACCGACCCTGGGGTTGGGGCCGGGCGGCGCGTCGGGGGAGGCCGCGGCCCGGAGGGCGCGTCGCATCGCGGCCGTCTGCACGGGGGTGAACGAAGTCATCCGGTCCTCTCCCTCGGGTGCGCTGGGGAGAGACACCGCCACGCCGGGCTCACCGGGTGCACAGCACCCGGTACGGCGTGGTGTGTCCCGTGTGCGCTTCCCATCCGGACTCTCACCGTCGGTCCAGGAGTTCCACCTGGTCAGCCGGTCGCTGGATGCGACCGGGTCGCGGACTGTCACCGCCGGTTCGGACTTTCACCGACCCCAGAGCACACGAGCTCATCTCGTTGGGGAGAATGTACCGCGTGCGAGTGCGTCCGGCCGCCTCCCCGCACTCATGTGACCAGTCCCACCTCAACAGGGTGTCCGGATGCGGGCGGCGCCGCAGGCAGGCCGCCCGCGCCCGGGCCTCACTTCTTGCGGTACAGGGACTTGGTGGCGTAGACCGGCTCGTTGGTGACCTGGACCCCCAGGGCGCGGAAGATGCCCTCGTCCACCGACCCCAGGATCGTGGAGGTGTGGACGTCGCAGCCCCGCAGCGTCTCGAGCTGGTCGAGGGCCTTGCGGGCGTTGTCGTCCCCGTTGGCGGACACGGCCAGGGCGATGAGCACCTCGTCGGTGTGCAGCCGTGGGTTGCGGCTGCCCAGTCCCTGGGTCTTGAGCTTCTGGATCGGCTCGATGGAGGCTGGGGCCAGCAGGTCGACGCCGTCATCGATCCCGGCCAGGACCTTGAGGGCGTTGAGCAGCATCGCCGAGGAGCAGCCCAGCAGGGCCGAGGTCTTACCCGTCACGATGCGCCCGTCGGGCAGCTCGATCGCTGAGGCGGGCTCACCGGTGGCCGCGGCCACCTCCAGCGTGGGCGGCACGACGGGACGGTCCTCCTTGCTGACCCCCACCTTGGCCATGAGCAGAGCGATCCGTTGGGACTGGACGGGGGCGATGACCTCGCGCTTCTCGGTCACCAGGGCACGGTAGTAGCGGCGGATGATCTCCTGGCTGGCGGCCTGCCGGCAGGCCTCGTCATCGCAGATGCAGTTACCCGCCATGTTGACGCCCATGTCCGTGGGGGAGGCGTAGGGCGAGGATCCCAGGATCTCCTCGAACAGACGGGTCAGGACCGGGAAGACCTCGACATCGCGGTTGTAGTTGACGGTCTGGACGCCGTGGGCCGCCAGGTGGAAGGGGTCGATCATGTTGACGTCGTCGAGGTCCGCGGTGGCGGCCTCGTAGGCGATGTTGACCGGGTGGTCCAGGGGGAGGTTCCAGATCGGGAAGGTCTCGAACTTCGCGTAGCCCGAGGAGATGCCCCGCAGGTGGTCGTGGTAGATCTGGGACAGGCAGGTGGCCATCTTGCCGCTGCCCGGGCCGGGGGCGGTGACCACCACGAGGTCCCGGCTGGTCTCGATGTACTCGTTGCGCCCGTAGCCCTCCTCGGAGACGATACGAGCGACGTCGCCGGGGTAGCCGGGGATGGGGAAGTGACGGTAGACCGTGATGTCCAGCGACTCCAGCTTGCGTTTGAAGTCATGGGCCTGACGGTTGTCCTCGGTCCACTGGGTCACGACGACGCTGCCCACGTAGAGCCCGTAGCTGCGGAAGGCGTCGATGTGGCGCAGCAGGTCGTCCTCGTAGGAGATGCCCAGGTCTGCACGGACCTTGTTGCGGGCGAGGTGCTTGGCGTTGACCGCCATGACGATCTCGACCTCATCGGCCAGCTCGGCGAGCATGACGATCTTGTTGTCCGGGGTGAAGCCCGGCAGCACGCGCGAGGCGTGCATGTCGTCGATGAGCTTCCCTCCGAACTCCAGATAGAGCTTGCCGCCGAACTGGGCGCGGCGCTCCGCGATGTGGCTGGACTGCATCCGCAGGTACTTGTCGCGGTCGAATCCGATGCGCAATGGGCTCTCCTTGAAGCGGTCTGATGAACGGGGTGAGGGATATGGAAAAAGGGGAGGGCGCCTCCCCGGTGGGAGGCGCCCTTCAGATGCTCACTGCTGCGGTGGCCTCAGATCGAGGCGACGCGCTTGGCGAGCTTGGACTTGCGGTTGGCGGCCTGGTTCTTGTGGATGACGCCCTTGGAGACGGCCTTGTCCAGCTTGCGGGAGGCGGCCTTGAGGTGCTCGAGCGCGGCGTCCTTGTCACCGGCCTCGACGGCCTCGCGCACGCGGCGCACGTAGGTCTTGAGCTCGGACTTGACGGACTTATTGCGCAGGCGGGCCTTCTCGTTGGTCTTAATGCGCTTGATCTGGGACTTGATGTTCGCCACGGTGAAACTTTCTCGCGTCTGATTGGTCGATGGCCGGAGAGAGGGTTCGCGCCACGGGCTGACATGAGGTGGTGGGGCACCTGGCTGACCCGGTCGCCGGACCCCGCAGCCGGCCAGGCCAGAGGTCCAGTAGGCGACTGTATCATTCAGGATCCCCGTGTCCCCAGGCGTGAAACGGGGTGCAGGCGTGAGGTGTATCGCCCCATGACCCGCTGCGCTCGGGCTGCGCTGCGCAGGCGCTCAGGAGTGGTGGTGGCGCAGGGCAGCCACGACGCCGTCGAAGACCTCCCGGTTCATCGTGGCCCCCTCGCGTCGCACCGAGGCCGGCTCCACCAGGAGCAGGCGGTCCAGGCGCACCTCGCTGGGGCGGCCCTGGCGGTCCCAGTCGCCAGTGCCGACGTCGTGCCAGAAACGGCCCCAGCGCGCCTCCTGGGCGGCATCGCGGTCGTGGTCCTTGCTCGTCATCTGGGCCACGACCAGGCGAGTCTCATGACGTGCCAGGACCAGGACCGGCCGGTCCTTGCCCTGAGCGGGATCCTCCTCGAAGGGAACCCAGGCCCACACCACCTCACCGGGGTCGGCGTCGCCGTCGGGGTCGGGGGAGTAGGTGAAAGCCGGCAGCCCCAAGGTGGAGACGTCGTAGACGCTGACGCCTCGCGACGAGGGGGTCGCCGCTCTCGTCGAGGAGCCGTTGTCGTGGGAGCGGGGATGAGGCGGGGTCGGCTTCGTCGTCGATGACGGCTTGGGATCGCAAGCCCGCGCGGGCTCGGCGGAACCGGAAGCCGTGCTGCCGGAGGTGCCTGACGGCGCGGAAGGCTTCTGAGTGGGGGCGTCGGAGGCGGCACGCCCGAGCAGGGTGAGGATCCGGTTGAGAAGGCTGGCCATGGGCGTCACCCTACCGTCGGACGTGATGGCGGTTCATAGACGACTCGGCGGTCCTCTCCCAGGTGTGGTGAGAGGACCGCCAGTGATGGCGCCAGTGACCGCGACCGTGCGGCGCGCCCGGAGGCTCGCCTTGGTGAGGTGCTAGTTCCCTGTGCGTGTCACGGGGGTGCAGATCGTGTGGGTCCCGGCCTCGGTACCGCCCTCACTGCCGGCGAGGTCGATCCGGGTGGTCAGTCCCTTGGAGGGGTCTTTGGGATCGCAGGTGCCCAGGGACTTCCAGGTCTCCGCGGTGACCGCCTCGGCGTTGACCTGGTAGGTGTTGGTGAAGGTCATCGTGGTTGACGAGTGGGCGTTCAGGGAGTCACCGGTGCGCAATGACAAAGAGCCGTCATCCTGGATGGCGTAGCTGTCCGGGCCGACCCACCACGGGGTACCGGTACCTGTCACGCTCTTGAGGGAGAAGCCGGCCGGAACCCCGGGCCGCAGGACGATATCGGAGCTGGATCCGTTGGCGTCGGTGGTGTTGGTGAAGGTGACGGTGTAGCCGACCTCGACCTCGTAGGTGCCGGTGGGCTCGGCCTCGACCAGGAGATCCGTGGGATGAGTCTCCACCTCAATCACCGGCCGGTGGTTGACGTAGTCGCTGGAGAAGGTCTGGTTGCCGGTGGTGAGTGCGGCCTTGACCCGGTTGCGTCCCACGACGCCGGTCAGGTCCACCTGGCAGGTGATGTCCTTGCCCTGGGGGACCTTCGCTGTACCGCTGGAGACGGTGAGGTTCTCAGCCGGTCCCGTGGCGGAGACGACCTTGCCTCCGAAGGCGGTCAGGTCGCAGGTCAGGGTGCCCACCTGGGCCTGTCCCCTGGTCCGGCCGGCGGAGATGGTGAAGTCTGACAGGGGCGTGGTGGAGTCGTTCCTCGCCGTCATGGTGAAGCGGGAAGTGTCCTTGGCGGCGCCATCGACCCTGGTCTCCTTGGTGGACACGGTGGCGTGAGCCTCGCTGGCAGCGGGCTTGTGCGCGCTGACAGTGGGCCGAAGAATCGCGTTGCGCGTGGAGACCTCGATGGTGGGGGTGAAACGGTAGCTGCGCGCGTCCGCGCCGGGAGCCACCACCGTGGTCCCCAGATCCAGGTCGAGGTAGCTGCTCTTGTCCCATTGGGTGTAGAAGTTGATCTCATAGGTCAGCTTCAGGTGCTCAGGAGTGCAGGAAACGGCTTTGACCGAGCCGATGGGCTCACCCAGCAGGGGGTTGTACAGCTCAGAGATGGAGCTCAGCTCGGAGTCCACGATCAAGGCCGGGGGCTCGCCGCCGCCGTTGTCGATGTAGAAGGAGCTCGTCCCGGCCACCTCGTCACCGTTCTGGGAGGGGCAGGTCCAGGTCCACTGGCCCGGCACGGAGTCGGCCTCAATGGTGACGTCCGTGGCGCTCTTCGGGGCAATAGCTGATGGGATGCGGACCCTCCAGCTCAGGCAGCCCTCGGCATTGCCGGAGCCATGGCAGCCGGCACCGGCCGTGTGGTAGAGCCCCTCCACGGTGATGTCGGTATCAGCGGAGGCCGGGGCTGCGACGGCTGCGGCGGCAAGCAGGGGAAGAGCCAGGGCGATGCGCAGGAGGCGCCGCCAGGGAAGAGCGGGTGGGGAGGATGGGAAGTGCATGAGCACGCCTTTCGGTGAGGTGAATGGAGTAAGGAACGAATTGCGTCTTCAACGGACTGCTTCTTACTGAATGGGATTCTCGTTGTGGGAGACAGCCATATGAAGGTCGGATAGGTGAAATACTCACCTATCCGACCTTCAACCAGCCAGGTTGACCGGCCTGAGCTCGTGCTCAGTTCTTCGTGCGCGTCACGGTGGTGCAGGTCGAGTAGGTGCCGGGCTCAACCCCATCGCTGCCGACGACGTCGATCTGGGTGGTCAGTCCCTTGGAGGGGTCTTTGGGGTCGCAGGTGCCCAGGGCCTTCCAGGTGTCCTCGGTGACCGCCTCGGCGTTGACCTCGTAGAAGGTGGTGAAGGTCATCGTGGTTGATGAGTTGGCGTGCAGGGTGTCTTCCGTGGACAGCGGCACGGAGCCATCCGGTTGGATCGCGTAGTCGTCCATGCTGATCCACCACGGGACACCGCTGCCCCACACGTACTTGAGGGTGAAGCCGGCGGGGACCCGGGGGTGCAAAACGATATTGGAGGTCTGTCCGTCGGCGTCGGTGTTATTGGTGAAGGTGACGCTGTAGCCGACCTCGACCTCATAGGTGCCGGTGGGGTCGGCCTCAACGCCGCGATCAGTGGGCTGGACCTTCACCTCGCTGATGGGGTGGTCCTTGGTGTAGTCGCTGGAGAAGGTCTGGTCGCCGGTGGTGAGTGCGGCCTTGAAAGTGTTACGTCCCACGACGCCGCTGAGGTCCACCTGGCAGGCGATGTCCTTGCCCTGGGGGACCTTCGCTGTACCGCTGGAGACGGTGAGGTTCTCGGCCGGTCCCGTGGCGGAGACGACCTTGCCTCCGAAGGCGGTCAGGTCGCAGGTCAGGGCGGTCACCTGGGCCTGTCCCCTGGACCGGCTGGCGGAGATGGTGAAGTCGGACAGGGGTGTGGCCGAGTCGTTCCTCGCTGTCATGGTGAAGCGGGAGGCGTCCTTGGCGGCGCCGTCGACCCTGACGTCCTCGACCGACACGGTGGCGTGAGCCGCGCTGGCAGCCGGCTTCTGAGCCGTAGCGGTGGGCGTGAGAACCAGGCTGGCCGCGGAGGTCGTGATCTTCGGGCTGAAGGTATAGCTGCGTGCGTCTGCGCCGGGAGCCACCACCGTGGTCCCCAGGTCCAGGTCGAGATAGGAGCTCTGGTCCCAGGCGGCGTCGAAGTTGACCTCATAGGTCAGGCTCAGGTGCTCAGGGGTGCAGGAAACCGCTGTGACCGAGCCGGCGCTGTCCCCCTTCTGGTTGTAGTACAGGTGGTCGAAGAAGCCCAGGCCGGAATCGGCCAGCTTCGATGCGGGCTCGTCCTTGCCCTTGTCGATGTAGAAGGCGCTGGTCCCGGCTACCCTGTCGCCGTCCGGGGAGGGGCAGGACCAGGTCCACTGACCCGGCACGGAGTCGGCCTCAATGGTGACGGTGGTGGATGAGTTCGGGGCGACGGTCGAGGGGACGCGCACACCCCAGCTCAGGCAGCCGTCGGCATTGTCGGAGCCGTGGCATCCGGCGCCGGCCGGGTGGTAGCGCCCCTCCACGGTGATACCGGTGTCCGGGGTGGCGGTCGGGACGGCTGCGCTCACCGGAGCGGCAACGGCGCCGACGGTGAGCAGGGGAAGAGCGATGGCGACGCTCAGGAGGCGTTGCCGCAGCCCAGCAGGGAAGAGAAGGTGGGGTGTGCACGAGCACGCCTTTCTCCGAGGGATCGGGATGGGAACCAATTGCCTCATTAATATATCGTCAAGAAGGACATTATCAAAAGGTTGGAATACTCCCTACATGCGACCTTTTCCCCGTTAGGGATGGCGAAGACGAAGGTCGGGTAGGCGACGACTTTCGCCTACCCGACCTTCGTCCAGTCGGATCGACCGACCGATATTCCTGGTCAGTTCTTCGTGCGCGTCACGGTGGTGCAGGTCGAGTGGGTCCCGGCTCTCGATGCCGGCGTAGCTGCCGGCGATGTCGATCCGGGTGGTCAGTCCCTGGGAGGAGTCCTGGGGGTTGCAGGTGCCCAGGGCCTTCCAGCCTTCCTCGGTGATGGCGTCGGCGTTGACCGTATAGGTGTTCGTGAAGGTCATCGTGGTGGAAGAGTTGGCGTACAGGGCATCGCCCGTGGACAGCGGCACGGAGCCATCCGGTCGGATCGCATAGTCGTCCTCGTGGATCCACCAGGGGGTACCAGTACCTGTCACGTTCTTGAGTGTGAAGCCGGCGGGGACCTGTGGTCGCAGGACGATATCGGAGCCGGATCCGTCGGCGTCGGTGGTGTTGGTGAAGGTGACGGTGTAGTCGATCTTGACGTCGTAGGTGCCGGTGGGGGCTGCCTCGACGTTGCTCTGCGCGCCCTTGACCGAGACCTCTCCCACTGGGCGGTCGTTGATGTAGTCGCTGGAGAAGCTCTGGTCGCCGGTGGTGAGGGCGGCCTTGAAGGTATTGCGTCCGACGACGCCGGTCAGGTCCACCTGGCAGGTGATCTCCTTGCCCTCGGGCACCTTCGCTTTGCCACTGGAGACCTTAAGGCTCTCGGCCGGGCCCTTGGCGGAGACGACCTCGCCGCCGAAGGCGGTCAGGTCGCAGGTCAGGGCGGTCGCCGAGGCCTGCCCCCTGCTGCGCGAGACGTCGATGGTGAAGTCGGACAGAGGAGTGGTCGAGTCGTTCTTCGCCTTCATGGTGAAGCGCCCGGCGTCCTTGGCGGCGCCATCGATCGTGACCTTCTCGGTGGTGACGGTGGCGTGAGGGGTACTGGCGGCAGGCTTCTGCGCCGTGGCGGTGGGGGTCTGCGGCGTGCCATCAACCGAGGTCGTGATCTTCGGGCTGAAGGTGTAGGAACGCGCGTCCACACCGGGGGCCGCGACTGTCGTCCCGATGCTCAGGTCCAGGTAGGAGCCCTCTTCCCGGACCAGTGAATCGATCTTGTAGGTCAGGCTGAGGTGCTCGGGTGTGCAGTCCACGTTGGTGGGAAATCCAGCGCTCAAGCCGTGCTTGTCGTAAACGAGCTGGTCGGCTACTCCAAGGTCGGAGGAGGCCAGCTGTTTGAGCTCTCCGTTGGCGGAGTGGTTGAAGAACGCCGCCGTGCCGGCGACACGGCTCGTCGAGGGGCAGGTCCAGGTCCACTGGCCCGGCACGGAATCAGCCTCGACAGTGACGGTGAGCTCCTGTTTGGGCGCGATGGTGGACGGGACTCGCAGGCCCCAGCTGAGGCACTCGGCGGAATTCTCCTTGCCGTGGCAGCCCGAACCGCCGGGGTTATAGCTTCCGGACACGGTGATTCCGCTGTCCGTCGGAGCCTGAGGCGCCGGCTCCGCCTGAGCCGGGGAGGTGATGAGGCCGGCGACCAGGAGTGGAAGGGCCATGGCGACGCCGAGCAGGCGCCGCCATGGCCGTGAGGGACGGGAACGTAAAATACTCATGAGCATGCCTTTCTCCGAGGTTATCGGGTGAGGTGGGTTGTCTCATCAACATATAGATGAGTTGGTCGATATTGGATGTGTATTGTTCCCCTCCAAGCGGTTCGTCTGGAGCTGGATGAGAGTGGGGCGCCCATAACGACAGAGGTCGGGCGCGCGAAGGTCTTGAAGCGCCCGACCTCTGTCATTCCGTTTTCCGTGGCTCTAACGGGGCACTGCGTTCTCAGCAGGCTTCTTCACAGTTGCTGTGATCTTCTGAGGTGTGTTGTCTGCGGAGGTCGTGACAGTCGGCGAGAAGGAGTAGGTGTACTCGCCGGACCCTGGGGTCGTCGTCGTCGTTCCAAAGCTCAGGTCGAGGTATGAGCCTCCGGAGCGCACCAGGTGATCGATCTTGTAGGTGATGCTCAGATGTTCCGGGGTGCACGTGACGGCCTCGACCTGTCCGGCGCTGTCTCCGTATACGCCGTAATGAAGCTTTGCGGAGGACTTGAGGCTGGACTCGCTCAGCTTGTTGCTCGGGGAGTCGTAGAACGCTGCCGTGCCGGCGATCCGGTCGCTCGCGAGGCAGTTCCACGCCCACCGGCCGGGGGCGGAGTCGGCCTCGATGGTGACGGTGAGGTCCTTCTTCGGTGTGATGGTGGACGGGACTCGCAGGCCCCAGCTGAGGCAGTCGGCGCTGGTGCCCGAGCCCTGGCATCCGGCGCCGCTCGAGTTGTAGATCCCGGAGGCGATGATGCTCTCGGAGGCGGGGGCGGCCTGCGCTGGTGAGGCGAGCAGGCCGGCGACGAGTAGGGGCAGGGCTGCGGTGACGCCGGCAAGGCGTTGCCATGAGCGCGTGGAATGGGTGCGTAGTAAGCGCATCGGTCTGCCTTTCTCTGGGGTGGCCGGGTGGGTACCGGGTGGATATGGACTGTCCGACCAACATATAGTCCGAACAGTCAATATCGAAGGGGGATTGTTCCCCGTGGAGTTCTACCGGCGAGCAGGACACGACGACGAGGGTCGGTGACACAGGTGCTTCCGTGTCACCGACCCTCTGCTGTCCCGGACGGCCTGCTGATGTCGGCCGTCAGTGCTGACGCGTGGCCTCCTTCATGGTGGCGGTGAAGGCGACGAGATCGCTGCGCAGCGCCCCGAGCGCGTAGTGGCGCCGCTCCTCATTGCCGCTCCCGTCGCTGCTGGCGGAGGCGGTGGCCACGATCTCGGGGGCGTAGCGCTCAACGATCTTGACCGTGGCCGAGCCGCTGATCGCGCCGTCGGCACCCGCGGCGATGGCCTCGGAGACCTGCTCAGGCGTGGAGATGCCGAAGCCCAGCATGACGGGAGCGGCGGCGTCGGCTCGCAGGCGCTCCACCGACTCGGCGAGCCCCACCGTGGACGAGGCTCTCTCGGTGCCGGTCACGCCCACCCGGGAGACGGCGTAGACGTAGCCGCGTGAGGCGGCCGCGACCGCGTCCAGGGTCTCGGTGGCGGCCGACGGCGGGGCGATGTAGACGGCGTCGATGCCGGCCTCCTCGGCGGCGCGGCTGAAGAGCGCCGACTCGCGGATCGGTACGTCGGGCAGCAGCACTGAGTCGATGCCGGCCTGAGCGCATTCGGTGTAGAAGCGCTCCAGGCCCATCGCGAAGGGGACGTTGCCGTAGATGAGCATGCCGATGGGCGTCTGCGGATGGCGCCGGCGCACCCGCGTGACCACCTCCAGGCAGTCGCGGAAGCCGGCCCCGGCGGCCAGGGCCCTCACGTGCGCCTTCTGGATCGTGGGCCCGTCAGCGACCGGGTCGGTGAAGGGCACGCCCAGCTCCAGGGCGTCGGCCCCGCCGGCGATGAGGGCCTCAATGACGGCCTCGCTGGTGGCCGGGTCGGGGTCGCCGACCATGACGAAGGGGACGAAGGCGCCCTCACCGCGCTCCTTGAGAGCGGCGAACATCGCGGGGTAGCGGCTCATGTCAGAACTCCTCGTCCGGGCCGGTGCTCGTGCCTGCGTTCAGGCCGGCGTACTCAGTGCGCTTGCCCATCTGCTCCACCATGCGTGCGGCCCGGGCGACGGCACCGTCGGTGGAGAACGAGCCTCCCAGTCGCGCCCGCACCTGATCAAGGTCCTTGTCCCCGCGACCCGACAGGCACACCAGCAGGATCGGGGGCTCCTCGCCATCGGGCACCTCCCGGGCCATGGCCAGGGCCTGGGCCAGGGCGTGGGCCGACTCCACGGCCGGGATGATCCCCTCGTGGCGCGAGAGCAGCTGGAAGGCCTCGATCGCGTCGTCATCGCCGATGCCGACGTAGCGTGCCCTGCCGGTGTCCGACAGCCAGGCGTGCTCGGGTCCCACACCCGGGTAGTCCAGACCCGCCGAGACGGAGAAGGACTCCTCGACCTGTCCCTCGGAGGTGCGCATGAGGTAGCTGCGGGCCCCGTGAAGGATGCCCACCAGCCCCTTGTTGATGGGGGCGCCGTGGCGGGGCGTGTCCAGCCCCTCACCGGCGGGCTCGACGCCGATCAGCTCGACGCCGGGGTCATCGATGAAGTCCGCGAACATGCCGATGGCGTTGGAGCCCCCACCCACGCAGGCGATGACCGAGTTCGGCAGACGCCCTGTCAGCCCCAGGACCTGGGCGCGGGCCTCACGGGAGATGACCCGGTGGTACTCGCGCACGATCGTGGGGAAGGGGTGGGGGCCGGCGGCCGTGCCCAGAAGGTAGTGGGTGTCGGCGAAGGAGGCGGTCCAGTCGCGCAGCGCCTCGTTGACGGCGTCCCGAGGCGTGCCGGCGCCGCTGTCCACCGGCACCACTGTGGCGCCCATGAGCTCCATGCGCTCCACGTTGGAGGCCTGGCGCACGACGTCGGTGGCTCCCATGTAGATGGTGCAGTCCAGTCCCAGCAGGGCGCAGACCATGGCGGTGGCCGTCCCGTGCTGGCCGGCACCGGTCTCGGCGATGATGCGCTGCTTGCCCATCCGCTTGGCCAGCAGGGCCTGGCCCAGGACCTGGTTGCCCTTGTGAGCGCCGCCGTGGACCAGGTCCTCGCGCTTGAGCAGGATGCGGGCGTTGCCCTCCAGCGGCAGGTTGCGCAGCTCGGTGACGGTTGTGGGGCGGCCCAGGTAGCGAGTCATGAGCGTGTCCAGCTCGGCGGCGAGGCGGGGGTCCGCCTGGGCGTCGATGAATGCGTCCTCGAGCTGGTCCAGGGCCGGGATGAGCAGCTCGGGCACGAACTGTCCACCGTAGGGTCCGAAGAAGGCGGGCAGGCGCGGGTGGTGTCCCTCCTGCCGCCCTCGTCCGGCTCCCGGCCCGACGACGATGCTCCCTCCCCGTCCGGCTGAGGCAGCGGCACCGCGGTGGCCAGGTCTGGCGGCCTCGCCAGCAATACGTAACTG
>BNJS01002022.1_pt1 | contig 99095 bp, 125 predicted proteins | sample 8540461 | NCBI WGS metagenome assembly BNJS01 (sample SAMD00202454, study PRJDB9452) | human saliva metagenome | isolation source: human saliva | place: Japan | reverse complement strand
ACCGAAAGATGACCCTAGAGCGCCAATTATTGAGCGTAGCATTCTGTTCTGCGCGTGATGCATTAGAAGGTCAGGAAAAAGAGAAACATCAGCAAGTGACACCAAATAAGGAAAAATTAAATTGATTTAATTTTTAGATAGCGCTGTTTTTTGACCGCACTTATTTTTAAAAGGCTAAATTCTTTTTGGAATTTTAGCCTTTTTGTTTCGTTCAAGTAAATGTAGCATAGGGTATTAAATTTAATACCTCTTTATGGTTATGTGCAAAGTGGCGGTTTTAGAGTGGGTATTTGATTGAATACCTATAAATAAGTATCTTTGAGGGTTTGAATATATCGATAATGATGCTACAAAAATAAAACAAAATTAAGTCCTAAATTTTTTAAAAAATTGATCAAGAACAAGAAAAGTGCAAATATCCATAGAAAAACATTGTTATTTCGCTATTTTACCGCTGATTTTAAGTCGTTATGTCTTCTATCATATTGTTATTAATGATAAAAAAATTCTCATTACTAATGAGCTGATAACAGATGTTTTTGTAACCTTCTATTAATTCTAGTAGAAGCCATTTTATAACCTTATTGGAGTGATTATCGTGAACGCATTGAGAAAAAGCCTGATTGTGGCAGCTTCTTTCGCAGCTTTTAGGTGTTTAATTCAGCCATGGCAGAGTGGTTTACAAACCGCTGGAGCAACCTGTAGAAGCCCCTAACCCTAATTTAAAAAAATCGAAGCAGTGAATGAAAAATTTGCTGAAAAAAATATCCTAGCTAATTCAATTCGTGGAAAGCGACCGAAAAAAGGCGACAAAATCATCTATGCTAATGAACAAGATCCTCGTTTAATCGTGTTATGGGGGCTATTCTTTCGCAAAAAGAATATAACGCACCTCGTGGTCACGTTTATGCAGTAGAAGATGTACGTAATATTTTTACGTACTGGTGCATCCCAAAATGCAAATGATACTCTCAACCAATGGCATGTTGGACTTGTAAAGGTCCAGACGTTCCTCGTTTAATTGCAGAATGGGGTGAAGATGGTTACTTTGGTGCCAAATGGGCTAAAGGTGGACCAGAAATTGTCAACTCGATCGGTTGTGCTGACTGTCACGATACGACCTCTAAAGACTTTGCTGAAGGCAAACCAGCATTACGTATTGCTCGTCCACACGTTCTTCGTGCATTAGATCACTTAAATAATGCACTTCAAGCAAAAGCAAAAGCTGAAGGTAAAGAACAAGCTAACTTAAGCTTTAACACAGCTGCTCGCACTGAAAAACGTGCTGAAATCTGTGCAAACTGTCACGTTGAATACTACTCGCGGGCGACTTAAAAACAAGTAACCTTCCCGTGGAACTAACGGTCAAAACTGTTGATGACATCGAAAAATACTACGATGATATCGGCTTCAGTGACTGGACTCACTCTCTTTCTAAAGCACAAATGTTAAAAGCGCAACACCCTGACTTTGAAATTTGGTCTTTAGGTATGCACGGTAAAAACGGCGTAACTTGTATCGACTGTCACATGCCTAAAGTACAAGGTAAAGACGGTAAAGTTTACACCGACCACCAAATCCAAAACCCATTCGATGCATTTGATACCACATGTGCAAACTGTCACGATCAAAGCAAAGAAAAACTTAAAGACATCGTTGCTTCACGTAAAAAAGAAGTGAAAGATGTAATGGGTCGTTTAGAAGATCAAGTTGTTCGTGCTCACTTTGAAGCGAAAGCGGCATGGGATGCTGGTGCAACTAAAGAAGAAATGGAACCTGCTTTAATGGATATCCGTCACGCACAATGGCGTTGGGACTACTCTGCAGCAAGCCACGGTAGCATACGCACGCACCTGATGTAATGCTTCGCGTATTAGGTTCTGGTTTAGACAAAGCAGCTGATGCTCGTGCTAAACTTGCAGCAATCTTAGCTAAACATGGCGTGAAAACTCCGGTTGAAGTACCAGATATTTCTACAGCTGATAAAGCATGGAAAGTAATGGGTATCGATATCGAGAAAGAACGTAAAGCGAAAAAGAATTCTTAGAAACTGTTGTACCCTCAATGGGTAAAAGAAGCGAAAGCCAATGGCAAATTAGCTGAAGATACCGCAACAAAACAATAAAAAGAACCGCACTTTGTAACTAAAGTGTCGAAGTGCGGTCATTTTTAACCCTATATTTGAGGTAATCAGAATGAATTTAACTTCTTTAATCAGTAAATCGGCAAAAATCCCTTTGCATTGCTATGCAATGCTTGCGGCAATGCCAATGACTACAAGTGCGGAAGAGATGGCAAAAACACCTGCCTCTCAACTCACTTATGAGCCACAATTGGATAACCAACGTGATCCGAACCAATATTGTGCAAAATGTCATAAATTTGATAAAAGCCGATAAAAGTCAAACTTTAGATCAATCCGGTGGTGAATTACATTTCGGTAAATTCCACGGCGCACACTTAAATCAAAAAGTCCTAACACGGGTAAAACCGATTAACTGTGTAAACTGTCACGGTAATATTTCGGAAAGATCACCGTCGTGGTGCAAAAAGATGTGATGCGTTTTGATGGCGATATCTTTGGTGATAAAAACCGATGTATAGCGCACAGAACAAAAACCAAGTTTGTTTTGCTTGTCACCAACCGGCAAAAACTTCGTGAAAAACTTTGGGCGCACGATGTTCACGCAATGAAATTGCCTTGTGCAAGCTGCCATACATTACACCCGAAAGATGATGCGATGAAAAGGTATTCAACCGAAAAATCGTGTGAAACTTTGTGTAGATTGCCACGGCGAACAACAAAAACGCAAAGCGGCAAAAGAAGCACAATCACAAACGCAATCAACCGAACAAAAGGATAAATAATGACAGCTTGTTCACGCCGAAACTTTGTTTCCGGCATGGGGGCATTAATCCTTATGACGGGAACATCAGTGACCTCTTTAGCGAAAGAGGAAAAGGCGGATAAACCGAAACGCTATGCAATGGTACACGACGAAACAGCTTGTATCGGCTGTACCGCTTGTATGGATGCTTGTCGTGAAACTAACCACGTTCCTGAGGCAGTTTCACGTTTGGAAATTCTTCGTAGTGAACCTTATGGCGAATTCCCAAATCAAGAATACGAGTTTTTCCGTCAATCTTGCCAACACTGTACAAACGCCCCTTGTGTGGCAGTTTGTCCGACCGGTGCATCATTTATTGATCCTGAAACAGGTATCGTAGATGTGCATAAAAGATCTTTGTGTAGGTTGCCAATACTGTGTTGCAGTTTGTCCTTACCGCGTACGTTTCATTCACCCGGTACACCGTACTGCGGATAAATGTAACTTCTGTCGCGATACAAACTTAGCAGCTGGCAAACAACCTGCTTGTGTAGAAGCTTGTCCAACCAAAGCATTAACCTTTGGCGATATGAATGATCCAAGCAGTGCAGTTTCCCGCAAAGTGAAAGAAAATCCGGTTTATCGCACTAAAGTGGAATTAGGTACTCAACCAAATCTTTACCATATTCCATTCCAACACGGGGAGCCAAGAAGATGACATTAGATTATCCTGTTCCGTTTCACACACCTAATTTGGTGTGGGATTCAACAATCGCTATCTATTTGTTCTTACTTGGTATTTCTTCCGGTGCGGTACAATTAGCGATTGCTTATAAACGTAGTCACAAATTAGAAAATCCTAGCAAAAACTGGATTATCAGAGCAGCCGCCGTTTTAGGTTCTGTGCCAACATTAATTGGTTTAACCCTGTTAATTTTCCACTTGGCACGTCCTTGGACATTCTGGAAATTGATGTTTAACTATCAATTCAACTCTGTAATGTCTATGGGGGTAATGTTATTCCAAGTTTATATGCTGTTCTTGGTATGTTGGTGTGCGGTTATCTTCAAAGAAGAAATCATGGCGTTCATTCAACGTTTTATGCCAAAAGCTTGGTTTCGTCAGTAAAAATTATCAATGTATTAGAACGTTTAACTGGTCCTGTAGAAGTGATTCTCTTTATCTTAGCTGCTGTGCTAGGGGCTTATACCGGTTTCTTACTTTCAGCATTGATCAGTTACCCGATGTTGAATAACCCGGTATTACCGGCGCTATTCCTAGCCTCCGGTACATCATCAGGGTATCGCAGCCACCTTCTTATTTATCCTGATTGCAGGTAAATTAAAAGGCGATTCCCATGAATCTCACTTCATTCATAAGTTTGAAGTGCCGATTATGGTTACCGAGCTTGGTTTATTAGTATGTTTCTTCGTTGGACTTTACTTTGGTGGCGGTCAAAAAGTCGTTGCATTGGAAAAATGCATTATCCGGCTTCTGGGGCGCAGTCTTCTGGATTGGGGTATTCTTTATCGGTATCTTAATCCCATTGGTTGCTAATATGTTTGTTAGCGATCGTTGGAAATTCAACAAGAACTTTATCATCCTAGTGTCGATTTTTCGACTTGATCGGGGATGTTATGCTTGCGTTACTTTATCTTGTACGCAGGACAGATGACCGTAGCGTGATAAAGGTTTTTATTTATACTAAAAGGCGTAGTAAAAATACGCCTTTTTGTTTACCCTCTTTTCTTTTGAAGAAAGAAAAGACACAAGTGCCTTTAGGCGAAATTTGAATGCATTTTCATCGAAAAACTGGTGTAAATGACGGAATAAAATGGCTAATTAACACAAAACAGACCCTAAGATTATGATCCCGAACTTGGCTTTATCTCTCTTCTTCTCGCTATGATGAGCGCGCTTCTTCTCGCGGTCGTTCCACAACTCAGGGCTTTGGTTGCGTAAGCCTGCATTAACCCAATTAGCTTGGGGATTAAGCTATTGCTTCGGCTTATTTACGTTAGTCGCCATTTTCCATTTTAGCGTATTCCTTTGCGTAGATGATTTTACCTTGGAGATATGTCGCGTACATTCGAATTCTCAATTGCCGACTTTCTTTAAAATTGCGGCAACTTGGGGGCATGAAGGCTCAATGTTGTTCTGGTTATTTTCACTTTCAGTTTGGGTTGTGCTGTTTGCATTATTTAATCGAAAAAAATGACCGCACTTTTGTGGCACAGAGCCTGGTGATTTTAGGCTTAATTTGTTTTAGTTTTGCGGTTTTTATCGTCTTTTTCTCCAATCCGTATGGACGCCTCATTCCCTGCACCGTTGGAAGGACGTGATCTGAACCCGATGTTACAGGATGTGGGGCTGATTTTTCATCCGCCATTGTTATATCTTGGCTATGTCGGCTGCCGTAAATTTTTGCGTTGAGTATTACTGCATTGTTGCATCAACATTTAGAAAGCCATTGCCCGCGTGATGCGGGGTTTTGGGTATTGGTCTCTTGGTTGTTTTAACGTTAGGTATTGTGTTAGGAGCATGGTGGGCGTATTACGAACTTGGCTGGGGCGGTTGGTGGTTCTGGGACCCGGTAGAAAACGCGTCATTAATGCCTTGGTTATTAGGGTTTAGCGCTGTTACATAGTTTAATTGTCAGTGAAAAACGGGGCATCTTTAATTATTGGACAACGCTTTTTCTCGCTGTTAGCGCTTTTGCTTTTCAGTGTACTCGGCACCTTTATTGTGCGCTCAGGTGCATTGACGTCTGTACATGCTTTTGCAGTCGATAGCCAGCGAGGCACTGCATTGCTTGTGATTTTTCTTCCCTGTTGACTGTTGGGGCGCTCGGTTTGTTTGCTTTCAAAGCGAATATGCAGCAACAATCTGTGAAATTAAAGTTGCTTTCAAAGAAAGTGCGGTGCTTTTTGAATGTTTTATTGAGTATCGCTACCGTCAGCACGTTTCTCGGCACTTTCTATCCAATGTTATTCCAATCCATGAATTGGGGCTCTATTTCTGTTGGTGCGCCTTACTTCAACAGTATTTTTCTTCCGCTGATTGCGTTAGTGTTAATTGCCATGGTGATTTCGCTCGGCTTGCATTGGGCAAAAAGCGGATAAACGCATTTTATTAAACCGTACCGGGTTATTGTTGCCGTCTTTGTTGCTTTCCTATTTTACCATTCACCACTTTATGCAAAAAATGACAGCGCGTTACAGTTTAAAATGGACAGCTTATTTCCTACTCACCTTAGCGATTTGGTTGTTATTGGCAACATTATGGCAAAACTGGCGTAAATTAGGTACTTTCTCATTATGCGATGATTTTTGCGCATAGCGGTGTTGCCATTGCAACCATGGGCGCCGTCATGAGCAGTTATTTCGGTAGTGAAATTGGTGTACGTTTATCGCCACAACAAAGCCAACAGCTTGGTGCATTTAATTTTCATTATGAACGATTTTCCAATGAAATCGTACTGAATTTTTACGGCTGAAGTGGCAACGTTTAGTGTGACAGAAAAGGGCAAAGCCGTATGCCGAATTACAGCCGGAACGCCGTTATTATGATGTGCGTACCATGACCATGAGTGAAGTAGGGTTGTCCGGTGGTTTTTGGGGGCGATTTATATATTGTTATGGGCGATCCGCTTGGCAAGGGTGGGTTTACGTTCCGACTTCATTATAAACCGTTGATTCGTTGGTTGTGGTTCGGTGGTGTATTGATGGCATTTGGTGCATTATGTTCTGTACTGATGACGAAGCGAAGAGGAAAGCGTGATGAATAGAAAAGTAATTTTCTTTCTGCCATTAGTATTGTTACTTGGCGTATGCGTTTTTATTGTTGGCGGGATTGAATCAAGATCCTAAAAATCGCTTCTGCGTTAATTGATAAGCCTGTGCCTGAGTTTTATCAGGCAAATTTATTGGATAATCGTCAAACGCTCAGTCCAAAAGATTTTCCGAAACGCCCATTTTTGATCAATATTTGGGGAAGCTGGTGCGGTTATTGTCAGCAAGAGCACCCATTATTGCTTGAGTTAGCAAAAGAGATTCCTATCGTGGGTGTGGACTATCGCGACAAACCGCAAAATGGCATTGCGATGTTGCAACATATGGGTAATCCTTACACCTTAGTGATTGATGACAGCCGTGGCGAATTGGCGTTAAAACTTGGCGTGGACGGCGCACCGGAAACCTATTTAGTGGATGCCAACGGCATTATTCGTTATCGTCATTCCGGTTTATTAGATCGGGAAACTTGGCAAAAACTTTCGTGCCCTCAACTAACCAGCTATTACAAACCATGAAACGATTTTTCGCATTAATTTTTATTGATCAGTGTGAATGCCATTGCCGAAATGGTGGATACCTTTGAATTTCATAACCAGGCGGATCGTACCCGCGCCGTGGAATTGGCGAAATCTTTGCGTTGTCCGCAATGTCAAAATCAAAACTTAGTAGAGTCTAATTCACCGATTGCTTACGACTTGCGTATTGAGGTGTATAAAGCATGGTGAATGAAGGCAAAACCAATCAGCAAATTATTGATTCTATGACATCGCGTTTTGGAAACTTCTGTTAATTATAAGCCGCCATTCCAATGGAATACCGCATTGCTTTGGTTATTACCGATAGGCTTGTTGCTGGCGGCATTTGGGTTAATTTGGTCTTCCAGTCGCGGTTCATCACTGCTTGAACCGGAAAAACAGGCGGAAAAATCGACCGCACTTTCAATCCTTAAAAGAGAAAAGTGCGGTTAAATTTGAGCTTAAATCGACGCTACTGGTTTTCGCTTTATTGCTTTGCCATTCCTTTTCGCATATTATTTTTCCTCTGGAACGCTTTTTCTCGCGTACAGCAAGGTGAGCAGGAACAAATTGCACAACATAATCAGCAACCTCGAAACGTCGGAAGAAAATAAAACCGAGGCGATTATCGGCAAAATTCAGGATAAATTGCGCCAAGAACCGAATAGCGCGGAAAACTGGATTAAGCTGGGTGACGCATATATGCAGAATAACGATTTTTGATAGCGCGCTTGTTTGTTATGGTAATGCCGGAAAAATTGATGGTCTTAAGCCGACCACGCAAGGCTTGATGGCGATGGCATTATACCTTCAAGCAAATCAACAGATTACGCCACAGGTACAGCAACTCTTGAATGAAGCGTTGGCTCAAGATCCGAAGGAAATCTCCGCGTTATCTTTGTTGGCGGCAGAAGCCTTCAAAAACACGCGATTATTCCACCGCACTTGATTATTGGCAGCAAATTTTGGATTCAGGCAACTCCGCTGTGGATCGTCGAGCCACTATTCAGAAAATGAAAATGGTCGATTTCATGCAGAAGGGAGAGTTGCAGTGAGCCACCATGCCATTGAAACACTGATTATCGGCGCGGGTGCGGCAGGCTTATTTTGTGCAGCGTACTAGCAAAAGTGCGGTGGCAAAGTCAGAATTTTAGATAACGGAAAAAGCAGGGCGAAAAATTTTAATGTCCGGCGGTGGTTTTTGTAATTTCACCAATATGGAGCTTTCTTCAGATCGTTATCTCAGCCAAAATCCGCATTTTGTGAAATCTGCCTTAAAACGTTTTACCCAATGGGATTTTATCGGTTTAGTGGCGGAGTATGGCATTCCTTATCGCGAAAAAGAACTTGGTCAGCTGTTTTGTGATAATGGCGCAGAAGATATCGTCAATATACTGCTGGCAGAATGTAAAAAATACGGCGTGGAGATTGCTTTTACGACAAAGCATTTCTTCTGTGGCAAAAACGGAAAACGGATTTTCTGTCGTGCAAACGGCGAAACCTTGCATTGCACTCATTTAGTCGTTGCTACCGGTGGTTTGTCTATGCCAGGCTTGGGTGTAACGCCTTTAGGTTATCAAATTGCCGAACAATTTGGCATTCAGGTGATTGCGCCACGGGCAAGTTTGGTGCCTTTACTTGGCGTGAGTGCGATAAGTTTTTATGCGGCGTTATCTGGCATTTCCTTAGATGTGGCAGCGACCAATCAACAAAAAACTTTTACCCACCAAATGCTTTTACCCATCGCGGCTTTATCCGGACCGGCGATTTTTGCAAAATTTCTAACTATTGGCAAACCAGGTGAAAGCATTCATCTTGATTTATTGCCGGGACAGGATATCCGTCATCATTTAATCGAACTGCGCCAATCTTCACCGAAATTACAGTTAAAAACCGTATTAGCCGTTTATTACCCAAAAAATTAGTGGAATTATGACTTGCTCAGGGTTTTATACAAGACGAAGCCATTGCCCAATTAAGCAAAGTGCAGTTAGAAAATTTGATGAATTTAATCCACCACTGGCAGTTTGTGCCGAACGGCACGGAAGGCTATCGCACCGCAGAAGTGACCATGGGCGGTGTAGATACCCATGACATATCCTCCAAAACCATGGAAAGCAATCACGTGCAAGGCTTGTATTTTATCGGCGAAGTATTAGATGTTGCTGGCTGGCTCGGCGGTTACAATTTCCAATGGGCATGGAGTTCTGCTTATGCTCTGTGCGCAAGGAATTGCGGCAAAATCAAAAGAATGACGTTGTGCCATCTAGTGCGGTCACAAAACATAATGTTTTGAATTTCGCAACATTCATCATCAGCGTTTCTGAATAGGTTTGAATGTTTATTTACGGATAAATTTTCACCTCAGTTTCTCTCATCAAAAATAATCTTAGATTGCATTGAGCTTCTTCCTGAAATTCATTAGTATAGCTTTTCGTTCACTTCGGTGGATTTATGTTAAGTTTAACTTCCAATCTAATTTAAGGAGTCTTCTGGATGAAGCATCTTATCGCAACTGCGGTGCTTTCTGCAGCGCAAATGGCTTATGCCAACACCTCTTTACCCTACTACAATACTGATTCCCATCTGTATGAGTTCACCCAAACTTACGATTTAATTGCGCCGAGAGGTTCGCAAGGTCAAGCAAATTTATGGGGTGCCGTTGCCATTTAACGGAGAGTATCAACAGGTTAAATCCATTCACTTTGAAGGCAATTATTTGGATGCCTATGTGACAGAAAAACAATAAATACGGTGCGAAAAACCTTGTTTGCCACGTGGGATAAAGATGCGCAAAAACGTGATTTAAAAAGTCACCATGGTGATTGAAACCAAAGATCGCGAACCGATGGTAAAAGGCGCGTTGGAACACTACGCACCACCGAAAGACATTCAGTATTCCGTCGATGTACAAGAATATTTGAAACCAACACAACACATTAAAATTGACGGTATTGTGAAACAATTTGCGGATAAAATTGTAGGTTCTGAAAACCAATCCGTTGAAAAAGCAGAATTAATTCACCAATGGATCGTAGGCAACATGGAACGCGACAACTCCGTTTTGGGTTGTGGTGACGGTGATGTGGAAAAATCTTAACTACCGGCGTATTGAAAGGGAAATGTACCGATATTAACTCCGTTTTCGTGGTCTTGCCCGTGCTACAGGCATTCCTGCCCGTGAAATTTTCGGTATTCGTTTAGGTGCAGCGGAGAAAATGGGGAAATATTCCAAAGGTGCATTCGGCAGCGCAGATGAACATGGCGTGGCAAATGTGAGTGGTGGTCAACACTGCCGTGCAGAATTTTATCTTGCCGGTTTCGGTTGGGTGCCGGTGGATTCTGCCGACGTGGCTAAAAATGCGTTTAGCCGAGAAAAAATCTGTAGAAGATAAAGACACCCAAGCAGTGGCGAAATATTTATTCGGTAACTGGGAAAAATAACTGGGTGGGCTTTAACCACGCACGTGACTTCGAGTTGTATCCACAACCGGAATTGACGCCAATCAACAACTTTGGCTATCCGTATGCCGAAGTGGGCGGCGATCCGTTAAATTCTTTTGATCCGAAAAGCATTTAAATATGACTACGTCTCCAAAAACTCCAATAAATCTTTTTGGGTTGCATTGCCACCGCGTTGAGTGCTGCGGTGGCTTCCACCTTGTGCTGTATCGCGCCGTTGATTTATTTTGCTCTTTGGTGTGTCATCTACCTGGCTGATTGGTTTTTGGCGAGTATGATTATTTGCGCATACCGATGCTCATTGTGTCATTGTATGCTTTTTGCTTACGGTTTTTGGTTGCTGATGTTTTCTAAAAATCATTTGTAGCAAATACATTTCCCGTAAAAAGCTCATTGTGTTGTATTGGATTGTGTTCATCATCATGCTGTTTTTTTCAACCTATCCGATGGTTTTTGCTGTGGATATTAGAATTAACTGATTAGGAACGAAAAATGAAAAATTATGTACCGCACTTTTGTTTTTCTTTATTTGCCCTGTCTTTTGCGCACGCAGGAGAAGCACCCTGTACAAGCAGAAAAAGAAAAATTGTCTTGAAAGTGAAAAGAAATGAATTGCCAGCTTTGTGCTTATTTGGTGAATAAAGAATTGCGTAATATTGACGGCGTGATTTCCACCAAAGCCTCTATTAAAGATGGCACGGTTACAGTAGTAGAAGATCCCAGTGACCGACGAACAGTTGATTAACGCGATTCATAAGTTAAATTACACGGCAGAAGTCGTTCATTGAAAAATAAAGGGCTATTTTAAATAGCCCTTTTTGATTCTATTATTTCAGCAATCAGCGAGTTAATTCTCCGTGAATTACAACCGCTCTTTTTCTCCGCCGAAATCGTGCAATAAATTTTCTGTGAGTTGACCTCAAAATACCGGTCATTAATACAAAATCCGCATCAAAGCGTTGAGCATAGTCTTCTTTCAAAATATCGTCATTTTTCTCTCGAATTTGATCAGCAAATTTCGCGCTTCAGGCTGCAATCTTCGTTTAATACAAATGACAGACGCTCTTCCCATTCTAGTGCCAGTTTGGTGACGAATTTAGAATGAACCAAGGAAAGAATATCTTCACTGTCTAACGCTTGTTGTTTGCAACGAATGACACCGTTCGTTTGATTATCGCGTAATTCCGCCTCTTCCAACAGTACGAGCCATTCCGGTGTATTTTCCGGACGATCCAGTTTTTGCATGATAAGTGCCGGATCATTGGCGAAAGTCAGCGGTACCACCGGCAGAGACCCTAACGATTTGCGTAACAGCGCTAGCACCTCTTCAGCGCGTTTAGCCGAAGCCGCATCCACATAAAACCAAATTATTTTCTGTATCAATCCAAATGGCGGTTTGTTGATATTTACTGAATGCGCGAGGTAATAAGCGTTGCAAATCACATCGTCTTTTAGGTTTGTTTTTCTACTTTTTCAGCTTGCGATTTTCCGCCTGTTCGAGTTTTTCTACACGTGCGTCTAATTCACGTTTCACCACATGAGAGGGTAAAATCTTTTTTGCGCCAACAATAAATCTGCTTTCCAACAGCAAAAATATAAAAAGTTCGCTGCCTTTAAGTGGTTCTGACCAACCAAATTTGCTTTTGTTCTGATTGATGGCAAGGGTGATATTGATTGTTTCAAGGGCGGTGGAGAAGGTTTGTGCCGACCAATCAAGGGATTTAGTCAGGCGGTAAATCATGGCGTTTTTGGAACCAAAACATGGTAGATCCTTATGCTTATTCAGGTAAAATGTGCGCTATTGTAACTTACTTGAAGGTGAAATATGCAACATAAATTGGTGTGCTTTTATCGGTGGCGGCAATATGGCGCAAGCTATTGTGTTTGGATTATTAAAACAAGCTTATCCTGCCGATAAAAATTATCGTGTGTGATCCGAATGAAGAAAAGCGTGATTTATTTGCGCAAAAAGGTGTACGCACCTCAACGGATAATGTCGCCGCCGTCTTACAAGCTGAAGTTGTGTTGTTAGCCGTAAAACCGCAAGTGTTAGCGGGAGGTTTGCCTCACCTTTAAGTGCAGTGGATTTTTCCGATAAATTACTTATTTCGATTGCTGCCGGCATTTCCGTGGCAAGATTGACCGCACTTTTGCCGACCGCCAAAGCTGTCGTGCGAGTGATGCCAAATACGCTTACCTTAGTAGGCGAGGGGATGGCAGGGTTATTTGCCGACCAAAATACCCTCAGAAAAACGACCGCACTTTTGCACAGGATTTGCTGTTCGCCGTAGGCAAAAACACTTTGGGTGGCGTCGGAAGAACACATGCATGCCGTCACAGCCGCTTCCGGCAGTAGCCCAGCGTATCAATTTTTAGAAGCCATGCAACAAAGCCTGATTGAAATGGGATTGTCCGCAGACAATGCTCGCGAATTGGTACAGCAAGCGATGTTAGGTTCGGCTAAAATGGTGGTGGAAAATCCGCAGCTAGATTTATCGACATTGCGCCAAAATGTGACCCTCTAAAGGCGGTACAACGGCGGCTGCGCTGAATGTGTTGAATCAACATCAATTTAATGACATCGTGCAACAAGCTCATGAAAAGCTTGCGTGGCACGTTCAAAAGAAATGGAAACGTTATTTTAATGCTTGTTCGTCCTTTTACTTGGCCTCGCTTTGAGCTTTTTCGGTTATTACTGCGCGTATGGCGTTTTTATTCCCTTTTTCCTGTTTGGTTGAAGTCGCAACATTATGGCGAAGAGCTGATCGGCATGGTGTTGGCAGTGCTTGCGTCTTTCGTTCTCATGGGCGGTTTGTTTTTCAGGGTTTAATTAAACGCGCTTCACAGTTGATCAATTCTTTGCGTGTGTTGGCGCTTGCCAGTGCCTTGATTATACCGGTCTAGGTGTTGTCGCGAGAATTTTTGTTGTTATTTTCGCCATTGGCTTATTTGCTATGGTCAATGCGGCAGGCATGCCGATTACGGATTCTTTAGCAAGCACTTGGCAACGACAAATTCAGTTGGATTACGGTAAGGCTCGGTTAATCGGATCTGTTGCTTTTGTGGTTGGCGTAACCCTTATTTGGCAATGTGATTGGCTTTTTTTCGGTGAGCAAGATATCGTTTGGATTTTGACCGCACTTTTTATTAGCGTATTCGGTGATGCAGTGCGTGACACCGACGATTCCCCCGCAAGATGAATCTTCGGGAGAGGCCGGCACCGATGTGGGGTATTGGGATTTATTAAAAAACAACACAACCTTGCGGGTTTTGTTGGCTTCGTCTTTAATTCAGGGCTCACATGCCGCCTATTATGTTTATAGTGTGTTGTATTGGACCAGTCTGGGGATGTCTGTTTCGCAGACCAGCTTGCTATGGGGCTTAGTGTGATTGCCGAAATTTTGTTGTTTTTCTCGCCGTTTACTGCAAAACTGGAAGGTCAGCACCTTTTTTCATTTAGCGACCTTTGGCGTGCATTGTGCAGTAGGGCGGGGCTTGCCGTCACAAGCGAGGTTTGGCTTATTGCGCTTTTTGCAATTACTTCACAGTCTCAACGTATGCGGTAGCGCATTACGGCATGGTACGCTCATTACCACGCAACCGCAGTCCCACATTTCCAAATTGCTAAGCTTTGTGTATAACGGCATATCAAACAGCGCGATGGTGAGTGATTTTGACCGCACTTGGCGGTGTGATTTACCCGTATTCAGCATCAATGACGTTCGTCTTAATGGCGATCATTGCGGCGGTTGGCGTTCGTGGTGACACCACGTAAAGTTGAAGCATTTTTACTCATCGGGGCTAAACATGAATGATCTCACTTTTGCTCGATTTATTTCTGAATGAATTATGGATAGGCAAAGCGCTTGTCACCCAATACCGTGCAATCCTATCGTTTGGATCCACCGCACTTTGCGATTGGCTTAGTGAGCGCAAGTTGTCATTGCTCGGTTTAGATCTCAGTCGATCTTCAAACTTTTCTTGGTGAGCGGGTAGAGCAAGTGGCATAAAGCCACCAGTACGGCGCGATTATTGAGTGCTATTCGAAAGCTTTTTCCAATATTTGTATCAAGAAAAATACCGTACCTGATGATCCGCGGTGGTGCTTAGTTCGCCTAAATTACCAAGCCGTTTGCCGAAGTATTTAACCGAACAGCAAGTCACGGATTTGCTCAATGTGCAAAAGTTTGGAACAGCTGATTGAACTGCGCGACAAAGCGATGTTGGAGTTGTTGTATGCCACGGGATTGCGTGGTGACGGAATTGGTTTCACCGCATACCGATAGCATTAGTTTGAATCAAGGCGTGGTGCGGGTCATCGGCAAAGGGAATAAAGAACGTATCGTACCGATGGGAGAGGAGGCAACCCATTGAGTGAAGCAATTTATGCTGTTTGCTCGTCCGATTTTATTGGATGGACAAAGTTCTGATGTGGCTATTTCCAGCCGTCGCGGTACGCAAATGACACGCCAAACATTTTTGGCATCGGATTAAAACATTATGCGGTGCTGGCGGAAATTGATAGCAATATGTTGTCACCACACGTTTTGCGTCACGCTTTTATGACGCATTTGGTAAAATCATGGTGCGGATTTTACGGTGGTGCAAATGCCGTTAGGACACAGTGATTTATCAACGACACAAATTTATACCCACTGTGGCGAAAGAACGCTTGAAACGTTTGCACGAACGCTATCATCCGCGAGGTTAATTTTTGTGTAGATAAATCGAGCGTTTTTAATCAATTATGCGCTTTTATCGTGCATTTCTCGACTCGAAAGGCTTTTTGTCCCGTTATAATTCATCGTCTTATTTTTCTATTAATAACGTGTTCGGTGTGAGCATTCGCCGAGTGCATCAATTTGAGGTAACATCATAATGTCATCAATATTGAAACGACTCAAGGTTTAGAGCGTCGTGAAACCATCACCGTTCCGGCTGAAAACCGTTGTTCAGCTATCCGTGAAGAATTAAAACGCGTTGCTAAAAACGCACATGTGTTGACGGCTTCCGTAGTCAAAGTCCTCCACACATCATTGAAAAACGTTTCGGCGCTTCTGTCTCGTCAAGACATTTTAGGTGATTTATTACAAAACCATTTCTTCCAAGCGGTTATCGAAAAACAAAAATTAACCTAGCAGGTCGTCCAAGTTTCACTGTTGAACAATTTGAAGAAGGCAAAAGAATTAAAAATTCAGCGCAACCTCTTGAAGTATACCCTGAAGTTGAGTTAAAAGGCTTTAGAAAAATATCAAAGTAGAAAAACCGGTTGTTGAAATCTCTGAAGCAGATGTTGACAAGATGGTTGAAGTGTTACGCAAACAACAAGCAACTTGGACTGGAAAGCCAAGACGCAGCGAAAGCAGAAGATCGCGTAACTATTGATTTCGTGGGTTCTGTTGACGGCGAAGAATTTGAAGGCGGCAAAGCATCCGATTTCGTTTTATTAATGGGTCAAGGTCGTATGATCCCTGGTTTTGAAGAGGGCATCGTTACCACTAAGCCGGTGACAAATTCACTCATTGATGTGACTTTCCGGAAGAATATCACGCTGAAAACTTAAAAGGTAAAGCAGCTGAAATTTGACATTACAGTTGAAGAAAGTTGAAGTGATGGTATTATCTGAATTAACCGATGAGTTCGCTGTAAAATCTGGTCCGAATACAAAAATCTGTTGCAGATTTACGCAATGAAATTCGGTAAAAACATGCAACGTGAATTGAAAAATGCGTTAACTACTCGTGTGAAAACGCAAGTGATTGACGGTTTAGTAGAGCAAAATCAAAATTGATGTACCAAGTTCTGCGGTTGAACAAGAAATTGATGTATTGCGTCAACAAGCAGCACAACGTTTTTGGGTGGCAATGCAGCAACAGCACAATTACCACGCGAATTGTTTGAAGAACAAGCTAAACGTCGAGTATTAGTTGGTCTATTATTAGCGCAGGTTATTGCTTCTAACGAATTAAAATGCAGATGAAGAACGAGCTAAAGCGATGATCGAAGAAATCGCGTCTGCTTACGAACAACCGGCAGATGTGGTTGAATACTACAGCAAAAACAACGAATTAATGAATAACATTCGTAACGTAGTATTGAAGAACAGGCTGTTGATGCAGTATTGGCGAAGGCGCAAGTCACTGAAAAAGCAGCAACCTTCGATGAGATCATGAATCCACTGTTTAATAATTTCCGCCAAATGCGGTTAATCTTATGTGTTTTTAGCTGAATACCTCGATGAAAATCGGGGTATTTTTGCCCTGTGAATATTCGCATGAGGCTTTTTGCTAGGTATGCAAGGGTATCTTCAGATACCCTTTTTCTATTAGAATGTTACTTTACTTGGTGATTGCATAAAACGGAAGAAATCACCGTCCGGTTTTAAAATCAACAAGTTATCAGAATTAGAGAAGCTGCTTTCATAGGCTTTAAGACTACGAATGAAGCTATAAAATTCCGGTTCTTTACCAAAGGCATCAGCAAAGATCTTCGCTGCAGTGGCATCACCGTTACCACGCAATTCTTGTGCCGTTTTTCTGCATTGGCAATGATCAATGTGACTTTACGATCTACATCAGCTTGGATAAAGGCTGCTTTTTTCTTTACCTTGTGAACGGTGTTCACGAGCAACTGCATCACGTTCTGCGCGCATGCCGTTGGTAAATAGGAAGAAGAGACTTCGTCCGGCAAGTTAATTTGTTTGATTCGTACGTCTAATCACTTCAATCTCCCTAACTCGGCGGTGCTGTCTTGCCCGTTGTTAAGCGCATTTTTAGCTCCCCGCCATGAGTTCACCACGTGTACCCGAAACGATGTCTCTTTAATGGTGCGGGAACCGATTTCAGAACGCAAACGATCGTTAACTTTACGGCGTAATAAATTGGCTGCTTGTGCAGTAGTCGCCACCACCGGTGGTAGTAGAAGAAACGACCGAAATCAGTTCAATACGCCATTTCACGGTAGGAATCCACCAAAAGGTCTCTACGGTGACAAAACGATCCGCTTGTCCGTCTAGGGTTTGAATACGCGCATCCAGCGCTTTCAAATTATCAATAAATGGAATCTTTGAAATGTAATCCCGGCGTATAAATAGCCACTTTTATTATCGGCATCGCGTTGCACCTTTGCCAAAGCGTAACATAATGCCGCGCGTGCCTTCACGTTACAACAACAATGCTGGAATAAAAGCACCGCGACAACCACGAAAAATGATCAGGTAATAAAAATTTACGCATTAGTTAAAGTTCTCCTTGGCGACCATTGTCGGATCGCGATTCCATTGGTCTAAGTGGGTGCTGTTTGCTCGTCAGTGCGAGAAACAGGCGTAGGAGTGACCGCACTTTGTTGTGTTTCATTGGACCTCACTCGTATTGCACGCGTTCGAGCGGTAGTGGACGTTTTTACCTTTTGAATAATTGTTCTAAAGGCAATACGGTTAAGTTATTTACCATTGGAAGAATCCAACATCACTTTTCGCGTATTCGCCATGACTTTTTCCATGGATTGAATATATAAGCGCTCACGGAAGACAGTCTGGTGCAGCTTTAAACTCAGATAAAGAGCGGTTGGAAACGTTCGACTCTCCCTTTAGCATCTAACACTACGCGATCTTTATAGGCTGTCGCTTCTTCTAAAATGCGCTGTGCGTTACCACGAGCAATCGGCTCTTTTCTCACGTGCATAAGCTTCCGCTTCACGAATATAACGTTGTTCATCTTCTTGCGCTTTAATTGCATCATCAAAAGCATCTTTTGACTTCTTCCGGCGGACGAGCAGACTGGAAGTTCACATCAATCACTTCTAAACCCATATCATATGGTTCAATGATTTGATTTAATCGCCTTTCCAAGTGTTTTCACGTACGACGGAACGACCTGTCGTCAAAAATATCGTTCATTGTCATATGCCCAGATATACGTAGCGTAATGCACTATCGGTAGCTTGATTCAAGCTGTCATTGGCATTGATTGCACTAAATAGGTATTTTTGCAGGGTTTTGGATACGATATTGCACGGTCATTTCCACTTTTCACCATAGTTTTTCATCTTGGGTGAGCATGGAACCTTGTGTTCTTAATTCCAAGTACACGCTCAACGTTAACCGGAACCACACGATCGATAAAGGTCGGTTTCCAGTTCAAGCCCGGGTTGTTGAATGGAATGGAAAATTGCCCTAAACGTAGCACGACGCCACGTTCCGCTTCTTTGACGGTATAGAAAACCGCTGGCGCCCCATATAATCACGCCGGCTGCAATTGCAATCGGCAATAATTTCCCCAAACCGGAAGGCAGGTTAGACCCACTCGGAATGATTGTTTTTGCAGCTCTTGCCGCTCCATTTTTCAATAAATTATTGAAAATCTCTTCTAAATCCGGTGGTGATTGTTCATTGTCTTTTTGTGAGTTGGAAGAACGATCCCAGTTGACCGACCTTCAGTTTTTGATCGTACCTGATTTTCCGAGGATTGTCCGTTTTGCTTTTGGTTTGTCCCCAGGATCTTGATCTGAACCATTTAAAGACATTGCTTTCTCCATTTGTCAAAATTGTTGCAAGTCTAAACAAAATCGCGTGTTAAGTCTAACTATTAATGGGAAAGTCTATCGATTTTAAAGGGTTAATTATTCACGTTGTAGTATTTGTGCAGAAGCCTTTTGAGGTTGAAGATGGTCGCCGTTCCACGCCCAAAAACAGGGCGATTTTATAGGTGTTTGGTTAACAAAAATAGGCGAGATAAAAAGGAAGTTCATCGGTAAAAACACACAGCTGTCCACGGGGCTGTACTGAGAAAATGTAAGGTTTCCGGCTGATGTGTGACTTCTGATAATTTGGCGACACCTACGCCTTGGGATTTCAACACTGCTTCGCGCAGGCACCAAATGCGGTAAAAAGGCGGATTTGGGGATTAGTTTGTTGCTGAAACCAGTTGATTTCTTCCGTGCTTGCAAAGTGTTCCAACAGGGCTAAATAAGAACGTTCTTTGCAGGAGATTCAATATCAATTCCTACCGCACTTTTTCGCCTGGTTGGCTGATATGCAAAATCACTGCCACCCAATCACCGGAATGGCTGATATTAAAATCAAGTTCAGAAGGAGGAAATTGCGGACGGTCGCTTTTTGTTCGCGAAATTTGTCCTAAAAGTGCGCAGTTGGTTTTTCTGCTGTTTTGAGTAATTGCCATAGCAAGAAATGCGCTAAACGACGACATTGCCAACGTTGTTGTATACGCGGGTTGCCGTTGCTTAACGTCAGTAAATTTGCCGGAATTAGATCGGCTGGAATGTCGTGAAAGGGAAGGGCGTGTGAATATTTCCCCAGGCGATTAGCGTTGTCATCGTGACAAGAAAAGTGCGGTCAAACTCGTTGAATTTTGTCACCGCACTTTTTCGCCTTATTTCAATAAGTAAGCTCTTTCAACTGCGTGCAAAAATCGTTTTCCATTTCATCGGATAACAACGGCAGTTTGTTGTGTTTATCCAACGCTTCCGGTAGCGGCAGCGTTAAATCCAGAATACGTTCGACGGATTCTTTAAATTTTGCCGGATGCGCAGTGCACAGGAATAAGCCGGTTTCGCCTGGTTGTAAATCCTGTTTTAACACTTCATAAGCTCACTGCCGTGTGGTTCGCACTAAATAACCCAGTTGGTTCATGGTGCGTAACGTGTCTTCTGTTTGTGCATCGGAAATTGCAGCCGAATGTAACTCAGTCAATGCCCAACCGTTACGTTTGAACAATTCTTCCACGCGAGGCCAGTTGTTTGGACGAGAAACGTCCATCGCGTTGGAAAAGGGTGGCTACGGTTGCATTTGGTGACCAGTTTCCGCTGTGTAAAATAACGCGGCACAGTGTCGTTAGCGTTGGTTGCGGCGATAAAAGCGTTTAATCGGTAAACCGAGGGTTTTAGCGATTAATCCGGCTGTGAGGTTGCCGAAGTTGCCGCTTGGCACGGAAACGACCAAGTTTTCACGTTGTTCTTTGGTAATTGTGCTGCCGCTTCAAAGTAATAGCACACCTGCGCCAATAAACGGCTGATATTGATGGAGTTCGCCGAGTTTAAGCCGATGGCTTGGCATAGTTCTGCATCATCAAAGGCTTGTTTTACTAACGCTTGGCAGGCATCGAAATCGGCATTGATCGCGATGGTGCGAATATTGCCGCCGAGGGTACAGAATAATTTTTCTTGTAACGGGCTGATTTTACCTTTCGCGTATAAAATCACCACATCGATATTTTCTAAGCCATAGAATGCATGGGCAACTGCCGCACCGGTGTCACCGGATGTCGCGGTTAAAATTGTGATTTTGCCATCACCACGTACGGTGGCTAAGGCTTGTGCCATAAAGCGTCCGCCGAAGTCTTTAAAAGCAAGGCTGGACCATGGAACAATTCCCAAGGCATAAATATTGTCTTCCACGTTGGCAACCGGTGCAGGGAAAGTGAAGGCGTTGCGTACCATTTGTTCAAGCTGTGCTTGTGGGATTTCATTGCCGATTAATGCACCGAGAATTTTTTGGCTGCGTTCAACCAGTGGCAATGCCAACAGTTCATCGATATTGCTTAAGTGCGGTATGTTTTCTGGGAAAAATAAGCCCTTGATCTTTGCCTAACCCTTGGCGTACGGCTTGGGCAAAATTGACTTGTTCTTCGGGGTGTTTGATGTTGTATAAATTCATGTGAAACCTGTTCTTTTGTTTGGCACCTTTAAGACAAAAAGTGCGGTGATTTTTTTCCGGTGTCTTAATCAAGCTCTCTTGCGCCGGCATTATCGACTTTGCAAATGTGCACAAAGCCTTCGTTGTTTTGTAAATAATGATTTTCAAGGTAAGTGGCAAGTTTGCCGGCAATATGCAAGTCCGGTGCGATGGAAAAGATTGTTGGGCCGGAGCCTGAAAATGCCGGTAGCTAACGCCCCCTAAATCACGCGTCGCTTGTTTCACTTCGGCAAAGTTAGGCAACAAGGCTTCGCGATAAGGTTCGGCAATGACGTCTTTCATCATCATGGCGGCTAAATTTTCCTGTTGTGTGTGGCAAGCGTGCACGAAACCACCCAGATGACGACCATGTGCGATAACATCTTGACGCGTATAGCTTTTTCGGTAAAATTGCTCGGGCTTCCGCCGTGGACACTTCAATACCCGGGATACGCCAAGACCCAATACCAATGGTCAAAAAAACGGTAAGGTTTGGCAAATGTTGCCGAGAGACTGCACCATAAATTGCACGCCACCCAAGTAGCAAGGCGCCACATTATCGTAGTGAATAGAGCCGGAAATGCGTCCTTCCAACTCGCCCATCATTTCTAACAATTCCATTTTAGAAAAACGGTTCGTCATGGAATTTATTCAGCGCAACCAAGGCGGCAACTATAGAGCAGGCGCTGGATCCTAATCCTGAACCGATAGGCATATTTTTCTCAAGGGTTAAGCGCAAGCGGTTTGACTTTTGCGTTACGTAGTTTGAGCTGTTCGCTGAAATAACACATAGGCTTGATAAACGATGTTTTTGCGGTTCTTTTGGCAATTTACGCACAAAAATAACCCGCACTTTCTAACTCAAAGCCGGCGGCGATAGGCTCGATTTGCACCACATCGCCTAATAATGAACCGTTAATTGGGGAAATTGCCACACCTAAGGTATCAAAACCGACGCTGATATTGGCACTGGAGGCCGGCGCATAGACTCTTAGCATAACATTCTCCGTTTAGTGCTTTAATGTTCTTAAAATATCGGCAAAAATGCCTGCAGCAGTGACAGCATTACCCGCACCGTAACCGCGTAATAATAGCGGAATCGGTTGGTAATAACGAGTGTAAAAAATGCCAACGCATTCTCACCGTTTTTCACCTTGTATAGCGGATCATCTTTGCCCACGGCAACAATAGACACTTTGCATTTGCCGTTTTCAATTTGTCCAACGTAACGTAAAACTTTTTTTCTTCCGCTTCGGCTTTTTCGACACGTGCAGCAAATTCGGTATCCAATTGCGGCAACATCGCCATAAATTCTTCGGTAGATTTGCCTTCAGCGAAAACCTTTTGGAAGAACGCCTTCGACTTCGACATCTGACAATTCCAGTTCTAAGCCACTTTCACGAGCAAGAATTAACAATTTGCGGGCAACATCCTGACCGGATAGGTCATCGCGGATCCGGTTCGGTGAAGCCTTTTTCGCGGGCAAGTGCGGTCGCTTTGAGAAAGGCTCAAATCTTCTTCCAATTTACCGAAAAATAAAAGAAAGGAACCGGATAAAATCCCGTCAAAACGTTCCACTTCATCGCCGGCGGCTAATAAGTTTCTGTAAGTTCTCAATGACCGGTAAACCTGCACCTACGTTGGTTTCGTATAAGAATTTACGTTGGTTTTTATGGGCTAGTTCACGCAGTTTGTGGTAGTAATTTAAGTCGCGAGTGTTGGCTTTTTATTCGAGTAACCACATGGAAACCTTCTCGCCAATGCGCGTTCATACAAGCTGGCTAAAGATTCTGCCGATGTACAATCTACAAAGACCGGGTTCACAACGTGATGCAATTTAATGAAAGATAACAACACGTCAAAAATCAGATGGCTGAGTGGCATTTTCCAAATCTTTTGCCAATGGTCTAAGTTTAAGCCTTTATTTTCGTTTAATAGCATTTTATTGAGTTGGCTAATGCACAGACACGGATTTCAATGTCCTTCTTTTGCTAAATACTCTTTTTGCTGTTTGATTTGTTCGATTAATTCACCGCCGACACCGCCAACGCCCACGAGAAACACTTCTACGATTTTTGTTATTAAATAAGGCTTGATGTGTTGCTTTTTACCGCTTCAATCGCTTTTATTTTGTGGCTACCACAGCGGGAAATAGAACGCTCGGAAGAGCCTTTGTGCAATGGCATTAATACTGATATTCGCTTGGGCTAAGGCAGAGAAGAAACGTGCTGCAATGCCTTTGGCTTTTTCGCATACCGTCTCCAACCACAGAAATAATGGAAAAGATCTTTAATTACACTCAATTTTATCTAATTGGTGTGCCGCTAATTCTGCGCAAATTCGTTTTCTAATACTTTTAATGCCACATCCACCGATTTAATCGGCACGCAGAAACTGATGCTGTATTCGGAAGAAGATTGGGTAATTAAGATCACTGACACATTGGCTTGTGACATCGCAGAAAAGACACGCGTGCCATACCGACCATGCCTTGCATGCCCGGACCGGAAACGTTGAACATGGCAACGTTATCTCAAGTTCGTAATGCCTTTGACCTGCAAGCCTTCAGATTTAATATCACTGGCGATAACAGAACCGGGTGCGCTTGGATTGCCGGTATTTTTATTACATGGAATGTTCGGACGCACCAACGGGCCAATCGTGCGGGTGAATCACTTTTCGCGCCGAAAATAAGAAAGTTCCATGGCTTCCGCGATAAGACAGGCTTGGCAACAAACGCGCATCCGGCACTAAACGTGGGTCACAGGTATAAACGCCGTCAACATCTGTCCAAATTTCGCAGACGCTGGCATCTAAACAGGCGGCTAAACAAGCGGCAGAGTAGTCAGAACCATTACGGCCAATAAAACCAATTCGCCTTTTACTATTACACGCAGTAAAGCCTCGCCATTAATACTACACAATCTTTTTCAATGGCTCTGGCATTCACACGTTTAGTAGATTCTTCAATATCTACGGAGGATTCTCAAATAACTGCCTTGCGCTAATAATTGTTTCACCGGATCGATCACATGTACGCGATAACCGTTGGCTTCAAAACCAGGCTTTCATCATCGCAATAGAGAGTTTTTCGCCGCGGCAATCAATGGTCGCCTTTACCGCATCTTCCACTTTACCGGCTTCACGAATTTGTTCTAATAAAGAGGCAATTTGTTGGAATTCTTGATCAATCAGTTGTTTGGTGCCAGCAAGGTCAAACTTATTGTTTTTTTGGCATGTAAGCCAGTTAATGATGGTATAGAAAATATCTAATGCTTCGTTGAAATGGGGAATCGGTAGGTTGATTTAAGCTCGGCTTTTTCGGAAAGGGCAACAAGATGATTGGTGATTTTTAGCCGGTGCCGATAGCACGCCTGCCGCCTGCTCCTCTAAATGGGCTTTCTCAATAAGCTCGGCAGCCTGCAAAAACCGTTCCGGATTGGCGAGTGATGTGCCGCCAAATTTTAATACGCGCATGATATTCTCCTGAGTATGATATATAAAAATGTTTGGATAAAAAACCCGCTTTATAGAGGAAGCGGGTTTATGAATCTTATTCTTAACGCACCAGCCCGCCCCCATTAATCATCGTAATGGTAATCATGGTGGTTGACATAATAATAGTGCGGTTGTTGACGCATAATTTATTTTACATGGTGAAAAATTGGATATAGAAATACCGAAATTTCATATCCTTGTCAAAACGGAAATCGGAGAATTTTGCATTATTTTCTAACTTTTTAGTTGGTGTAAAAATAAATTACCATTTTTATTACAAGGACGCCTTATGATTGCGCAAAATCTTGCTCATATTCAGGAACAAATTACACAATGCGAATGCCATTCTGAGACTCAAAGTGCGGTCAAATTACTTGCCGTTTCTAAAACTAAACCGATTGAAGATATTTTAACCGCGTACGAAGCGGGTCAAATGGCATTTGGCGAAAAACTATGTGCAAGAGGGCGTTGAAAAAGATTCAATTTTGCCAACAACAGCAGATTGAATTGAGAATGGCATTTTATCGGGACGTTACAATCGAACAAAAACCCGCTTGGTGGCGGAATATTTTGACTGATGCAAACCCTTGAACGTGCAAAAATCGCTGACCGTTTAAATGAACAACGCCCACCGCACAAGGCACCATTAAATGTGTTAATTCAAGTGAATATCAGCAATGAAGCCAGTAAATCCGGCGTGCAACCCGATGATATTTTGCCTTTAGCAAAACACGTGGAAAATCTACCGCACTTACGTTTACGCGGTTTAATGGCGATTCCTGAACCTACCGATGATGTGGTGCAACAGGAACAAACGTTTCGTCAAATGCGTACCTTGTTTGAAGGATTGCAGCAGGCGCCGCCCCATGCCCAAATTGATACGTTTATCCATGGGCATGACCGACGATATCGCAAGCCAGCGATAAATCGCGGTTCTACGATGGTGCGCGTCGGCACGGCGATTTTTGGCAAGCGAGTGTAATTTCGCATAAAAGTGCGGTCGTTATGGTACCGCGTATTTTAGTGAGCAAAACGCCACATTCAATTGAACGTGCGTTTGTGTAGTGAACTGGCTAATTATCTTGCTAAGACGTTTTGTAACGCCTGATAAATAATCTGCGCTTGTTTTCCGGAAAGTGCGGTTTTCTTTTCATCGGAAATAACCACCGCACTTTGTTTGCCGGCAGCAGAAAGTTGCATTTGGTAATCCCCTTTTTCTAGTTCAGGAAGTTGTGTGCCGATGCGAAGCCATTCTTCTTGAGATAACGGTTTATAAGTTAATTCCCGAATGCCTCGTGCGCCTTGTTCTTCGGTAATTTCAGCCTAAGGTTGGTAATGCAGAAGCCAAACGGTGTCATGCTTTTCAACGATGCATTCAAAAACCAGCGATACGACCATTAGAATCCTGTTGCAATGGCGGATTGAATTGGTGAGGATTGTATTACTTTTAGTTCTTGCTGTTGTTTTTGATATGTGCTGTTAAGCTCTCCAACGAATTGATTTAATCGATCAGATGCATAACGTTGTTTATCCGCAAGGTTTGGCGTGAAAACCGTGTCATCGCGTTTCATTTGCAGCACTGAAACCGTTAATGCATTGACTTTATGCGGGCATTCACTTCTTCAACTGTTTGATAGCGTATTTGGGTATTTTTAAGTCATCCACGCGTCCGGTCTCGTGTCCAATCAGTGACGAGTTTTCTCACCTTCTAAGTGATAACTGATCTCTTTGTTCTTTTCAGTAAACGTTCAATTTGTTTTAGGTTATACACCCGTGATTGGATTCATAAACGATCAATGCACGTTCACCGTCAGAAATTGGGTGATAGAACCGTTGATAATGGCTAATGGGAATTGATGGTGGGCGAATATCCACGTTTTCTGTTTTCGTAATTTTGACTTGAGGTAATTGATATTCTGCGCTTGTATCGGTAAACTGACACCGCCACTGGCGAGTGGAGCGAAAAATGGCAATTCGGGGGTTTGATTTTTTGATAGTTATCTCCCGCTTGTTGTTTACTTTCATTGCTGGCAGAACAGGCACTTAATAGGGCAAACCATTGCTGCAGTTAGTAACCATTTTTCATAACATATCCTTTTGGCATGTAATCGAGGTGAGAAAGCCTGTTTTCGACAGAAGAGAAAGGAGTTCGGGATCTATGTGTAGATCCCGATATCAATTCAAAGTAGTCCGGCAAGTTTTAGGGCTTCTAATACAGACGGTTGTGCTTTTTCACTGAGTACGGTGAGAGGCAAACGAAGAGTCGGCTCTTGAATAGTCCGAGCTTATAGTATACCATTTTACTGGAATAGGGTTGATTCAATAAAGAGATTTTTATGTAGCGGCATTAAACGTTGGTTAATTTTTCAGCTTCTTCAAATTTACCTTCACGAGCTAAATGGCACGTTTTCGCCATCTCACAGGCGCAATGTTATTTGTGACCGAAATCACGCCTTCGCACCTAGTTTCATTGCCTCTAAACTGGTTGCATCATCGCCACTTAATACAATGAAATCATCGCCGCAAGTTGTTTGATTTTTGTACCGGGAAACATCACCGGTGGTTTCTTTAATACCCACGATATTTTTGATTTTAGCTAAACGACCAACAGTTTCCGGTTGTAAATCGCTTCCGGTAATGTCCTGGTCACGTTATACAAAAATTTGTGGAATATCGCGCATCTCTGCAATGGCTTTTAAAGTGTTGATACGCCCGCTTTGCAGTAGGTTTTGTTGTATAAGGCACAACGGATAAACAACCGGAAATACCACTATTGTTTAATAATTTTGTCATGGTAATGGCTACAGCTGGTGGCATTGGCGCCGGTACCGGCAATAACCGGATTCTGCCAGCGGCAAACTCAAAGGGTCTTTAAGATGGCTTTTACATTTTCATCAATGCTGAGGGGTAGTGGATTCACCGGTTGTCCCAACAGAAACAATCGCATCCGTGCTCGGCATTAATGTGAAATTCAACCAGCTTTTTCAAATTTTCAAAATCCACTTCGCCATGGCTATCCATTGGTGTCACCACGCAACGATGCTTCCTGAAATAAAGGATGATTTGACATAAGTATCCTCCATTTTTGTTATTGGATTCCGGTTTAAATAAGAAATTACATTGCTGGAAAAAGAGTTGTGTTTGCTTGCTAATGGTTGTTTAAGATCGCTAAATACCCTGAATTTGCAAGAAATTTTTATTTTTAAGAGGATTTTAAATGAATACATTAAAAAGTCGATGAAAAATGCACCGCACTTTCTTCTTTACTGGAATCAAAATGGCGAGTGGTGGTTTCTTTGGAACAGTTTAAAGGTAAAAAGTGTTGGTTTATTTTGCCAAAAGCGTTAACCTGGCTGCACGACACAAGCCTGCGGTTTACGGGATAGCAAAGCAGAATTGGAAAACTTGGGCGTGAGTGATTTGAGGAATGAGTCCCGATGCTCCCGAAAGAAAATGAGCTGCAGTTTATCGAAAAGAAAGCGCGAATTTCACGTTGTTAGCCGATGAAGATCATCACGTGGCGAGTCAATTTGGCGTGGTGGGGAGAAATTTATGAGCGTACGCAGTGGTATTCGCCGGGTCAGTTTTCTTATTGATGAAAACGGTAAATTGCACGGTTTTTGATAAATTTAAAACCACAGATCATCATCAGGTTGTGTTGGATTGACTGAAAAAGTGATTTTTTATAACGTTAAAATAAACGACCGCATGAAGTGATCATATATCCCAAAGTGCGGTCACGTTTTGACCTTTTTTGCCTCGAAATCAGGCAGGGTACCTGCGGTAAAACAGTATAAACCATAACACATCTTTAAGTCATCTGAAATCTGCCTCTGTGGCCTAACAGTCTGTCAAATTCCGCCGCATATTGTTTTGTTCTTCAATACATTTCGCTAAATCTTGTTTGGTGAGGCATTTATAAAACGTCTCTCGACTCACCTGCCGCCGACAAATTTCTGCGACAGACGTTAATCTCCAACCTTGTTGATAAAAACAGTTCAGTGTATATGTTTCAAAAAATATCTTTCATGGTTCGCTCACAGAGCAATATAGCCAGCCTTTAATTGTCAAATGTCGGAATTTGAGAAAAATTATGACTACTTCGTGTTGACGGTTGTGTTGGGTTTACATTATTAATCATTTAATGCGAAAATTGTAAGCAACTCAAAGGGCCAGTATAAGAACTGCAGTTCAAAGTTGTCCCACGACTCCAGCCTCATTAGCCTTTGCCTGATAGTACTATTCTTTTCATGCCGAGAAAGTCCAGCAGACCTTTTGAGTACTGAACGAAATCACACTTTCCAGCTCGCCGGTGAAAGAAATTCGAAGACAATGATCAATCATCTGGTTCAAAGGCATCGTGGTAACCACCACTCAACTCAAACGAAGCAATTCTGTCCGCAACCCAATTATTAAACATGATGTGAATATTTTGAACCTCTGGCAGGCAATGACTTACCTACTGTGCGTGGCGTTGAAGCAGGTCGAGTACGGCAGTGGAGATTGCAGTGGCGCCGGTTCACGTCCAAAGACTAAATATGCTGGTCGGCAGGACGTCTAGTAGCTATAACAACTGGCGTTCGGTGCATCTATGGGATATGGAAACAGGTGAAATCTGTCGTGGCGCGCAAAGCTAACGAGGGCGTAACATGTGCCGGTGCAGTAGTCATGACAGCAATGATCAACCTGCGCAAGAATGGGGAAGGTGCAGCGAAATTAAATATGGGGAATCATCCGATTGGCAAACGGCTGCCTGCCCGATTTCGAAGTTACTATGGTGAACGAGTTCGGCGTTTCGTTTAGCGTAAGATCTGTCAACAACGAAGGCTGCCTGGCTGGATTTTGCGTTACGATCCGTCTGACGATCGCGTTGGTTTAAAAGCCGCAATACCACGCTGATCAGAATTACTGCTGTGGACACCGTCAGTACGCCCGCCGGATCTCTATGGCCGTTTAACCGTTCAATCATTTCCCGACGCGCGAGCGCACAAAGCGAAACAGATTGGCCTAATTCGCCACGTTACCGCATGAACGCGGTGATTCAAACTCGCTCTGCCGGCACCATTTGGGACAGCGATGACTATCAACTCTCCAGAACATTCAGGAAATGGAAAATAAATTGGTTTCCATACCGCGATACGATAGAAAAACAACGTGCGCCATTCAACTACATTACTTAAATCGTCGGGGTGTTCCGCTCCCGTGTTGATGTGGTAAGATAGATGAACCCATTGTAAAATACGAAACGAAAATACCGTGGATTTGATAGGACGTTCTGTTTCAATGCGAACAAGATGGTATTTGATGCTCAATGGACGCATTGCTCGCCGCCGATTACGACAATTTTAATGATAAAACAAAAGACAAAGGCAGCCTTTGGTGAAGTGCAACGCTACCGGATATTCCGTTTGAATTGACGCTTTCTGCTCGCTATGAACGAAGACATCATCAAAAGCGTAAAGGCAAAAGTGCAATGTTTTCCATCAATCTGGGATAAAAAATACCAATGTCTTCCTGCCAAGCAATTCCCATTGCATGGAAAATTAACGATGATCAACGCTTGGAAAAACTGGTAGGCAAAGGTTGATTTATAATCCCGGGCGGTGCTGGTGTGACCTTCGGGTGTCCCATACCATTATGAATATGATCGCAAGAATATGTCTGGAACTACGAACTTTATCATCGTTGGACATCCGCAGATAAAACGCCTACTGCACATTAACAGCAACCCATCTGTAACGACTACAAAGGACATGCGTACCGGTTGCCTCCGCCGCCAATTAAATTCCATCGTGATCCGCCAATGCCGGTCGAGTCGTCACCTATGGTGCGGAGATCAATACCGAATGGCATACCACGCAGAAAGACTGGTACTTTCAAATGCGGGCATCGGGATGCTAAAACCGATATCGAAACGTTGGCAATCCAAAGGCCAGCGGCATTGAGAGGGAATAAACTCGCGTCGTGACTCAGGATTTTGGTGGAAGAGATTGCTAATTGTCGTCAACTATCGACCACCCCAGAAATTGGCACCAATTACAGCTACATAACAGTGATTTGATTATTCCACCGCCGACAATCAGCCAATGGTAGTGAGGGCGTACTGACCAACTTGATGTTTTATTTAAGGTATGACTTTAAGCATGCCAGAATCACGCTTTATGCCGATCAATGTGTCTACTCACGCGAATGATCTTGCATTCGTACCGCGCTCGGGCGACATTGCCGTCAGCCAGAGACGCGTCAAATTGGAGTTTCTACCGAGGTTAAGAGTTCCTAAGCGATGAGTCAGCAACACCAACAAATTTGCCAGCCATGTTGCGCTTTTCGCGCAATCACGCGCCTCAATGTGGTTAACGGCAACCTTCGCACAAGGCTTAAAATCGATTTCGGCTTTTGACGATCCATCGCAGTTCACTGTCAGCCAATCTCTTACATTCTCTTATTGGCAGAATTTTTGCGCTGCTCGCCATTTCCATTTTGTATTACACCTGCAGATTGAGCGCACGACAAATCTCAATATGCGTTTACGGTATTTGAATTGGACAAAATGCTGCGTCAGCAGCTGCAGAAAATCAGTCAGCTATCGTTGAGACCAAAGTCAATGACGTCGGTTCTAGGCGGTTTTGGCAAAGTGCTGTGACGACGTGCAAACGAATTGCACACCTTTTGTTGCCGATGCGCTCTTAAAGCGGAGGCTTATTCACGCCGATTGATTTCGTGTTGGCGAGCATTGTTTTCGGATGCAAAGTCGCGTCATGGCATTGGCTGTGCTTCGATTTTCCCTTGTCGTGTGTGTGTGATTCTGCAGCCGATTTTAATGCACAAAAGTCCGATTGAGTTATCCGTGATTTTACGGTGCTGCCGTGAGTCGAATCAATAGCGCTATATTATTGAACTATATTCACAAGTATGAGCACGATTCGGCACCTTTGATGCCAGGGACAAGAAAGTTCGTACCAGCCGTTTTAGCACCGCGTGGAAAGTTTTAATCAGGTCATCTTTCGCTTTTGTAGCCAGCGGGCGCACCAACACGTCTTGCCCGTTCGCTTTTACGCCAATGCCGATCATGTTGTGATCGTGCTAGGTATTGTGTTACCTGCTCGCTTGCGCTGCTTTCCACCTAGCTTTTTGTAGCCTGGTCGTGTTAGCCGCCGGGTTGGTGGCTTCGCAGCGTCCGTACATGGGGCTGTTTCATTTGTTGGAACGCTCCCGCGCCGCCGTGAGCGCATTAACGAAATAAAAAGCGTTGCAGAAATGCCACGCCCACTTTTGCGCCATTACAAATGCCGAAGGGGTATCGGTTCAGCTGAACAGGTCAATTTCAGCTTATGCTGCCGACAAAAGCAACGCTGATATTGACTTCAGCGATGCCGCAAAAGCAGTTTTACCTTGCGCGATCATTGGCACCTCGAGGCTCCGGCAAACACTACGCTGCTCAATTTGTTGTTGCGCTTTTGGGATGTCGATAGCGGAAAATCACCTCAGGTGGTGCCGGATATTCGTCATATGGAACAGGATCAACTCGCGAAGTATTGTTCGCTACGTGTTTCAGGATAATTTCTTATTTTCTTGCTTCGTAAGCCGAAAACGTCGCCTGACGCCAGAGAAATGTGACGGAAGAAGCCGCATTATCAATGCCGCCAAACAAGCCCGTATTCGCGACTGATTATGACCTTGCCGGAGCAATATCAAACGAAAAGTGGGTGAGAACGCGAGACCGGTAGTGTCAGGCGGACACAGCAACGCATCAGTCTGGCCCGAGGCCTTTTTACAAAACCGCCCGATTTTTATTGTTAGACGAACACTGCTGCCTTTTCGATGCGAAAAACGAGGCGGATTTAATGCAGGCATTTCATGCGCTGATGCAAAATAAAGACAGTGATCAGCAGGTGGCGCATCGCCCGGTCTAGCGATTGCAGCCGATCAAATTATTTATTTAGAGAAACGGCAAAATCCTCGGCGTCGAGGCAACCACCAAAGCCTTGTTGCAAACCAATGCTGTCGCTATCAAACCACTTTGGGCAGAATAATCAGCGCAGGCAAAATCGGGCGATACATTGAAGAATGTTGTGCAATCTTCGCTTTAATCCCGGAGACTCAACGCGTAAAAGCCTGTGGCAAACTTTATCACGCCTGTATCGGTTGCCGCCGCAACAGCAAGCAAAGCGCGATTCTTACGCTGTCGCGCTACGCGGCACCGTCTCGCTACCTTTATTCGGCGCTGACTATCACGGTATGCTGCATCCGCTGCTTTTAGCATTACAGAACAAAGCTGAAGCAGGACGCCAGGTGCGGTCATTTTGAGTGTTTGCGTGGCGTGCTTTCGTCGCCAGCCTCCTTTTCCCGCATTTGGGCGATATTGCGACACCAAAGGCGATTCATTTTGGCGACATATCAGTAAAGACGTCAACTGGGCGAAAAACTTCGCCGCTGTCTCTCTGCTGCGTCCTAAGCGGATTTCGTGCAGGAGAACTCGTGCCGTTGCTATCCAAAAGTATTAACGAAGCCACAGTACGCATTCAGTTTAATCAGTATTTTAATTATGGCATGTCGCAACACTGCCGGTGTCTGCAGCCTCGTCTTTGTTTCTTTCGATTACCGCTTAACGAGCTGCGATCGCACATTTGACCACGCTTATCGTGCCACTTTATTTATGGCGGAGAAAAGCTCCGTCGTGGATTTGTGTTTTGGCGAAAGCTAGTCAGCGCCTTAAAGGCGAAACCATTGAGTTTGTGCAGGGCTTGGAAATTCTGAAATCAACAGGGCAGACAGAAAAGCATAAACAACATATTTCAACCGTGTGATTGAGAGATGTGGCAAACATTCAACGCATCGCACAGGCGAGCGCCCGAATGATTATTACCTCAAGCATTCAGTGCAAGTCTTATTGCGGTATGTAATTGTTGCGCGCATGTGATTTCCGGTAGCGCCCGTGTTGGGTATTGTTAGCCACGGTACTGATTTTAATTGCGCGAATTTCAGCTGTATTGGAACTATCTTTGTGCAAAACGTATCCTCTGACTCTTGAGTACAGCGATCAGCTGTGAAAAGTCGTGACAGCTGATGGCATTGCCTGAATTGATGGAAAAATCATGGCAGCGAGATTACCCACAGATTATCGCATCTCGTTATGAGCACCATCCCGCTCGTTACAATGCCGACATCGCAAACAACAGTAATCTGGACGCAAAACCCAACAGCCTCAATGCTGTGTGGGCGGCAGCGGTTTGGTAAACAACACTACTCCGCGTTAGTGCGTTATGCTGATCCACAATCGGGGCAAGTACGATCGGCGGTGCCGATATTCAGGATGTTGGCCAGAGACATGCCTCATGCGCTTAATTTCTGTGGTGTTTCAAAGACGTTTTATTTTGTTCCAAGATACGGCGTATTAAATAACAACATCCGGGCGTGGCAAAACCAGCGCCACTCGATGAAGAGGCGATTCATGCCTGACAAACCTGCCCAATGCGCCACGATTTTGCCCTTCGAGGCATTCACCACAAGGCCATCAAAACGCCGACTTAATGAAATTGGGAGATAATTTTCCGGCGGTGGTAAAGCAACGACTTGCAATTGCCTCGCGCAATTTAAAAGATGCGCCGATTCTCATTTTAGAATGAACCGACAGCATCGCTGGATACCGCGCCATGAGCTGGCAGTACACCAAAAGCGTAGGATCCGGCTGGTTAGAAGACAAAACCGTGTTGATTATCGTCATCACCGACTTTCCCGCCATTTGCTTGGGCGCTCATTGCATTTATGTGTTGGAAAACAGCAGCGTTGCCGAGCAAGGCACGCATCAAACGCGTCTTTAGAACAAAAGTGACGTTATGCGGCGTTTTGGCAATGCCAACAGGGACAACATCACTCACACTAAACAGGATTGGTAACTTTGCCACGATCCTTGCTCGGCTTTAGAATTCTGCGTAGTGGCGTTTTTGATATGATTAGCCTCATCACTGCATGTTAAAAGAGATGGGGTTCGATCTTAAACAGCTTAGCTGGTTCTATTTGCTCGGTGGGATGGAAATGGCGAAAATTCATCGTTTCGCCGTTAATTGAACGCTATCGTCTTAAGCGTATCGGGCACTTTCGCGGCTGGCTATGCCTTTCCTCGATAATCATTTTTATTGCCTTATTCATGTTGCATTTCATCCAACCGCAACGGGATTTTACACCGCTTATGGTGGCGTGTGTGCTATTAAACCTACGTCTCATATTTTTCGGTTGCGCAACGCCAGGATTAGCCTGTGCTATCCTGCCTTGAGCAACGTGGCTTTGGTGGTGTCATTCAGGTGATCGTAGGGCGCGTGGGTAAAATGTTGGCGGCGGTTTTGGGTATGATTTATCATCATCACGGCTGGCAAAGTGCGGTGGATTTAATCAGTGTTTTGCACTACTATTGATTCTACAAATCGCCTTATATTCCGAACCTACAGTTGCCGCTGAACCGCAAAATCCGCCATTGCATATTCATACGCTTTTTCTACTTTTGGCAGCAAACCGCACATTTCACTTTCGTTGGTTGATTTTATTGTTATTTGTGTTTATTCCCAGCGGCATGGTGGCGGTGCAGTTTCATTCCGCGTCTAAATGCCTTTGAACTGGAGTCAGCCAACACATTGGAGCTATTACTTTCAGTATTCGAACCCTTTGCTATTGCCTTTTGCTCCGCTCAGTGGTCTATTACTCATATTCTCGAGTTTCTGTCACCCAATGGGTATTATTTAGCCAAATTTTGCCTTCTGCTTATTTATCTTATTTGAATATGTCGGCTACGGATTTCCTTGTCTTGTCACCGTACCAAATCTTATTATTAAGCATGGACTTACGCATTACTTGTGCCGTGCTTGCTCGCCATGATTATGGACAAATCCACTCAAACTTACGCCACGCTCGACAGCGCATTACAATTCCTCCGTCGCCCTCTTCGGCGCCTACCCAGCAGGCTTTGTCTCCTCCGCCTCGCGCATGCCTTTGGCTATCCTCACAGTTTACCTCGCCGCCACCTAGCCATTGCCGTTGAATATGGCACTTTTTGGATGCCGAAAAGAAGAACTATCATAGATTTACAGCTCCATGACAAAAAGACTCCAGTTACTTTGTTCTATTTTATGATGATGTGCCAACAAATGGTTCTATACTTCATTATCGTGCTATAAGGTTCATTTCGATGTCAGGATAGTTTTCATGTTCCTATTGGCTGGTTCTACTTCCAAAGCCCTGTTGCCCTCACCGCCATGCCTTTGAGACTTTCACCATCTCTCTTTTCTGAGCGATTTTACGAGGCAGTAGCGACGTGAAATCGTTTCTAATAAGCGATTAAAGATCGTCAATGTATTTAAATCCTGTTGTAATTCCAGGCTATCCTTTTCTCCGATGCGCGCGCAGATAAAAGTAAAATAAGGCAAAAGTAAGCCCAGCGAAACTTCGCATGACGAAGAATAATTCGATTGGAGAATTGTTATGTCAATGCTGTGATAGCGAGTGCCTTTAACACCTTAAAATCATTCCAGCCGGTTCAATAATATTGATGAATTAGAGCAGGTATATACATGGCTTCATATTCGTTATTATAACGAGGGATGCCTTAAAGCTCAGATTAAAAATTTGAGCTCAGCGACAGAGCCTCAGTATCTAATATGTGTCCAAGTCGGGACAGGTCAGTGCGGTCGTTTTAGGTGTTTTACCAACTTATAGCCTGAGAGTCACCCCAAATTGGTTTTGGGCTCTCTTTGTCTTTTGCCTCGGCTATGTGCCAGCATATATCGAGATATGTTCACGTTTATAGCAAAACTGAGAGGTTTTGCCTCATGGGCGATACTCGACCAAAATGTTTTGACTCAAACTCTTGTCCATCAATGCGCGTGGCTATAAGATTTATTTCCGTTGAAACATAGTAATGCTCGAGGATCTCTGGTGTGAACATTCAACTGCGCTGACGTTAAAGTTGATAGCCTACTTTACGCCTGTGTGGCGGTCGGCAACTTGATTGCCAGGTTTTTCACAATAACGCCATTCTAACTCGCCTTCCGCTTGAACTGATTTGATGATAACGAACGCCGAGCATTGCGCGTTGCGACCATTTATTACATCCCGTCATGATACCGCCTATTTGAGACCGACATATACGATATTGCGATCAAATTTATGCTCTCCGTCAATTTTACTGCGCGACCAACCATAGCTTGTATCAATGGCCCAACTAAATTGATCAATTTGTTTGTTTAGCGATAGGGTCGCTAAGGAGAGGGTGTTTTACCGCTTAATGATGAAAACTCATTATTAGTTTCCGGAGGCGTGAGTTACCATCGCGCTATTCTGCAACACCATTTTCATACCCGCCAGACTTTCCGGCCCTAACGCAACTAGATTACTTTTGCACCAGCGGAAAGTTTTGTGATCATCAGAATGATATGATGACGCCAGTCGCTATTGTTATAAAGAAATGCCACATACCGGAACGTTGAGTCAGAAATTGTACGATCTGGCAGACGAGGCTAGGCCTCGGTGATTAAGTGCGAGTCAGCATCGTGCTGTTGTCAGATAGCACAGCAGCATTGAGTATTTGCTACTAATGATCTCTTTTTGTCGTATGTTGCGGTTTTGTTGTTGCATTACGTTGACGAGCTTCTTTCTCGGCCACGAGTTGCTTTTCTTTCTCTTTTGGCCGATGCGCTCTTACTGCGAGACGAGCTTGTTCCTCTTTCTCTCTTTAGTAATATCGTTCCGCTTTCAAGACGAGGCGAGCCTTTGCTCTTTGGCGATGCGTTCGCTTTCAAGACGCGCCAACTCACGTTGACGAGCTTCTTCGGCTAAACGAGCTGCTTCTTGCTTTTCTATTTCGCGATACGTTCTGCTTCAATCCGTTTTCTAACTTGGCGTTTGTAGAGGTCGGAAAATACCGTCTTGTTCAATCAGAAAACTATGAAAGCGTCAGGCACCGAGATCTACGTGATTTCTGCTAATGATACTTTTAATGCTTCGGATCTCTGATTGCTTTGAGGAGCATCCAATAAATCAAGAAGTTTTTCATTATTTAGGCTTCGCCACCACTGTCTTTAACATCTCAGCTACAGGTATCAAAGCTTGCCGACTTGTTATCAGTCATCCTTTATCGTAGCTGAGATGATTTGCAAGCTGCGAAGCTTGTAATGAAATGTTCCTTCTTGCTTAATTCATTAATTGTTAAGTGATTATAGACCAAGTGGGATTTGCATGGTTTATTTAAGAAAATATGGCTTTCTCCAGCTTAAGCGAGGCAGTTTGGCTGTCACCTGTCGCGTCCACAATTCGCAGTTTTCTGGTCAATCTTACTAAAGCTATTGCCGTGTACCGGGCAATCGTACCGAATAAATGTGCTTTTACTACCTCAGAACAGTTGGTGCATGGTCAGTGAGTTTGGGTGATTGCCACGGGATTTCAGTTACCGTAAAGCTATTTACAACGCTTTTGGCTGAAACTTAGTAACCTCATTGCTGCTGAAGTGACTTTGCCTGCGTAATCCAGAGCGAATACCAAACAGGATCACCGTTTTATAGCTCAAGTGTGATTTGACCATTCTTGACTTCTGCACTTCAGTTGGCATTTTCACGCGCAACGTTACGGCTACTATAAAAACAGAATTAGTGTTTCACATTAATGTTGTTGGCATTAAAAGTGCAGTTAATCCATTCTCATCATCAAAGACGACATCTTTCCTTTGTTACCATTTAAATAATCATTGGCGTGACGAACAGGTCTGCCGGGAGAACTGCATCGCCATCCTCGATTTAATGTGACGTCACCAGTAAGTTGACTAACACCACCGGTAAACAGGAGAAAGTTGATTGGTTGTTTGCAGCATTGATACCCAGCGTTCAATTTCCCGTTATGGAGGCGCTTTGTTTGTTTTCGCCTAAATAACCATCGAAAGCATTAATCGTCACATCTTTTCGTTGTATTTCACGTTGGGCCAACAATATTGATTTAGCTTCTTCTACGATCTGTTGCTATGATTTCAATCCACTGTACTGCCTTGATCCGGTTTGCAAGAATGGCGCTTTCATATTGTCGTGTTTGGCGAAAACAGTAACGATTTCTCACACCTGTGCCAATGATATAAGTGATATCTACTGCAGGGCGGTTTGAATTCTGAACTTCACGGATCGTAACTGTGTTCCGGGAGAAATAAGTTTTGACCTGTTAGCGCGTAAGCGTTGATGCTTGATTTTGCATTATGATTGACAATCATTGCGCCTTCATCAACGTTACGAATGACGCTTAAACGTTAAGTTATTCCCCGTTGAGATCTCAAAACGACCGCCGCGAAACCAAAATAGATACTGATCCGGATTGACATGTCTAGCATCATTTACAAATAACCTTTGTTGGACGACCACTCCACCAATATCACTGACTTTTAAATGCCTGTTTGTATGCCAGTTTTCGTTCGCTGGTTTAAAATAACGGTGCCATCACCAACGCTGATTTTACCGTCATTTTTCCCGTTCCCATTAACATGCAGTGTACCGCTGCAATTTTACCAGATAAAATGTCGTTGTGCGAATTTGCCAATTAACTTGTTCTTTCCCGCAGCAACGGATATTCTCATGCGCCTGTCCATGTGGTATGTGTATTTTGTCCGCTGACAGATATAATTCCTGATGATAAAGTCCGCCAGCGTCTCGATTAATAATGTCCTGCCTTGGAGTTTTCAACCAAGCTCATTATTCCCACGTTTCAAATAGCTGTGGTCCCGCAGGTTAAGTTGCTCTTCTGCTGTTTTTGCAAGAAGCATCAATTAAATCAACGACTAAGGTTTTATTGTTATTTCTTGTACTACGAATCGTACTGGTTTTATCTACGCAGCCTCCCAAATGAACTCTTCGTTGTTATCTGCCAGAAATTTGACCCGCAATATCTTCAGCATATCGCTGTTGATTGCAATCATTGCGATAAATATCGTAATTCCTGCCCAGAGTGGTGTATACCCAATTCTAATAGGTATAAGTCCCAGACCCATTTATTTTGTTGCTTATCAAAGGTAAAATCGGTGAGCCGCTGTCTCTGGAACAGCATAGTTGGTAAGCGGTTTGCACCATACAACTGCCGTATAACGAGAATCCCTGTTTTTAGGCTGTAAGTCGCCGGACCATGTCCACCGATGGCGTGAGTTATACGCCTTATGTAGTCCTTCTGCGGTCTTTATCTGCGCTTTCACGGGAATTCGTGTTCCTGCGCGACCCTGAGGCAATATAAGGGAACGGCTCATCCATATAGAGATATTCGGATCTCGTTCCTGCGCCGTTGTTGCTGGCATTGGAACAACTTCAGTGTTTTACAAAACAGGTGTAAGCAGGAGAAATGATAGTCTTCGCTCGACGACGATCGTATGTTCCACCAAACATCTGGAGGACCATCATTATTTCTGTCCACTAGTCTGTGCGTGTACCATGGAATGTCGCTATGACCGGTTTTTATACCAAAACGTTGAGCATTTTTGCAACCGCTGTTATGTTTTACGCTCACGACATACTGCGGATCAGCGAGAGTCGCGACACGCCATTTCGACACATCCAACAGAGGCTAGAGTCGATCATCGGTAAATTCGGTAAAAGGGTACCCAACGCATTGCCGTTTTTATCCCGGATTTCCACATTCGTTGCACCGACATGGAATTCTGCAACTTGTTTTCAGCACCGTCACGGAAAGATTTGGTAACCCACATCGCTGCGTACAATGGCTGCAAAAGCGGATGGATGTAATGCCAGGAAGCAATGAGAGGATGCTGTGGCGTGCGACAAAAGTGGTTTTTAATGATTTTTCATAAAGACACCTGGGCTATCAATTTAATAATGCTTGTCGATGTGTTTATATGAGAAAATTTGAGAGTTACATATGAGTGCGGTGCGTTTTACAAAACTTTTGACACCACTGCGCGTAATCTTTTAGATTTTAAACGAATGATGCTCGTGTCAGTGGTTGTTGTTCTATTATTGGCGCGTTTACGATCCGTTTCCGTTAATAATACGGATGCGGATAGATTGCCGGGGTACTTTCCGCAATTCATCATCATCAATAAATTCAATGGCGTAAAGCATTCAAGGCTGATGAGTGGTGGTGGTTAATGCAATGGCGTCATCACTGCCGACCGGAAGCGCACTGCATATTGCGAGTCACGTGCAAACAGTTCACGGTTAACGTTAGAACGGCTGTGAGCCCTCAAACGATTTGGTCGCCTACGTACTACTTCCGGCACCGTGATCAGATCATCAGCCTGCACGCTCTTGCAAAGCTAATGCGTGACACTAGGCACTGCTCTGTCGCATTGGAAATCAATACACCATTTTTACGCTGACTGATTTCGCCCGGTTTCACATCATCGTAAATAGACTGAAACTGGAGTAGGCCAGCCGGCCACCGGAAGTCGTGGTCGCGAATTCGTTACGAAACCGAGTTAAGCCACGGCTGAGTTACATATTCTAAAACGCGTACGACCTTTACCTATCCGGCACCATGTCTTTTACTCACCTTTGCGGATGCCCACAGACGCATCACCGCGCCTGGTGTTGTTGTTCTTCAACAATGTCGATGGTGACTTGTTCAAAGCGGTTCTTGCTTTGTGGACCATCCACTTCTTTAAAGATGACTTTTGGGCGACGGCTAATTCACGTAGCCTTCGCGACGCATATTTTCGATTAACACGGATAAATGCAATCACCACAGTACCTGAGCACGCGAATTCATCCGGGTTTGGGGTTTCTTCTACGCGCAATGCTACGTTATGCACAAGCTCTTTGTTTAAAGCGCTCATTAAATCCACGAGATGTCACGTGGTACCCTTCTTTACCCGCAGAACGGTGAGGTGTTAACGCAGAAGAACATGGTTGCGTCTGGTTTCATCAGCACGCAATAATGCCAGCGAGGCTTCTCCGTTGTTGATGTCGCACGTCATCGGAGATGTTGGGCTCGCCAGGAAGTACCGGTAATCGCCACGACAATCGCCTGCGCCAGTAATGTCTTCTTCGTATGGCTGGTGTATCCCAGGTGTCCTGCAATGCCTGACCGATTTTACCGGTACGGGTCAGAAACTGTCGATGATTGTCGCTTTGGTTGGGTCTCTCACTGTACCACGTTTAATACGACCAACTACCGATAACACCCATCATAGCCTGTTGTAGTCTAGTGCTGGGAAATTTGCATTTGGAATGCGTTTGAGGTTCCACTTTCGGTGGTTCAACGTGTTTGACAATGGCTTCAAACAGCGAGCATGCTGTCCCGCCAATTCGTCGTCGTCTCAAACCGGCAACGCCAAGTCTTGCAGCAGTGCGCCATCAAATACGGGAAGTCTCAACTGTATCTAAGTCAGTGGCACCAAGGTTCACGAACAAATCGAACATCGATCGACCACCCAGTCAGGGCGTGCCCGGACGGTCAACTTTTTGTTGATGACCACGATCGGTTTTTAAGCCATGGGCAAACGCTTTTTGTGTTACGCAAAGCGGGTTTTGTGGCATTGGAAGCCGTCGAGGCATCTACCACTAATAATACGCAGTCCACCGATGGATAATACGCGTTCTGCTTTCTCCGCCGAAGTCCGCGTGTCCCGGGGTATCCACATGTTAATACGGTAGCCGTTCAATTAATGGCGGTATTTTTGCCAAAATGAGTAATACCGCGTTCTTTTTCGATATCGTTAGAGTCCATAACGCGCTCATCCGCATCACCGCGGGTGGCATCAAAGTACCAGTTGTTGTAATAATTTATCGACTAATGTGGTTTTGCCGTGGTCAACGTGGGCAATGATTGCGATATTACGCAGTTTGTTAATGTCTATTTGATCTGTCATTGAGAAATTCTGCGCTAAGCTAATAATATAGGTAATTTTCTGACCGCACTTTTAGTGCCAAAAAATGCGAAAAGGCGCAGATTATACAACTTTTTCTGAGGGTCTGCTATGAATAAATGGGAGAAAAATTTGAACAATAAAACGGTGGTTTTAGAAAAATAGGCGTTTGATGAAGAAAATTCAAGTGAATGAATCAAATACTTTTTATGAAATCAGGCAGAATATGCTATTTTATACGCATTCTTTTTCCCATTTTATCTTAATTAACCCACGTCTTGGAGGATTTACTAGTATGTCTAACGCGATTGACAATGTGTTTAAACTCATTGAAAGAAAATGACATCAAATTTGTGTTACTTCGTTTCACCGATATTCAAGGCAAAAGAACTATGGTGTTTTTACCTGTGAGTTTGGTTGACGAGGATTTGTTGAAGACGGCAAAATGTTTGACGGTTCCTCTGTAGAGGGTTGGGAAAGCGATCAATAAAAGCCGATATGCTTTTTAATGCCGATTGCAGAAACGCCGTTGTCGATCCGTTTTGCACAGATTCCAACTTTGTCCCTCCGTTGTAGCATTTTTGAACCGACCACCATGCAAGCTATGATCGTGATCCGCGTTCTCATCGCGCTTCGTGCGAAAATTATATGCGTTCCGCGGTGTAGCGGATCAGCTTTCTTCGGACCGGAACCGAAATTTTTCCTCTTTGATGATGTGCGTTTCGATGTGTCGATGAACGGCAATACTTATCAAGTGGATGGATGTTGAAGCCGCGTGGAACACCAACAAGCGTTATGAAAATGGCAGCAATGCTTATCGTCCGCTGAAAAGGCGGCTGTTGTGCGGTGACGCCGATGATACGGCTATCATGATATTCGTTCCAGATGTGTTTGTTAATGGAAGAAATGGGTTTGGTGGATTGAGGCGCACCACCACGAAGTAGCCAGCCGGACAAAATGAAATCGCCACGAAGTTCAACACCTTAACGTTGAAAGCGGATGAAACCCAAATTTATAAATACATCGTGCATAACGTGCTGTCAAAAGAATGCGGCAAAACCGCCTGTTTCATGCCGAAACCGATTACCAGTGATAACGGTTCGGGGATGCGTATATGTGTCCTTGAGTAAAGACGGTAAAAATATTTTCCAAGGGATAAATATGCGCTTTCAGAGACCGCACTTATTATATCGGCGGTATCATCAAACATGCGAAAGCGTTAAAATGCCTTCACCACCCGTACCAACTCTTATAAACGTTTGGTGCCGGGCTGAAGCGCCGGTGTTATTGGCGTATTCCGCAAGCAATCGTTCGGCATCGATTCGTATTCCGGCTGTAACCAGTCCGAAAGCCATTCGTGTGGAAGCTCGCTTCCCGGATCCGTTGGCTAACCCGTATTTAGCGTTTGCAGCGTTATTAATGGCGGGCTTGGATGGTGTGGTGAATAAAATTCATCCGGGCGATGCGATGGACAAAAACCTCTATGATTTACCACCGAAGAATTGAAAGATATTCACTACTGTCGCCGGTTCTTTAGAAGAAGCGTTAAACGCTAGAAAACGATTTTGAATTCTTAACACAAGGCAATGTGTTTACTAAAGAATTTGTACAGGCATTTATTAGCGTAAAACGAAAAGAAGTGACGCGTTTAAATATGACACCACATCCGGTAGAATTTGAAATGTATTATTAATAGCGTGATAAAAGGCGGTTTGATACCGCCTTTATTTTTAACAAAAGTGCGGTCACAAATGAATTTTCGACCGCACTTGAGGTAAGTTTAAAGTTTCATGCCTAGCGTTTACGCATTTTTGTATTCAACACTTCCACAAAAGACGGAAAAGCCCATGGCGAAGTAAATATAAGCTTTCGGTACATGGAGCAGAAGCTTTCGATAATCAACGTGATACCGATTAGAATCAAAAGAGGCGAGTGCTAAAATTTTGAACGTCGGGTGGCTTTCTACAAAATCACCAATTGGTTTTGGCGGCAAACATCATCATGCCGAGCAGCAACAACAGTAATCGTCATACGTGACCATGTAATTTCAATTTGATTTCACTGCATGCCCACTGCGTAATGACGGAATCAGTGAGAACACGATATCAAGCAAAACCGGTGCAAAAATTATTTTTCCGATCTGGCTCCTTTTACCAGTTCATGGTGTTCTTCTTCTGTATGTGGTGTCATCGCTTCACGAATTTCGGTGGTACTTTTAACGATTAAGGTAAACCATGAAAGCAAGTCGTCTCGTCCAGAAGCTTAGCACAGAAGCTCAAACAGTGTCAGGTGCATCATCAAAGATCAATAAATGAAATTCAAAATTAACCTGTGACTTAAGCCGATAATACGTCCAGTTGTCGTTGTTTTGGTGGAATTTGGCAACGAAATGTGATTAAAATAATGTCGATACCCAATACGATTTCAGTGGTGAGGTAAATAAGGCGACTAACCTCAGGGCTTAATAGCCATTCAAACATAATGTTTCCTTAAAAATACAAATGGGTTGCGCAATCATATAAGCGTTGGCGATGAAGAATGAAAAGAGGCTAAATGCTCTGCTACTGGGTGTTGCAGAATTTCGTGCGTAAATGCTTTTACGTAAGTAAAACCAAGAGGAAGGGTATCAGATAATTTCGCCATTTTGCCGATACCTTTGGTTAAGGACTCACTATTCGCGCCTTTTGGGCGAGGTGCAAGACTTCCGCCTAAACGCGCATTAATTTTATCCGTTGACCCTGGCACGATGTAATCCATGAGTTCTTCCCAGTCCTCGTTGCAGTTGGTGTTCTTGCTGTTCGCTGGGTTTGCCAGAGAATCAGCGTACCGGTGCGACGTTCTGCCAAGGGGAATGGGAGCGACTTCCTTCTATAGGAATCAAAGCACGCGGGACAACATGGCGCATGGGAATTTTGCCAATTCACGCCACTATTTTGGATGAGGGGCAAGGCTCACGAACGTGGTTTCAAAGGATAGCCTTGCGCGTTAATGATCGTTTTTAACTCAATCCCTAAATGGCGGAAGTCCTGCTCCGCTTTGCTGCCTGCCGTCGCACCTGAGCGCTGTTTCAAGCAGCATACCCACAGCCTTTATCACGTTTTAAATCCGGTGGCACGGGAATGCCGAGCTGTGTCGCTAACTCGCCAAAACTGAGTCCGGCAATGGCTTGTGCATCGGGAAAGAAGTTCTTCAGTCGTTTTGGGATCATTGGTGATACTTTCTTGACGAGGTTTAACGGTTTTCTTTGCCTTTATCAATATAAGGGATATTTTTCAGCTGGAGCAGAAAACGTTTAGCGAGCTAAACGCCACCACCGAATCCGGTCAGTGTTCCGTCTTTGCCTAAAAATACGATGGCAAGGAATGATAATGCCCGAATCAGGTTGCTTCCGACTGCGCCACCCACCGACGCATGGCATTGCGGGTTGTCAATACGTTTGGCTAACTCGCCGTAACTGCTGGTTTCGCCATAGCCAATCTGGCGGGCGCTTGCCAAATGCGTTGCTGAAACGCCGTGCCTTGTGGAGCTAGCGGAATGTCATCAAAACGTTCCGGTTCCCGTTGAAAATAGCGATCCAGCGCCTCACACACTTGTGCAAACAAAGGCAACTCGTTGTTTTCCTGCCATTTGGGATTCGGTGCAAATTGTTCCAGTTCACAATCTAAATGTGTTAAAAACTTGCCATCAGAAAGCATCAGCAATTTGCCGATAGGCGAGGGATAATAACGGTATTAAAAGTGCGGTCATATTTTCTCTGTTTTACAAAAATAAAAAGCGTACCGAAGTACGCTTTGATATTATGCGGAATTTTTATGTCGATTAGAAACGGTAATTGAGGTTTAAACCGTAAAGGTTGGCTTGGATGCTTTTGTTGTAATCACGGCTAACAACGAGCAAACCTTTAATATTTTATTGTTTTCTGGCTAAGTGTTTCTTTACCCACGGCAATGAGAAAAACCTACATCAACAGATAAATCGGTGTGAATTTATAGGTTGCACTCAAAAGCTTCTCCTACATACCGATCCGTGTCGGGAATTGACGCAGATAAATGTTTTTACTTGCCTTACGATCGTAATATGCTAAACCGGCGTAAAGGTGGGGCTCATCACTGAAATTTATCAGGTTTTTCAATAACAAGCGCGAATTGTTTTGTGTTCTTCTTTCTTCGCAAAAGCGCTATGGCCAGAACCATCTTGGTATATTGCCGCAATAATTCTTTGAAACAGCTCCATTCCGTATAATTTATATAGCTATAATTGGACAACCCAGTGATCGGTTGGTTGATGGAAACCGGAGGTCCCGAATAACGGGCAATTTCAAGGTTAAGGCTACCTTCAACGACATAGGGCGTTAATGCACCTTGATGTTGTTGACAAGCTAAGTGCGTACGATCGGTAAAGTCAATATTATCGATTTTGGGTGACCAGCCCCTGAAAACCAGGCGATTCATCTTGATTTAAATTCATACATTAAACCGGCATTCAGCAAATCTGACATTATCTTTTAAATGCTTTTGAGGAGTCCTGTTTTATATTTTTAAGTTGTTGATGGTTTGGGGCTTAAATCATGGCTTCCTATGTAACATTTGGATTTTTAGCTCGGGTACCCTTTAATCAGCTTCTTACATTGTTTCGCCCTGACTGCGAGCATATTTTTAACGCCGGTAATCCCTGCAGTACGTTCAACTTCCAGCTTTGGCAAAGCACCATTAATTCCTAGACCGGCAGTTAAATTATCCGGTGATTTTTGTATGAACCGCAGGTTTTAAGTTGGTGTTGTTAAATCAGTTTACCCACCGAAATGCCGGCATCGTGGTCGAGGTGTTCTTTTTAAACCAAAAGTTAACGCATTCATTCCGCGCCTAAAAAGCAAATTCAATAAATTGATCGGACAAAATACCTTAATGAGGATGAGCACTGGAACAACGCTATTGCATTGCGTTTCGGTCATAGCTTTAATCGCGCGGTGTGGCAAGGCCTGGACGCGCCATAGTGCATTGAGTCTACGCCAAAGCACCGCTTGCAGAAAATTCTTTTGTTTGAAGAGGTTCATTGCCGGGTTGGTGGCGACCACAGAGGCGTTATCTGCCATCGCCGCTTCACCGGCATAAGCACGACCTAAAACCGGAGGTGGAAACTTCTGCTAATTGGAATGCGGCAGCGGATGCGCAGTTGCGGCACCAAGAAGAAGTGTAGAGAGGAGTGTTTTGTCCAATTTGCTTGTTGTCATTTTATTCCCTTTTTGTGCCTGCCCGAAGGTGGCGTCTGGTCAAAGTTTTTTGGTTGTTGTTTTAAAGTTGGTCATTCTAAGAAAAGGCAGGGAGGGAGCAATGTTCTTTTCGATTTTTATAAAGTGTTCAGACCAGTCAGGCGGGAAAAGTGCGGTTAAATTTTGTGTTTGTATTTTAATAATTGCTAAACTAGTTGAAAGTATCAACTGATTTTATAAAGGAGAGAACATGAGTTCGTTAAAATGCCAAGCTGAAGAAGCGAAAAGTATGTTGCTGTGTTGATGTCGGCACCGTCATTGATGGTTCCGAGTGCACCATTGATTTTGAACAGGTGTATACCACGGAAGCACAGGCAAAACGTGGTGTGTTTAACTGAAAGCGAGAGCTGCTGACGAACCGTGCAATATTAACAGTGAAATAAGTGCGGTCAGCCCGGCTGCGGTGCAACAACATTTGAATTTGGCTATGCCAAGCAAGTCGATGTTCCAACTTTCTCGATAATTTGACTAAAAAACGGGTTGAAGACTTAAGCCTTCTTTCAAATTTTCATTATCTTCAGTTTCTTCTGGCGCTCAATTCGTGCGCCCGCATGCACCAGTTTTTCCTCAGCCACGTTCTACGCCAACCACGGTCGTGCTATGCGATACGATCAACGATGGTTTCACCTGGTGGCAATACAGCCCGCAAGGACAGAACTAATGGAGGCGCGTAAATCGGTTGCCATGACGGCACCGGACAGTGAGAACGCTCGTAGCAAATGCCGTATTGCCTTCAATTTCTTCCTTTTTCCTCGCTGAATCAATTCAGGGATGTGCATGAAACGATTTTCAAAATGGTTTCGGTGATGATGTATGCTCGTGCCGTTTTGCCACCATATTTAATAAGGTGAACTATTGGCACACATGTCCGTTGGAAAACCGCAGATGGAGTGCGGTGCGAACTTGGCCGGCCGCTTTTGGACGATTACGCCAAGCATATCTAGGGTGATTGTCATTCCCAGTGACATCAACGGGCACCGGCTACCACGCATGTTTATCACGATCACAGCCAAAGATTGTTGGCTGGTGTTTTACAAACGACACGTCCACCGGGTGCTGCAGCGACTAGAATATTCCGGTTTCAATACGGTTGATCCCGACACAACCTTTGTGTTGCAACCGGTTAAACGCTCTACGCCTTCGTAGTAATGGCGTCGAACGCTACCATGATTTTTTGCACCATTTATTTGGGAATTCTGCCATTATGCAATTTCCGGTTCACGACATGTACGTTTTTCAATAACGGATTTGTACGCAACTTTAGCTAAAATTTGCGGCAATCATGATGGAAAGGTTGCGCCCGCTGACTTTTCCATCGATACGATCGATTAAACGGCTATCGACGGCTTTATAACCATCTTCAAGTACAGATTTTGGCACCAGGCATTTCTAAACCATGATGTGTAAATCTACCGGACGAGCCCCAATGGGCAACCACCGGTAGAGACTTGGCCAGCGGTTGAGCGATGCAACTAATGGTGCTAACATGGAATTGAGCGCGCATGGTTTTACCAATTCGTACCTGTGGCGCAATGAAATGAATTAATTTTCGAGGCATCTAAACGTACGACCTTGTGCGTTACGCTCAACTTCTCAACACCCTGGTGACCAGCCAAGATTTTTAGTGTTGTTTCAGTGATCTTCTGAGATTCGGTACGTTGGTTAACGTGGCAGGCTCCGGCGGCCAGAATTGCAGCAAAAGAATAGGTAATGCGGCATTTTTGACCTGAAATATCAACGGTCGCGCTTTCAAACGCGATTGTCCATAAACGCGAAAATTTTTGCGCTGAAAGTATCCTTATGTGGGAAAGTAAGCATGCGTTGATTAAAGTAAGCGTTCACGTTTCCATTTTTCCAACAGTATAAAGTGCGGATAAGCGCGTGGATTTCATTGCTGGAAGCTGTTGATTTTAGAAGCGAAGGCGTAAATCATTTGTTGTTGTTTTGACTTTGGAGAGCCCAGCAAACTGATCACTTGACGGCGATGACGCATAATGTGCGTTTTCTACCTGTGTACATACACTTCATCAAGATTAAGCGCTGCTAAAATTCGTTTCAATTTCTTGAGTTTCCAGTAAATATTTCATCTTGTGGGATAAATTGTAAGGTAGAAAAGCCAATCGGATGCGAAAAGATCTGCCAATGTCCGTGAGTAATTTCCGAAAGGTGGGCACTGTACTTGTACACACGACCTTTAAGCAGTGGGTTTGGTTGTGTGTCGTAAAAAGTCACACACACAATAAAAGCAAAAACGAAAGCAGAATCTGTACGCAGTAACCTGGCTTAGGGTCAATGAGATGTTTGTTCTGCTCGATGCTTTCCCAATAAAAGAAGCACGTTGCTGCCATAGTGGCAACAACGTGTTACGAGGCTCAACTCTCCTGATAGGTGGGCGTTGTTTCTATCATTATTGCTGTGATGCCCAACGTAAACTTTGTGTCTGTTTGCATGGCTTATTTGCTCCAGTGTAACCAATTGGCGTATCAGCAGCTTTTTGTGTAGTGCGCGCTGAGGCACTCAATCCTTGTTTGCGAATGATCGGGCTCACATTCTTGTTGCTGTGATCTACCATACTCGCACCGCCTGCGGTCGCGTACGCTGCCATTGTCCTGTTTGCTGTTTTTATACCAATAGAAATCGACGTACACAACGGTGGTTGATTATTCGGCTGTGCCACTTTGACATTCGCAATCGCATGAGCTGCCGGTTCTTCTTTCATTTTGCCGAGTTTGGATACTTTGATCGCTACGCGCAGGTTAATAGCCGGAAGCGCCAACCTGTTTCAATGCTGTTGTCTGCAATGCACAGCGAAACAACGATCTCGTTGTTCTTGCGTAACGGTTTTGATAGTTTCTGGCCCAAGAATTTTAGAGACCGGCATATTTCACATGAACGTAAGGCATTACGTCTTGACGCACGATGGTTTTTAAATAGACCCGGATCTTGTTTTAATTTTGTGTTGATTGCTGCTGATGTGTCATTAAACAACATGGATACTTTCTCACGTTAAATCATAGGGCGTATCTTCCGCTGTGGCATTTGTACGGCAAAAGTGCGGTGAAAATAACTAATGTTTTGCTAGCCAGTGATTTTACATTTTCAACATTGAGGGTTTCTACCTATCCCGTTAGTTTATTCGTCGCTTCCGAGGTTTCGGTGGCTTCTTTTTCTCTGTATCGCCGTACGTAAGAGTGACCAGTCAAATCTTCTAATACCATGGCAGACTTCGTATCGACGATTTATCGCCGTCTTTCAACATTGCGATTTCCGCCGTCATCAAGCCAATGCTGAGAGCAATATATTGCTCACCTATAATAAACCCTGCTGTTTTAATAGATAATGAGCTGGTTTCTGGGATGCCGCTGATCATTCTTGGTTGATAGCAATGGTCACTTTGGAGCACGTAGCTTTTGCGGATCCAATTCAATTTCGGAGACCGCCCCACATACTTTACACCTACTACTTTCAGTGGTGCGCTTGGACTTTCGGGACACCGATGTTGTCAAAGTCATACACGATACGATTTGGTTTTCGCTGAAGCCGCTGCGCATTAGCCACTTTTAAGCCTATCAGTGAATACGATCCCACGCAGAAAAATAAAGCCCACAGATTCATGTTTAATAGTTTGTCGCGCAAAAGATTTTCCTTACAGACGCGATTAATTTGCGCCGAGACATAATGGCGGTCAGCAGCACGAGGTCTAAACCGAGGACGACTAATGAAGCATGCACTACCGTTCTGAGATGCGTGGCTTTGCTGAAGTCGCCTTCAGGAGGATTCGGAATACAATCGTAGCCGTTAAATAACATAATCCAAACTGACCGCAATGGCGAAAAATATACTTTTAATCGTGCCGTTTTACAAATATCGCGACGTCACGTCACGTTTTCGCATCACTGGACTCAGAAACTGCCGGCATCCACGCCAGCACCAATCTGACGCACGACGGAACACGCAAATACCGATGGCGATATGATAGAAAGAATCGGCATGGCAATAATTCCTGCCCAAAACGTGGCGCAATGATCGCGACGTAACGGATCGACCGCCATCATTTCCAGCTGAGATGAGTGTTCCCGTGAGCTACCATTAAACCAATTTCAGCGTTAATGCAGAGCCTGCGCCCGGCGAATAAAAGTGCGGTCACAACTGGGCATTTGTTTCAATTCTCGGAAGCAGGGATAGGCGCCAATTGCTGAAACTGAGACTTTCCGCTGAGAAGTCCACCAAAACCACACACCCTTGCATAGCCAGCGCAAACTATGCCGCGATAAATAAACCTTCCGGAAAGCATGATGATTAATAAAGACTGACACACCAAGCACGTGGTGTTTAATAAACAAAAGGAAAATGGCTTGCGAGGCATGTGTTTGCCAGTGAATACGCCAAACAGCCACTGGCGGCACGTCAAGGGCTCGTCCAAAATCAATGGCGTGACGGTAAGCGTTGAAATCAAATTTCCCACTGGCATTCGAATTAGCTCATCAAAAGGGTAATTCGGTGCCGGATAATAGAAAATGCGCGGACCATCAGCATGCTGCGCGAGGAGTTGGGTGACGAGGATCTTGTGGCTTGCCAGTGAGCGAGCAGATGTCACTTCAGCAATCACATGTTTTCCTCCGCAATGATGTAGGCGTAATCGGCAATGCTTAAAAGTTCCTGCATCAGCATGAAAACGACGGTGAGTGAGGTTTAAAGCCTCATTCAAGCGTTTGATCGACTAATAATGACCCAGCTACCATGGTGGGTGCTTGTCCGGTGAACGGTTCATCGAGACGCAATTTAAAGCGTCGGGATCTAATACGTACAGCGCGCGAGCAGCGGCGCGGCATCGTCAACCATCCCTCCGGAAAGTTCGGACGGCATTGATCAGACGGCCCGCAATCCCACCGCTGATTTCGTTGCTAATACGTTTGGCTTCGAATTAATGCGCGCGCTAGATGGGTCGATAATGTTCGCGCCGAATAGCGGCCACATTATCGAAGGTGCAGTATCGGTAAATAACGCACCAGATTGCAGACCAGCATGCCCAGTGCGTTTACGCAACTATCAAAGTTCGTCTGGTGGACAGTTTGCGAAATATCTTGCCCGTCAAACGGGATTTCACCTTCATCAGGGATGGAGTTGTCACGCAATCGGTTTTAATAACGACCGGTTTACGATGCGGAAAGGGTACATAATGGCTGCAGCCAGTACCGCGTGGTGATGGCACGCAAAGGATGAGGACCGCGATAAATCGCACGTTCGTCACGTTTGGAAACGTCAGGTGTTTAACTTCGATTAAAGCGTCGTTCGCCAAAACCTTAATTGTAGGAGAGGCGAGGCGCCCTGGTGAGTGACAAAATGAGTTGCGATGGTCTGCCAAATCACGCATGAATGTCAATATAGGGTATGCGGTATTCTTACGCCGGACTCCTGTAGCGCAATGTTCCCATTAAAACGAGCCGAAATCTGACCGCACTTTTAGATCAATAAAGTTGTGCCAATGTGACTGCCTATTAATAATGGTGTTATGGCTTAAAAATAGAGAGTTATGAAATATTCGTTCAGAATATTGTGTTGGCGGTAATCGCAGTGGGATTAATGGCTTGGTTTTATAGCTTGAATCAAGAAGATGACAGGGCTGAATGCGCTTGTTAAGACCGCAGACGCGCCGGAATATGTCCGCACGAAAAATGAATGCACTGGTGGTGTGACGTAAACCGGCAAAAACAGTGTTGTACGTATCCGACAAAGTGGAGTCATTACACATCGGATGGGCATACGGAATTACTCTGAAATCCGACGGTGCGTTTGCGACTCCGAAATTTCCGGGTTCTGGTACGGATAACGCTGACGCGCGGAAAGGTGGGAGGTGAGTGCGCGAATAAGCCACTTTAACGAAGACAACATGTTGTATTTAGAGGTAATGTCGTGGCACAAAGCCTTTCTGCACAATCTCGTTTACAACGTGATGAAACCGAGTGCATTAAATTTAATCCACTCAGACATTACTTCCGATAACACGTGTGAAAATTAAACGGGCAGGATTTTTGGTTCGACAGGGTTTAAAATTGACGGGCAACTTACAGCAACAGGCAGTACTCAGAAGATGCAGGTAAAAACACATTATGAAAATTAATAAGCAGTAAAATTGTGCTCTTCCCACATTGGTTTTTATGTCTGCCTTGGCGTTAAAAGAAGATACCAATCAACCGATTAACATCGTGTCCGATAATCCAATCTTTGGACATGAATAATCTGTCGTTACTTTTCACGGATAACGTGGTGATTACACGGGGTTTACTATTATCGTCAGCAGCGAGCAAAGTGGTGATTCACCCGTCCGGAAGAATTCCTAAACAAAAAGATAAAAGTAGAGGCGTTTGTGCAGCGGTGACTTTTTCATCAAAATTATGGATGACAGCAACCGGTTGATGGTAAAGCAAACATAAAGATAGTTTATGACCTCGGTACCGAATTTTAACGTTGACCGGTGATGCAGAGTTAAAACAACTGGATAGCAAAATTAACGGTAGTGTTAGTACCTATGATGTGGCCAAGCAGCAACTGAAGGCAAATGCGAATTCCGGTGCGCGCGTAAAAACCACTGATTCCACCCAATTAAATCATGCCAATGGCAAATAGGATAAAATGGCGATTCTGTAGTGCTGAAAATTTAGCGCAGCTATAAAAACCGCTAAGTGGTTTCTGATGTTGGTTTAACGGTACATTCAGGCGAAATTGTTGACTTGATGATCCGAATGGTGCCGGTAAAACCACTACCTTCTATATGGTGGTGGGATTGGTGAACCATGATCAAGGCAAGATTCGCATTGATGATGAGGATATCAGTCTGTTGCCAATGCATAGCAAATGTGCTCAAAGGTGTTGGTTGTTTACCGCAAAAGCCTCTATTTCGTCGTTTAAGCGTGTGCATGAAAAATTTGATGGCTGTATTGGAAATACGTAAGATTTGACCGCACTTCAACGTCAGAGGCCAGATGAGCTGATTGAAGAATTTAATATCGGACATATTCGCGATGGTTTGGGGCAATCTTTATCCGGTGGTGAACGTCGCCGCGTAGAAATCGCACGCGCAGCCGCCAATCCCAAATTCATTTTGTTGGATGAGCCTTTTTGCCGGGTCGATCAATTTCCGTGATTGATATTAAGAAAATTGTGAGATTTTACGCGATCGTGGTCTTGGTGTGTTAATTGCGACCATAACGTACGTGAGAAGCTAGATGTGTGAACGGGCTTACATTGTAAGTTCAGGGCAAGATGATTGCAACCGGTACACCAACTGAAATTATGAATAACAAATTGGTTAAAGACGTTTATTTTAGGCGCCGATTTCCAGCTGTAACCTATGAAATTTACTGGAGTTATTAACATGGAAACCATTCGTCAAGGAATGATTTCTTCCAGCAAAACGAGTTTTTGAGTCCATTGCGCGTATCGTGGAAGAACAATTACACATGGAAAATGGCGAGCAATGCTGTTTTGATTGTTTGTTTACCGTGAGAAATTAGGCAATTCCGGTTTAGGTGGGTGGGGTTGCCATGCCAAAAGGGAGACTGCCTAATGGTGGCAAGCCGATAGGTGTATTTATTCAATTAAAGCCCTGATGATTATGACGCCCGCAGATAAACGTGAAAGTCGATTTTAATTTCGCATATTGGTCCCGGAAAATATGTGTGGTGATTACGTTCAGTATTTGCCAACGTTGGCTGAGAAATTTAGTGGATAAATCTTTGTGTAAACAACTGCGGGCGGCAAAAAAGTGCGGACGAAATTTGGGGCGTTTTTCACATTATGATCAATGCGAGTCGGAAGGAAAAATAGAGGCTGATGAGGAAGATTCTCCTTCATTAGCACCGGAATCCGGTTCTGAAGAATAAAGAAAAAATGGTTTAACAGAGTTATGGAAATTATCATTATTAGTGGTCGTTCCGGTGGCGGAAAATCCGTTGCATTAAGAGCCTTAGAAGATATGGGGTACTATTGCGTCGATAATTTGCCATTAGATTTGGTCCCCACAATTAATCAATATTCTTTCTGTTAATCAACATGCTGTTGCAGATTAGTTTGGATATTCGTAATTTGCCAACGTCACCGCAGTATTGGAAAAGACGATTGCGCATATTCAACAAGAACATAACGTTAAAATCATCTTTTGGATTCGATAAAAAACGACATTGGTTCGCTGTTATAGTGATTCTCGCCGTTTGCCCTTTATCCACGCAAGATCTTTTCATACAGGAAGCGGCTATCGACGAAGAAAGTAAACATCTTGATCCACTGATTCAAGTGAAATATCATCATTGATACAGGATCATTGTCCGCACATGAATTGGTAGAGCGTTTGCGCGGTACCGCGTGGGCATTCCGATGCAGGAGTGAAAATTGTAGTAGAGTCTTTTTGGTTTAAATACGGCATTCCGTTGGATGCGGATTATGTTTTTGATGTCCGTTTTACCTAATCCCCATTGGAATCATGCACTAAGACCAATGACAGGAGTTGGATCAGCCGGTAATAGAATTTCTCGAAAAGCACAATGAGAGTGCATCAATCTCATCTATTTAACCCGTTCTTATATTGAAACTTGGTTGCCGATGTTGGAGCAGAATAACCGCAGTTATTTGACCATTGCGATTAGTGCACCGGCGGTAAACATCGTTCTGTTTATGTATGCCGATCAGTTAGGTAAAGTATTTCAAGATAAAGGCAAAAACGTCAGTATTTTGCACCGCTCTTTGGAAAAGCATAAAAACAATAAGCTATTTTCTCGATTTGGCTGATTTGGCTGATGATTTTCACCATCAGTCAAACGTGTTCTATATTGCTCCCCAATCTTGACCTCATTAATCGAGTTTAATCGTGCCATACTTGGCGTTTTTGCGTAATGGGTAGCCACGCGCCAACACTTTCAATGGACTTAAACTGTCTAATTTTTCCACATAAATGGGCTAGCTTTTGTTGAAGTCCCAGCTTCAAATTCATTTCAGAATTTAACCGCACTTTGGTTGCACCACTCGCTGTTCGTGCTGTTGTACCCGTAGTTGCAGCGGTTTTTATATAATCTGGTAGAAAGTGCGGTCAGATTTTCTCCCGCTGTTTTTGCCAACGATGGTCAAAAAGCTTTATTGTACACGATGGCGTAATTGTGTGCATTAATTGTTGTTGAATGCGGAGCTGTGATTGCTGCGGATGACGATGCTGTAAACGCAGAGAGGGATGTTGTAATTGTTGCTTCTTCTCGGCAAAGATTCGATCTAAAAGCAATTTCAATCCGTTGCTGACGATATTGTAATTGTTGTATCAATTCTGCTTGGTTGCGACTGAGCGAGCTCTGCTGCAGCGGAGGCGTCGGGGCACGTAAGTCGGCAACGAAATCGGCGATGGTCATCAGTTTTCATGCGCCGACTGCACTGATAATTGGAATATCAGAGTGGAAAATGGCCGCGCTACTTTTTCTTCGTTGAAACACCATAAATCCTCTAAGGAGCCACCACCGCGTCCAACAATGAGCATCGACTTCTTGCCGTTGATTGGCAGGGTTGAATCATCTGCATGATCCAGTTTGCCGCATCTTTACCTTGTCCGCTGTTGGATAAATGATGACTTTCAGACTTGGGTCACGGCGCTGCAAAATATGTAAGATATCTTGTAGCGCCGCACCGGTTTGAGAGGTAACAATTCCAACCGCTTTGCTAAAGTGCGGTAGGTTTTTTTTGTGATTTTGAGCGAATAATCCTTCTGCCGCGAGCTTTTACTTTTAATGCTTCGAAACTGCTGCATAAGCAAGCCATCACCGGCGAGGTGCGTAGCTTTCGATAATCAGTTGATAATCACCGCGTGGCTCGCATGAAACTGACGGGCACGCCCAACACTTACATGCCATTGGTTGGACGAAAGCTCACGCGCAGATTTTTCATGCGGAACATGGCACAACGCACTTGGGCATTTTCGTCTTTTAAACTCAAATACCAATGACCAGAAACCGGCTGGGTAAAATTAGAAATTTCCCCGGTAAGCCAAAACCTGCCCAAGTTGATCTTTCTAACATCGAAGCGTACAGATTGGTTTTAGCTGACTGACGGAATAAATATTATCGCTCATTCTCTTTATTGTTTTTTAGTGCTCGTGCAATAGTGCCCAGCCGTCATCCAGCCAGTTACAAATGCTGTCAAAGAGCGCATGAAGAGAAAGCTCTCCGTCTTTTTCAATCAATTGAGTTAAGAAAGCGTAATCAACGTTTTCGCCATCGGCTAATTTTTCAATATTTCAGCCTCAGCCTGATTTAACTCATCAAGCAATTCGCCATTCGCGTAAATACGCAACGGGTTTTCTGTATAAACTAATTTGCAGTTGTTATCTTGTTGTAGTTTTCCGCCTAACTCAAAGATTTCGGCGACATCATCAAGATCAGTGAATTCACCAACATCTAGTAATTCATAACGTCTTTGACTTACCGTGGTTGCCAACGCATGTTGGAACAGTTGATCAAAATTGTTTTGGATTGAGAACAGTTGTTGCAAGAATTGGCGTTTTAATTCTTGCATTGTTGCTGTGTCTAGGTTTACCCGTGATTTTGGACTTCAGGTGTTAAACGGAACGGGATATTCAGCTCACTCACGTCTAGATTTGGATGACAAAGATTTACGTTCCAGTTGTCAATTAATTCGCTCTGTGTTTGGGTAACAGTAAACCAGAAAAGAAACTGTTAAACAATCATCTTGTGCTACACCGTAATGGGAGAGTCTGGAAGGCACATAAGTACATCTCGCGCCATACTTCATCTAAAATTAGTTCACCCATATCATCAAAATACGAAGAAGTTGATTAGGTTTAAATTCAGTTGTTGGATCGCACCATTTTACCTAATTGCCAGCGGCGATGCCCGTAAGCCTGCGAGGAAAACATCGTATTCATCGTAATGTTTCCCCTGGATCCGCCTTGCGGCGCAAAGGACACCATAATGTCATCGCGTTTGCCATTGTGGAATAAAAACCGAATTTATTCCACAAAGCTACCAAGTTAGTGGTGACCATTGTTCCAAGTTTTTGGACTAAAACGGACCATTTCTCCCGGCATGTTTTTAAAGTCTTCATCGGACTAGCGGACTGGTGAACAGTTCCCAATTATCTTCGCTATGTTGCTTGATTAAACGAGCGACGACTTCTTCTGTTTGGGCAAGTTCTAAAAATGTCATCAGGTTCTATTGACCTACAATTTCTGGCAATCCGCCACGAATTAAGTGGTTTTTGCCAGTAATCACGTAAGAAAATTTCTGGGGTAATATCTTGGGGTAAGCAGAATTTGCTCATATACATTCCTTCTTTGTGTTGTGCTATTTTTTCTTGGTACTGTTCTTCTGCACGTTTGCGCCGAATTTCTTTTAGATCAGCTAAAAGCGGACGATAAATTTCAATACGATCTCCCTCTTTTAATTGATCGTTTTTAATTTCACAGGGCGGCTAAAAATACCAATTTTGTTGGTGCGTAAATCAATGTCATTGAGTGTTGCAAAAATACCGGATTGCACAATCGCTGTTTGTGCCATCGTGCCCTCATCAACGCTAAATGTTTTTAGATATGAGTGATCAGGAAGGCAGTAAGTGGTCGAATATTAATTTTATTAGCCATATGTTGATTTTGCTCTTGGTTTTGAGATATCAATCATTATAGATAAATGGGTGAAGGGTGCCGAGAAAATGTTACTGACAGGTAGTTGAAAATTCCGATCATGTGCAAATTAATCGTTCTATGTTCACGCAGCTTTTGCTTTTATGGCAAATTCGATGATCAGGTCAATTCACTGCATTTTATTGATTGGTTCCTCCATTGTACAGGTCGTAGACTTTTTGGCGATCGATGTCCACGGTGTCTGCTTCCAATTCACTGCCATTTCACCGCACTTTAATGTCGACATGTGTTCGTTGATGTTATTGAAGCAGTAATTTGAGAAGATATCAATTGTCTATAACATAATAAATTTCTTCCCGTGTCATGCAGATGCCTAGAAATTAACAAAATTATTAGGATTGGTATGTAAAAGACACTATGTATAGGCGGGTAATTGATAAAGGCATGGGGAATTGAAATGAGTGGGTTTGGTTTGCGATGAGGCTCCGCGTTTTGCAAGGATTAACCGCGATTTTAGGAAAGTTGGGTGTTGAAGAGTGAAACAGTAATTTAGCCACATTTATTCGTACCGTGGCTAATTTTATTTGTTGTAATAATTATTATTTCAATGCGAAAATGAATGACCATGCCTCAACATAGTGCTACTAAACCGGTAATTTTCTTGTGTGTTGGTCGTGCTGCGGGCTTTCTTGACTTCTATATTATCGAGCTTTTACGGCTTGCTGCCGGCTTCTTGGGTTGCGCCTGATTGATAGAATTAAAGCGTGGTAATTGCGATTATATTGAGGGTAACTCTTTTGGGTGAAACCATGAGTAGCAAGAAATGGCTTGTTGGCGCAGGGTTGGTCTTTTCCGGCTTCGTTGTTGGTTGCCGCAGCATTGGCCAAACGCCCTGAAAAACGACCGCGCGCGAGTGTCGTTCATAAAAAGCTACATTGGGGAGCTCTTTTATATTGAGAATGTGAAATTAACACTTTGATTTGTAAATGTGAGCAACTAAGGAGGTCTAATGCTGTAGTGAATAACCGTTTTCGTTATCGTGCCAAGAGCACAAGTTTACGAAGGTGTCGGTTGATACGATACCTGCGGCGGCGTCAAACACAGAAGTGAATGAACAACCGTTGAAGTCGGTATGAAAACTGCATGCATCTTCCGATTGTAACCTAAAACATGCCTTTTCATTTTCGTTTTCAGACGCGCGCGTTTTAATTCTGCACCAGATTTCAGCGTGAGTTGCTGGTCAAGGTTAACGGTTAGAGTCGAGCAACAGATGCACGGTTTGGTGTAGGAACACGGAGACGCCATGCCGGTTAATTTTTCCGTTTAATGCAGGACCAACTTTACCTACTGCTTTCAGCTGCTTTCCGGTAAGAAGATAGGATGATGTTTTGCTTGCCGCACCGACCGCCGCCGCTGCCAGTCTTTGCTTAGATATGGGTAGTCATAACGGTTTTGTGTTGCTGCAATGGTTGCGCCATGAACAGTGGTCATTAAACCGTCTTTGATACCAATTTATCGTCGATCGCACTTTGGCTAATGGCGCTAAACAGTTCGTTGTACAAGACGCGTTGAAACTGATGTCTTGGCCTTTATACGCATCAAAGTTTACACCACGTGCAAACATTGGTGTGCTGTCCTTTAGATGGACCGGTTAAAACTGCTTTTTCGCACCGGCAGTATTGAAGAATGCGTTCACGCACTTGGTCATCCGTTAAAGAATCAAACCGGTGGCTGCAACTGCAACATCAACACCAAATTGCGCGCCCCAGTTAAGGTTTTAGCTGGATCGCGTTCAGCTGTTACGCGGATAGTTTTGCCGTTTACCGCACAAGGTTGCCCAAAGTCTTTCCAGCTAACAATTGCCATCGAAACGACCCGGCCGTTGAGATCGTATTTCAACATGTAAGCCATGTATTCAGCGTCGATTAAAGTCTCGTTGATACCTACAACTTCGATGTCATCACGATGTTGTGCTGCGCGGAATACGATACGGTGGAAACCACGACCGAAACCGGTGATACCAATTTTAATTGCCATAAAAGATTTCACCTTAAATACCCAGTTAAACGAAAAGGTTAAACTCGGTAGAAATGAAAATATCCGCCTAACCTGTAATTTTGTGTGAGATATAGCACGCTTTCCCAACCTTGAGAAATATCTGTTCTCCGAATAAAGTGTCGAAAAACACAATCAAAAATTCTGTAATGACCGCACTTTTTGCTGATAGTGGGTTAGAGGCATAATAAAGCAAAATTATTGACGAGAGAAGTCATTATGTTACAAAGGCAATGGTGCCTGTATCTCCCGCGCCGAGTGGTTGCGAAAATCGCCGTTAATCGCGGCGTTGTTGAAACGAAAACCAATCTTCGCATCAAATGATGGTGTCTGTATTCTCATACTCACCAGAACAACCTCGTCGCAGGTGAGAAGAGGGCGTGCACTGATTATTTGTTTCTCATGACAGTTTGAAAGATTTGATTGAGACAAAATGCGTTCTTGGAATAATGCCAAAAGGTTTTTGGTAGCGGTGTGCAGTACTTCTAACTGTTTGCTAATGAGGAAAGAAATTTGGCCAAAAGAGCAGTGATGTGTGTTCTCGACATTGATTGGCAAGGGGCACAACAAAATCCGATGAAAAGTTCCTAATGTAAAAGCATTTTCATTTTGCCTCCGTACTGAAATGAACTGGAAAATCGTTCAGTGGGAGAGGGCAGAACAGCGCGGAAAGTGATTGCAGCAGAATGGCAAAAGCCATCTGCAGTGAGAATTTCCCATTACGATGAATGCGATTATGTCATTGTGAAGATGACCTGTAATTTTGAGCACGGACACTGGAGAAGCTGACTGACGAGCAATGAAATCTTGCGCGCGGGCGATTGACCTATGACGCATCGGCGGCAGCAAAATCAAGGCGAGTCGAATCCGTGGCACCGGATAAACTGAGGCGTAGTGTTTTCAGTATCATGTCCGCCCTTGTTCATGATTGAGATTTAGCAGAGCTGGAGTAATTTGTGAGCTCGTGTAACCGTGCAAGATGCAGTGATGATTGGTAACCGTTTTGATTTCAACAATTTTAACCGCTGCCCGTCGTGCGAGACAATTACCTGGCTACATGCGCGCGAACCGTTGGTGCCGGAAGATAATGATAAACGCCAGCGGTCGTCGCGCGTTGCCGTGAAATTGAGGCTTGATTAATAACGAAAAGTTTTGAGTATGCGCAAAGAACGCCAGAACACGTTTGGCGATGGAAAGAGCCAAGTGACTGCCGTTTCTTTATTATCCGAATAAAGTGCCGGTCAACATTATTCCCACGTTTTGCAATTGGGCGGGTGTGTTTGTGTTATTCGAAGGTTTACATCATATTGTTCAGGGGAGTGACATTTGCCGCCTGAGCACGTGAGATCAGTTAAACGATGCATTTGTGATTGCTCGCGATGCACTGGCGAAAGGACAAAGCACGCTCTGGCGGTGACCCTAGATCACCCATCCTGTCGCGCCGTGGCTATCTACTCATTGCCGGTAGAAACTGCGATCATGGAAAGCGGTCATGGCGAAAGCTTTGTTACACGACAAGTGTCATTGAAGAGACCGCCTTATACCGAAGAACGGATTGAAAGATGGAGATTCTGAAAGCGCCAGTGTCAAGTAGGGGAATTGTTGAGAGGGTATCAAAAGCTCGACAGAGCTCAAAGTTCGAACTTCGCGTCAAGAAGCGGAGTAGCGGAAGGCTTTCCGCAAAATCGATCCTGGCAGTGGCCAAGGATGATACGCGTCGTTCTTATCGGCACTCGCCGATCGGTATGCCCTGACACTATGCGCACACTTGGCGCATTGCGTCCTGATAAACGTCGTCGTATCGCCAAAGAAACGTTAGAAATTTATGCCCCTCTGGCGCATCGTTTGGGTGTCGAACATATCATGAACTGGAAGATCTTGGCTTTTAGTATAGCCATGCCATCCGCAACGTTATGCCGTTCTGCAAAAGTTGTGCAAAATCGCACGCGGCAATCGTAAAAGATATGGTTGAACGTATTTCTGCAGAAATTAAAGGAGGCGATTAGAAGATGCTGAGTGCATTCAGCGCGCGTGTTTGGGCGTGAAGCATCTCTGTGCCATTTATCACATGCGCTCAAAGGATCAACAGTTTCATTTTCACATTATGCAGACATTTATGCCGTTCCCGCACTGTTGTGAACAATGTGGATACTTACGTCGTCGCGTTTTAGGACAAATGCACAGCAACTATAGAAAGCCACGTCGCGAAGGCGGGTAAAAGGTGCATTGCTGTGCCAAAAGCTAATGGGTGTCAGTCTTTGCATACGTCAGAGTGAGTTGGTCCGCGGCGTACCGGTGGAGGTGCAAATTCGTACCGAAAAATGGATCAAATAGGCTGAAATGGGCGTACGCGGCACATTGGGCTTATAAACAAAAGGTGGACATCGACAGCACAACGTCACCCTGAAATTAAAGCGCAACGCTGGCTACAAAAAGTTTTAATCGACTACAACAAAGTGCGGGTAACTCGTTTTGAATTCATTGAAAGCGTAAATCAGAATTCTTCCGAAAAATTTATGTCTTTACACCGAAAGGTCGCATTGTGGAATTGCCGAAAGGCGCAACACCAGTCGGTGCCTACGCGGTCGCATACGGATATAGAGCCAAAAACGTATGTACTGAAAATGTGGATCATAAAGCCGTATCCGTTATCCCAAAGCGCTGGAATCCGGGCAAACCATTGATATTGTCACGTCAGCGGGTGCGAAACCAGATGCCGCATGCTGGTGCAATGTTTACCAGTCAAAGCCGTTCAAGTATTCCGTCATGCATTGAAAAACTTACGTCATGATGAGCTGTTGAATCGATAAACGTCCGAACTCGTACATGCCTTGAATCAATCAAGTTAGATGATCTCAGCCTCATATGTATGCAGAAATGTATTGATCGATCTTAAACTGGCAATTTGGATGATTATTTGTTGTGGAAATCGGTCTAGGTAACCAAATGAGCAGTGTCATCGCGCACCGCATTGTTAGAGATCTATCGAGACTGATACGGATGGCAATCCGGACAACAATATGATCCATTAGAAATCAATGCGAATGGCGGTTTGTTGACCACTTTTGCACACAGTGTTGCCATCCTGTGCCCAGGCGATCAATCATTGCCCCGCCAGCCAGGTAAAGGCTTGGTTATTCATCATGAAGCCTGTTCGAATTTGAAAGATCGTAAAGATAACCCAAAACATTATATGTCGAGTTGATTGGAGTAGCGCTCAACTTGAATTTGAAAGCGGAACTGCGTATTAAAGTGCTCAATCAACAAGGCACATTACCGCATCTGATGTCTGCCATTTCGTCTGTGGACAGCAATATCCAACATTTGGACGGAAAGGAAGAGCAGGAAGGGCGTTTGTATCAAATCGTCGTGCTTTTGACGGTCAAGATACACCTCGACAAATTATTCGTAAAATTAAATCGATACCGAATTAATCAGCATTGAACATAATATTAATCAATAAATGAATACCCAATTATTAGACGCGATTCCGCTTACCGCCATTTCTGGTGATTTGAAAAGTGCCGCGATAGCGAAAAGTTAAATTGGGTATAATTTACAGGATTTGCTATTTCACCTTCCCTTCGTTACGAATCGCACACGAGATTACATAGCAGATTTCACAAGCTGACCAGTACCACGATTGAAGGCGTAGTCCAAAGCGCAGAAGTGCAATTTGGTAGTCGTCCGATGCTTATGGTTTACCTTTCTGATGGCACATCAAATTAGCATTACGTTTTTAACTTTAATGCCGGCATGAAAAATAACACAGCCAGGCGCTCGGGTGAAAGCTTTTGGCGAAGTACAGTCGTGGGCGTTTTATGGCGGAGATCCATCACCGGAATATCAAATCATTCATGATAATAAGCCACTCGTTTTGGCAGAAACGCTGACGCCCCATTATCCAGTACTGAAAGTTAAGACAAACGTCATTGCGTAAATTAATTGCGCAAGCTTTGTTGGTGATAGAAAACGCCTTTGGCTGAGTTGCTGTGCAGAGTTTAATCCGCATCCTTTTTGATTTGAAATCGGCGATTCAATTTTGCATAATCCGCCGCCAGATGATTTCGTTGGTCACCTTAGAAGAGCAGACACCCTGCACAACAGCGCCCTGATTTTTGAAGAATTGTTAGCGCCATACAATCTTGCGATGCCAAAAGTGCGGTCAGAATTCAAGCAAATTTAGCCGAGTCTTTAATACCTCGCTCAATTTAAAACAACGTAGCGCAGTTGCCTTTCCAACCAACGAAGGCTCAGCTGCGGGTAACGGAAGATATAGAACAAGACATTGCTCAATTTTATCCGATGATGCGCTTGGTAGCAGGGCGATGTGGGATCGGTAAAACATTGGTCGCAGCGCTAGCGGCGTTGACGGCAATCGATAATGGTAAACAAGTGGCGTTAATGGCACCAACGGAGATTTTTGGCCGAACAGCATGCCTACAAATTTTCGCCGTTGGTTTGAGCCGCTTGGTATTCAAGTCGGTTGGTCGTTGGCAGGAAAAGTCAAAGGGAAGCAACGTATTGCCGAGTTGGAAAAATAAAAAACGGTATGGTTCAAATGGTGGTGGGACGCACGCCTATTCCAAAGATGAGGTTGCATTTCATAATCTGAGTTTGGTGATTGTGGATGAACAACATCGTTTTTGAGTGTACACCAACGTTTAATGTTGCGTGAAAAAGGCAATCAAGCAGGTGTTTATCCTCACCAGCTTATTATGACCGCCACGCCGATTCCACGCACATTGGTCGCGTGACTGTATATGCCGATTTGGATACCTCAATTATTGACGAACTGCCGCCGGGACGTACACCCAGTACGACCATTGCCATTTCTGAAGAGCGTCGTGCGAAATTATCGAGCGGGTCAATGATGGTTGCGCAGGAAAAAGCGGCAGGCTTATTGGGTTTGTACCCTGATTGATGAATCGGAGGTGCTGCGGAAGCGCAGGCTGCGGAGGCGGTGCAGAAGATCTTCAGTAAGAATCTTGCCACTTGCGCGTGATTGGCGAGTCCATGGGCGGATGAAACCAAGTGAGCAAGCCGTCACGGAACGTTCAAGCTTGCCGAGCTAGATTTGTTGGTTGCCACCGCAGTGATTGAAGTAGGCGTGGATGTGCCAAAGTGCCAGTTTAATGATCATTGAAAATACTGCGGGCGTTTAGGGCTTTCCCAACTTCATCAAGCTTCGCGGACGTGTGGGTCGAGTGCAGCCTCTTTTTGTGTCTGATGTATAAACCGCCACTGGGCAAGAATTTCGCAGAAACGTACCAGAGTCATGCGCGATACACCAAGATGGTCTGATTTTCGGAAAGATTTAGAAATTCGTGGGTACGGGCGAGAGTGCTTGGTACGAAACAAACCGGCATAACCGAATTCAAAGTAGCAAACCCTAATGCGCGATCGTAAAATACTCCCAACTGTCCAATTTTATGCTAAACAAATTTGGTACTCAAATATCCTGCAAACAGCAGAATTGCTCTATTCGCCGATGAGCTTTAATAATCGCGAGATTTATAGCAGTGCGTGAATTTTTAGTTCAAAAATGCCATTATTTATTAGTGAGCTTTTCCTTGAGAACAGCTTGATAAGCGAATAAAATTACGCAAATTTTTACATAAAAATGACTCATGAATATTCAATCAAAACCCACCATTCTGATTCAGGCGTTGGGGGCTGAGCGTATATCAGGAAGTTAAACAGCTTTTTACCTGATTATCATTATTTATATTGTTTTGATAATGCGTATTTCCCTTATTCTGAAAAAGCCAGAAGAGGGTATTGTTGAGCGCATGCCGTTAAGATTTGCCAACGTATCGAGAAGCTGTGTCCTTTAGATCTTATTGTTATATCGCCTGTAATACGGCAAGTACGGTGGTTTTGCCGGTATTGCGTAAACATTTTTCTATCCCTATTGTTGGTACAGTACCGGCGATTAAAACCTGCAGCAGAACAAACGAAAACTAAACATATTGGTTTACTTGCTACTAAGGGAACGGTAAACGTCAGTGTTATCTGATTTAATTGATAAATATGCTTCTTTTTGTCAGGTTGAGAAAATTGGTAGTACAAAATTAGTGGAATTGGCTGAACACAAGTTGCATGGTTATCCTATTGATTTAAATGAGATAAAAAGCAGAATTGAGCGAATGGGAAAATATACCTGATTTGAGACGCTGTCGTGCTAGGTTGTACACGCATTTTCCCGTTGATCAATCTGAAATTCAGCAATGTTTACCGCAAGTTAGGTATTTTTATTGATTCCGGCGTAGCGATTGCAAAAGCGGGTGAAATCCTTACTAAAAGGGTAAAAGTGCGGTCAAAAATCAAATAGAATTCTCAAGTGTTTTGTACCGCAAGCCGCTTGTAAAAGAAGATAGTTTATTACAGCATTCATTCCTTGGAGCTCTGACAGATTAACTTTAGGCTTTTTGATAGCGAAATTTTGTGCGAATTTGACAAAAATAATCAATTATTTTTGAAAAATTGAGGGGTTGCAAAGTATGATAAATGCCTATAATACGCCCCCTAACGACGCGCCGTTGTAAAAGCAGTTAAACCGCGCGTCGTTTTTGTCTTTCAACAATCAATCAGACAAACTGTGTGGGCACTGAAGATTCGTTTTTATTATTGAGAATTTTAAATTGAACTGAATAGTGCTACGAAAATTCGTTTATTTATATAGATGATTAATTAAGTCCAGCAGTATTGAACTGATTAAACTTTTTGAACTGAAGAGGTTTGATCATGGCTCAGATTGAACGCTGGCGGCGAGACTTAACACATGCAAGTCGAACGGTAACGGGAGAAAAGCTTGCTTTCTTGCTGACGAGTGGCGGACGGGTGAGTAATGCTTGGGAGTCTGGCTTATGGAGGGATAACGACGGGAAACTGTCGCTAATACCGCGTAGAGTCGAAGACGAAAGTGCGGGTACCATAGTACGCATGCCATAGGATGAGCCAAGTGGGATTAGGTAGTTGGTGGGGTAGCCATGCGTACCAAGCCGACGATCTCTAAGCTGGTCTGAGAGGATGACCAGCCACACCGGGGACTGAGACACAGTACGGACTCCTACAGGAGGCAGCAGTGGGGAATATGTGCGCAATGGGGGCAGCCTGACGCAGCCATGCCGCGTGAATGAAGAAGGCCTTCGGGTTGTAAAGTTCTTTCGGTGACGAGAAGGCGTGATGTTTAATAGAGCATCACGATTGACGTTAATCACAGAAGAAGCATCCCAGGCTAACTCCGTGCCAGCAGCGTCGCGGTAATACGGAGGGTGCGAGCGTTAATCGGAATAACTGGGCGTAAGGGCACGCAGGCGGCTGTTTAGGTGAGGTGTGAAATCCCGGGCTTAACCGGGAAATTGCATTTTCAGACTGGGTAGCTAGAGTACTTTAGGGAGGGGTAGAATTCCCGTGTGGCGGTGAAATGCGTAGAGATGTGGAGGAATACCGAAGGCGAAGGCAGCCCCTTGAGGAATGTACTGACGCTCATGTGCGAAAGCGTGGGGAGCAAACAGGGATTAGATACCCTGGTAGTCCACGCTGTAAACGCTGTCGATTTGGGGATTGGGCGTGGCTTGGTGCCCGAAGCTAACGTGATAAATCGACCGCCTGGGGAGTACGGTAGCAGGTTAAAACTCAAATGAATTGACGAGGTACACTGAGCGGTGGAGCATGTGGTTTAATTCGATGCAACGCGAAGAACCTTACCTACTCTTGACATCCATGGAATCTTTGTAGAGATACGGGAGTGCCTTCGGGAACCATGAGACAGGTGCTGCATGGCTGTCGTCAGCTCGTGTTGTGAAATGTTGGGTTAAGTCCCGCAACGAGGCGCAACCCTTATCCTTTGTTGCCAGCGATTCGGTCAGGGAACTCAAAGGAGACTGCCGGTGATAAACCGGAGGAAGGTGGGGATGACGTCAAGTCATCACTGGTACTCTGAGTGAGGGCTACACACGTGCTACAATGGCGTATACGAGGGCGACGAAGCCGCGAGGGTGGAGTGAGATCTCTGAGTACGTCTAAGTCCGGATTGAGTCTGCAACTCGACTCCATGAAGTCGGAATCGCTGGTAATCGCGAATCAGAATGTCGCGGTGAATACGTTCCCAGGCCTTTGTACACACCGCCATCACACCATGGGAGTGGGTTGTACCAAGTAGATAAGCTAACCTTCGGGAGGCGTTTACCACGGTATGATTCATGACTGGGGTGAAGTCGTAACAAAGGTAACCGTGAGGAGACCTGCGGTTGGATCACCTCCTCTACCAAAGATAGAATCGACTTTTAGAGTGTTCACACAGTTTGTTTGATGGTTGTAGAGCAGAGAAGAACAACAATATCCAGCGAGCATCTTTATATGCTGTCCCCATCTAAGTATGACTATAGGACATCGCCCTTTCGGCGGTAACCGGGGTTCCAGTCCCCGTGGGACGCCATTTAAAATGATTTTTCATCTTCCTGTTCTTTGAAAAATCTGGAAACAAGCTGAAAACGAGACTTTCAAGAAAGTCTGAGTGAGAGTGATTGATAAAAGGCGATTGCTCTTAATTATCTATTATTAATCGTAGCTGAAGTGTTTGAGGGCTTATTGTTTAATGTTATTTAAATAATAAGGTACAGAATACTTGAGGTTGTATAGTTAAGTGACAAAGCGTACAAGGTGGATGCCTTGGCAATCAGAGGCGAAAGGACGTGCTAATCTGCGAAAGAGCTTGGATGAGTCGATAGAGGCGTTTAATCAAGATGTCCGAATGGGAGACGGTGGGTGAAGAACCCACTATCATTATCTGAATCCATGGGATAATGAGGGCGAACAGGAGAACTGAAACATCTAAGTACCCGAGGAAAGAAATCAGCGAGATTTTGTGAGTAGCGGCGAGCAAGCAAAGGAGCCTGGTGATAACGAAGTGATCAGAGGAATTGGCTGGAAGCCGAGATCGTAGAGGTGATAATCCGTACTCGAAAATACTTTTTGGTGCTACTGAATGACTAACGACAAGTGGACGGGACACGTGATATCCTGTTTGAAGATGGGGACCATCCTCCAAGGCTAAATACTCCTGATTGACCGTGGTGAACCAGTACTGTGAAGGCGAAGGCGAAAAGAGAACCCGTGAGGGGAGTGAAAAGTAGAACCTGAAACCTTGTACGTACAAGCAGTGGGAGCCTGCAAGGGTGACTGCAGTGCCTTTGTATAATGGGTCCTTGACTTATATTTTGTGTGAGGTTAACCGAATAGGGGGAGCCGAGGAAACCGGGGCTAACTGGGCGAATAGTTGCAAGGTATAGACCCCGAAAACCAGTGAATCTAGCCATGGGCAGGTTGAAGGTTGGGTAACACTAACTGGAGGACCAGAACCGACTAATGTTGAAAAGTGCGGATGACTTGTGGCTGGGGTGAAAAGGTAAAATCAAACCGGGAGATAGCTGGTTCTCCCGAAATCTATTTAGGTAGAGTGAGCCAGAGCGGACACCTTCGGGGTGAGAGCACTGTTTTCGGCTGAAGTATCGGCTTACCAACCCGATGCAAAGCTACGAATACCGAAAGTGATACTCAGGAGACACACGGCCGGGTGCTAACGTCCGTCGTGGAGAGAAAGCTAACCCAGACCGCCAGCTAAGGTCCCAAAGTCTATATTAAGTGGGAAACAGAGAGTGGGAAGGCTTAGACAGCTGGGATGTTGGCAAGAAAGCGCCATCATTTCAAAAAGCGTAATCACTCACTAGTCAGGTCAGTATACGCGGAGAGATGTAACGGGGCTCCAAATATAGCACCAAGCTGCGAGCATCAGACGTAAGTCTGTTGGGTAGAGGCGTGGTGTGTGAGACGGATGAAGGTTCATCGAGGAGGGTGGGCTTGACGTATCACAAGTGCGAATGCTGACATAAGTAACGATAAAACGGGTGAAAAACCCGTTCGCCCGGAAGACCAAGGGTTCCTGTCAGCGTTAATCGGGGCAGGGTGAGTCGGTACCTAAGGCGAGGCTGAAAAGCGTGTCGATGAAACAGGTTAATATTCCCGTACTTGGTAAAAGCTGCGATGTGGGGACGGAGCAGGTTGGGATAGCAACGTACTGATGGTGGATATGGCACGGTTGAGTTCGTAGGTGGGGAGTTTGGAGGAAGTCAAAATCCGGACTTGCTATCCTTAACACTGAGAGAGATGACGCGAGGCTCTACGGAGCCGGTAACTGACCTACCACACTTCCGGGAGCCACTAAAGCGAAAACTTTACTAAACCGTACCTGAAAACGACACAGGTGGTCGATAAGAGAATACTCAGGCGCTTGAGAGAACTCGGGTGAAGAAGAACTAGGCAAAATAGCACCGCAACTTCGGGAGAAGGTGCTGCCGCGCAGAGTGTAGTCCGCACTGCGGGCGAAGGTTGAACCGGTCGAAGATACCAGCTGGCTGCAACTGTTTATTAAGAAACACACGGCACTACTGCAAACACGAAAAGTGGACGTATGTATAGGGTGTGATGCCTGCCCGGTGCTGGAAGGTTAATTGATGTCGTAATCGAGAAGAAAGCTCCCTGATCGAAGCCCCAGTAAACGGCAGTAGTAACTATAACGGTCCTAAGGTGGCGAAATTCCTTGTCGGGTAAGTTCCGACCTGCACGAATAGTAGCATAATGATGGTAAAGGCTGTCTCGCGAGACTCAGTGAAATTGAAAATCGCCGTGAAGATGCGGTGTACCCGCTGCTAGACGGAAGAACATCAGACCTTTACTATAGCTTGACACTGAACATTGAATTTTTGATGTGTAGGATAGGTGGGAGACTTTGGAAGTAGTCACGCCGGTGATTATGGAGTCGTCATGAAATACCACCACCCTGGCGCGTTTTGATGTTCTAACGAAGATTACGAAACGTGGTACTCGGACCTTGGTGGTGTCTGGTGGGTGGTTTGACTGGGGCGGTCTCCTCCCAAAGAAGAGTAACGGAGGAGCACGAGGTTTGCTAATCACGGTCCGGACATCGTGAGGGAGTGGTGCAGTGGTATAAAGCAAAGCTTAACTGCAGGAGCCAGACAGGTCGAGCAGGTACGAAAAGTAGAGGTCATAGTGATCCGGTGGTTCTGCTGCATGGAAGAGTATCGCTCAACTTAGATAAAGGTACTCCGAGGGATAACAGGCTGATACCTGCCCAGAGTTCCTTATCTGACGGCGGTGTTTGGCACCCTCGATGTCGGCTCATCACATCCTGCTGCTGGTAGGTCCCAAGGGTATGGCTGTTCGCCATTTAAAGAGTGGTACGCGACTGGGTTTAGAACGTCTCAAGTGAAGACAGTTCGGTCTATCTGCCGTGGGCGTTGGAGAGTGATTGGGGCGCTGCTCCTGGTACGAGAGAGGACCGGGTGGACGCATCGCACTGGTGTTCCAGTTGTCTCTGCCAGAGGCATTGCTGAGTAGCTACATGCGGAAGAGAGATAAGTGCTGAAAGCATCTAAGCGCGAAACTTGCCAAGAGATGAGTTCTCCCTGTCTTTAAGACAGTAAGGGTTCGTTTAAGACTAAGACGTGAATGGGTGCGGTGTGTGGGGTGTAGTGATACATTGAGCTAACGCCATACTCTAATTTGCCCGAGAGGCTTAGCCATACACAACGCTCAAAGTGTTTTTGGGAGACCTGGGCATGTGGAGCGAAGTAGGTAGCAGTTAAAGAGAAAGACGCAAAAGAGAGTTGAGAGAAGGCATAGATTAAGAAGACACGAATGAGATAAGAGAGAGAAATCATAAAGAATATTGGCGGCGATGATGGTGCGGGTGGGTACCCTGATTCCATACCGAACTCAGAAGTGAAACGCCGTAATGCCGATGGTGCGTGTGGGGCATCCCCATGCGAGTGAGGTCACCGCCAAGCCACAGGTAGGAACCCCTGATGGCAAGGTGCATCGGGGTTTTGCTGGAGCCATAGGAGAAAATAGAAAGCAGTGGAATATTTTAATTGAGACCTAATGACGTTGAGAGATCTTGTGTTTTCATACAATCTAGCGAACTTTACTTTAAAGGAGAAAGCAGATGTACTTTGATAAAATTAAAATGCTGAACTTACTGAAGCGGCTGATGTATTAAATAAATTTTACAGCTGACGAGAATAATATCAAATTAATCCAAAAAGCAGCATTATTGATTTCAGAGAGTTTTAAACAGGGTGGTAAAGTGCTGTCTTGCGGTAATGGCGGTTCGCATTGTGATGCGTGCACATTTGCTGAAGAAGAATTAACGGGGCGTTATCGTGAAAATCGCCCCGGTTATCAACGGCAATTGCTATTTCCGATGTTAAGCCATTTAAGCTGTGTGCGTAATGTGATTTTGGCTATGATTGTGTGTTTTCGCGTTATGTGGAAGCGGTAGGACAAAAAGGTGATGTTTTATTCGGTTTAGTCTGCTTCGGGAAATTTCACGTGCTTAATGCTATTGAAAGCATGGCAAAGCGAAGGAATGAAAGTGATTGCTATGACCGGTAAAGATGGTGTGCCGTGGGGCTTTGCCGATGTGTAGAAATTCGCGTGCCACATTTCGGTTATGCGACGATCGCATTCAGGAAATTCACATTAAAGTTATTCATATTTTGATGATGTTAATTGAATTTGCAAATGGCAAGAAAGCGGAATAAGGTATTCACGTATAAAGTCTGCGGTTCACACACAAGAGGGTTTTTGACCGCACTCACAAGAAATTGTGTAATGCGTAGATTATTATTGAGTTTGTCTTGTTATGTTCTTTTTGCCAGTTCGGCATTAGCATTGTTTCGGTACGGACAGATTGGGAACAAAATCATTTACGGGTAAGGTAAAATCGGCGGTGGAGTCTTGTTCCGAAGATAATCCCAGAAGCCATAGAAGAGAGGCGATCCGCTTACGAGTTATATAAAAGTCTTTTATAATGCGCGGGGTAGTCAAAGAGGAAGAGCGGGATGCTGAAGAGGTATAGCAAAGTACCGCGATTTCATATGTATCACTATGATGATATCTTTGATGAAGCGGAATAGCGAAGAGGTGGGTGCTCTCTCTACCGAGACACAGATGATACTGCTCACAGCATCTTATTTTGGAGCGCTCTATCAATATCAGGAGAAAAGTGATGGACGAGACGCATACAGAAAGAGTTTGGTTTTATGTTTATAAAAACCGACGTCACACCAGTTGGGAAGATGGACATCATCAAATGATTTATGATGCGAAAAGGCAATTTGTTGTTGAAAGATCAAATGTATTATCCTAAAAACAATAGTGCCAATCAGATTTTGACGACCTATATGATGATGCGCAATTAAGCCAAAGTTTGCGACATAAGTGAGAGAGAGAAAATTGAAAGATTGCGAGACGTATCGTTATTTTGATGATGGTTCTTTTGTTAAAATGGTTCATTTAATGATGTTAGGGTGAAATCACCTATGATAAAAATCATCATGAAATCAAGCGTCAGTTTATTAATAAGGATGGTCGTGTGTCTCTAATAGGAGGCTACAAGACTAAACACCGATTCGATGAACAGAGCGAATTTGATTGAAAGTGTCCATGTATAATGAGAAAGGTAAATGGGTAAGCGAGACGACCTATAAATATGTGTGTATTATTAACTTAACACACGGTCGTTTTCATCATATGTTTTTGAATCCCAAATGATATATCTAACATTGCATAATTATTCAAAAATAATAATATATTTTTCAATCTTGTGATGATTGATACAGAGACGCAGTAAACAATAATGACAATTAGTGTTAAAAATTCAGAAATATGTATGTGGTTCAAGTCAGGTGTATTTGATATTAACTTATCCTATGATGATGGTGATGTGGTGTTGTTGAAGGTATTACTAGAGTATAGTGAATTTTGCAGGTCAAAAAGTGCGTTGATTCGAGACAGTAAATTTACTAGGAAGTGCCACAATCGGGTAAGAATTGAGTATTGCCAATAATCAGTTTGGTTTGTCTTCAGGGGACATGATGCTCACAAACAACTTCGTCCAGTACGTCGTGATGTGGGCATGAGCCATTTCAGCAATATAATTTATAGTACATGACCGTAAATACAGAGATCTTATTGAAGCTTGCCGGTAAGAAAATTCTTGGTGTAAAGTGACCTAGAGGCTAAACAGCAGACATTGGGTGCTGCAACGATTTACGTTTAGAGGAGTCTGCTGATAGATTTCCGTTACGCATTTGTCTGGTCGACAGCAGCGGGTGGCGATTGCACGCGCTTTAATGGTGAGAACCGCAGGGTGTTGTTAGTTTGACGAGACCAACCGCTGCATTGGATCCGAAAATCACAGCTCGAGATCGTTTTCTATTATTGAAGAGTGCAACAAACCGGAATTACGCCAGTTATTGTTACTCATATAGAGTAAATGTAGCGAGTAGCAACTAAAGTGGTTTTATATGGAACAGGGCGTATCATCGAAATGGGCGATAAGACTTGTTTTGAGAAACCCTCAATGACACGAACAGTTTAAAACAATATTTATCACGCAATATCTAATCTTGAAGGAGAATATTATGATTATTATTAAGTGCAATTTTATTGGGCTCTGCAGTGGCGGCACTGCTTGCGCAAGGATTTAACTTTTGCTATGGAACCAAGTTACCCACGTTTGAGTCTACTAATGAGGTAGAAATTATCGGTTTTGATGTGGATATTGCAGCGCTATCTGTACAAGAAATTCAAAGCTACCTGCCATTTTAAAGGCCGAGGCATTTGGATTCTTTGATTACTAATTTGAGATCAAAACGTTTTTGATGCGGTTATTTCTGCAATGGATATTACCGACCGACTCGTGGTAAACAAGTATTATTCTCTCTGACCCATACTATGACAGCACGGCCAGCTATGTTGCATTAAAAGGCAAAGAAACACTTTAGAAAATGCGAAAAATGTTGGTGTACAAAGTAGGACGACCTATCAGCAATATACAGTATGCAGGCTCTTAAACAATATAGCGTGAAATCCTGTACCCAGCTTGCGAAGATGCGGTGCTGGATCACATGGGCGTATTGTGTATTATCTTCGGTGATACAGCAGTGCTTTGACATGACCTCACAGAAGATAACGTTCAGTTTGTCGGCGATAAAGTGAATAACAAAAATATTTCGGTAATGGTTTTTGGTGTGCGTTGAATAAATCTAACAAAGAAATTGTGAAAGCTTTCAATAAAAAGGTTTAGCGGCTTAATTAAAGCCAATGGCGAATATCATCTACGATAAATGGATGACCAAATAATCCCTATGTTTTCTGATTATTTTTCTCTTTAATGTTGAAGCCGCGGTACACTGATGACGTTAGGGCTTGCGGTTTGTTCGTTAGTGTTAGGGCGCTGGGCATGCTATTTGCCCGTAGTTTAGAAGCTAATCGTTTTGTCGGTAGACCCACCGCGCTGCTTGTTGCTTTGCTGTGCGAGGCTTACCGAAATTCTAGTCGTGTGCTGGTTTATTTTTGGTTTCTAGCGAGTGGTTGAATTGCTCTACCGGTGAATATGTGTGAATTCAGTGCATTCGGTTCGTGATGATATTCGCATTGTCCTTAATTTTTGCAGCCTATGCTTCCTGCGACACTCCGTGGCGCTATTCAGAGCGATTGCTAAAAGGTCAGTGGGTCTGGAACGGCATTGGGGATTGAGTAAGAGGCTACACTCACTTCGTATTATCATGCCACAAGTATGGCGTCATGCATTGCCGGGATTGAGTAGTCAATGGTTGCGTAGTTATTGGAAAGACACGGCGTTAATTTCTTTAGTGGTGTAGATGATCTGATGCGTCAAGCACTGGCTGATTAATGCAATACACACCAGCCTTTCACTTGGGTATGGTATTGCCCGCGTTGATTTTATCTTCAGTGACATTAGTGAGTCGAAGTGGGTGTTCGTAAATTGAGCTACGTTTTACTCGTTTTGAAAGAGTGTGAGTATGTTTCAAGAATATTTAAGCGTGATTGCACAAAGGTATTCCTACCAACTTGCTATTAACTGTTGTGTCATTGTTGATTGCCTTTAGTCTGGCTGTTGTTTACCATACTACTTTCTATTGATGATAATAAAGTGGTGAAAAGTGCGGTCAATTTATATCTTACTTTATTTACCGGTACGCCTATTAGTACAGTTTTTCACCCAGTTTATGCGGTAGCACTTTCAATGGATTGTGGACAGCCTGTTATGGTTGTTGTTTTCTAATGTCTTGGTTTGTGTGCTGCGTTGGCATTGGCGTTAAATAGTGCGTATATTCTGCCGTATTCCATGGCGCAGTGAAACAATTTCTAAAAGTACGTGGGAAAGGTTGTGAAAGCGCTTGGGCTAAGCCGTTTCGCAAACCTTGAGATTTTACACTTCCATATGCATTACGCAACGCGCTTTACCTTCATACTCTAATGAGGATCATTTTAGTGTTTAGGACGGTACTCCTTTCACGATCTCTCCTCGGACATCATAGGTTACGCTCGCCAGCTTTATGGCACAAGAATATGATGCGCTCACCATTGTGGCATTGCCGGTGGTATTTATCTCGGCTGATTACCGGTATTGCGACGTCGTTATTACGTAAACTGGAAAATAACCAAGTGCTTGCTTTTGAACGGATTTGGATATGCGTGGTTAAGAAGTAGGTGCGATATCGAATGTTTTGAAATCCCAAATAGTTTGGGATTTTTGCTCACGTCGGTTGTTATCAGCTTGCTACTGATCAAAAATACCGCAAAAATTGCGCCTCTAGGCTAGAGTGATGACTTCACGCTCTTGCGATTAATTTCTTCATTTTCTAAACAGCGTTCTTCCGGTCTTGTAAGCTTCAAGATTCTCCGGTTTTAAAGGAAAAACCGCAGTTTGGAGCAGTATTCTGCACTCGCTGATACGGCATTTCGCGGCTGAGTATGACGTGACTTCTCCGGGTGAGATCAAATTTTGAGAAAAGCACAATGTAGTGATGATGTTTTACACCTGAAAATTTATACCGCACTTTTTAGTTCAATTTACGCGATTGATATCACATTTTGCAAAGATATTCTGAATCGATGAGATTGTCGTTTATTTACTTCACTGTAACAACGAAGCCTAAAATATAGCGCGGCTACTCATATAGAGATAATGACAAATATTAACCCAGTGACGGTATGTGTTGTTCTTCTTTCCATAGAGATTTTCATATGTTGTGGTTCTTCTTCTGTGTTCTGGTGTTGATTTTTGGAGGTTGTGCGATTTATGGCAAGGTGTGAGAGAGATCTTTGTCGATCAACCTAAAGCGTCGACACCGCAGCTTATCAGTCAATGATGGCGTCGACTATATGCCGATGTCTAAAACCAAAATTTGCTAATCCAATTATTAAACATTGCAGGTACGGGTCCGATTTTTGGTCCGATTCTTGGTGCGTTATACGGACCGTGGCGATGTTATGTGGATCGTGTTGGTTGTATTTTTGCCGGTGCGGTACATGTACTATTTCTGCGCGTATGTTGAGTGATTCGTCACGGTGAGTGCAACTATGCCTTACTTAGCAGGTAAATTCTTAGGTCGTCGGTAAAAAGTCTTTATCAACGTTTTAGCGCTTGTTCTTCTTTTATTAGTTGGCGTTGTCTTCGTTGCTAGCCGGCGCAATTAATGGCACGATCACCATGGACATCTATGGGCGCATCTCAAGGTGCATTGCAATTAGGTGATGCCGAAGCGGTTCATAAGGCTGTTGAAGCTGGTGGTTTTAACCGTATGGGAATGGATAAAAGCAACGTCGTTTGCGTATGGACTGCCATTATCTTTCGCTTACTACTATCTCTTGCAACCTTGTTACCACATTGACAAAAATTATCGGTACGAATTTACCCGCTCTTTGGTGCGTTATTGCCTTTCATGTCCGTGGGGCATGGTGTGGTTTTAGGTCTGCCCATTTCAGTGCAGTGAGATCCTCATCGAATTCTTCCGTACCGTTGATGCAGATGGTCAAGGCTTAACCTGAGATAAATTTACACAAAACTTCCAAGTGAAGGCGATGTACGATTTGAGCTAGTATTATTCTTAACTATTTCTTGTGGTGCATTATCCGGTTTCCACGCAACACAAACTCCATTAATGGCACGTTGTGCTGAAAATGAAAAAAGAAGGTCGTTTTTCATTTTCTACGGTGCGATGATTGCTGAAGGTATTATTGCATTAGTATGGTGTATGGTTGGTCTGGCATTCTATGAAAACCCACAAGCGTTACAAGATGCGATTGCCGCAGGTTCACCATCTAAAGTGGTATATGACAGCTCATTACACTTCTTAGGTTTCGTGGGCGGTATCTTTGCAGTATTGGAGTGTCGTTGTACTTCCCATTACTTCTGGGTGATACAGCATTCCGTGCAGCCCGCTTTGCAATTAGCGGAAATTTTCGAAAATTGATCAACGTTCACTGCACTAAAACGTTTGTTCATTGCCATGCTGTTCGTATTAGGCGTTACTTTGTTTCCACTCATTGACTTCAGCGTGTTATGGCGTTACTTCACTTGGGCAAACCAAATGACGGCAATGGTGATGTTATGGACAGCGGCAGCTTATTTATACCGCTATCATAAATTCCACTGCGGCGTCTATCCCATGCATGGTTTATCACCACGGTTTGTGCAACCCTATTTGTATTACAACAAAAATCGGTTTCGGTTTAGACTATCAATTGTCCGTTTACCTAGGCTTTGCGACAACGATTGTTTTGTGTCATTGTTCTTCAGCTTTTGGATAAACGTTCTAATGAAGCTGCAGAATCTTTAGTATAGATGGCCTTGCAGAAATAGAAAAATGACCGCACTTTTGGCGGTAAGGCTAATATCTCAAATACCCTGTTGATGAAGATTAACAGGGTATATCAAATGATTTCCTTCATATCTAAATGCACATTCCAGCTTAGAAATAGATCTAAAACTTTGCGATGTATCTCATTAGTGCTTTGCAACATACACACAAATAATAAAATTAATCGAAAAGTGGTAAAAAGACGCTGTGGAGAAGTTTTGATTGAACTCCCGAGGTGAGAATAAACAGAACAACAAAAGGTGATGTTTCGTGGTGCGGCAACGATTGATTTGGATGTGAAGGGAAGAATTTCTATTCCTACCCGTTATCGTGCCGAGCTTTTGGAGCAGAACCGAGGGCAAATGGTTTGTGCCTGCTTAGATATTCGTCCAACCTTGTTTATTGCTTTTATCCGTTAAAGTGAGGAAATTGTTGAGCAAAAGATGGCTTGGGCTTTCTAGAAATTTGCGATCATTACAACGTGCCTTACAACGGTGATGTTGGGTTATGCTACTGATGGTGTGTAAGGTGGACGGTGCTGGACGAATTTTAATTAGTGGACCTTTACGCCAACTGCTGATGAAAAATCCGTATGCATTGGACAATTAAAATAAATTTGGAAATTTGGAGCGAGGTAGGGCGGCGGAGGCTCAAATTGAAAAAGAACTTGTAGCATTAGAGTGCAACAGATAGCTTTGCATTGTCGGAAAGAATTAAAAGACGCTGTCATTATAGAGTAAAACTCACCGAACAGCGGCACTGGCAAAAGATAAGCGGCAATTATGCCGCTCTATCATACTCTTTCAATTATATTTTTATTTTTACATATCGCCGGTAATAATTTATGAGCCATTTAAATGCGTTTTCATCAGCTAGCGAACATGCGACGGTTTTGTGACATGCAGAACCGTTGTTAAACTAACTTTAAAAGAAAACGGCATTTATAGATTGACAATGACGTACATTTGGTCGCGGGGGCATTCGATTAATCCTTTCTAAGTTATCTGGCTAACGGTAGATTGAGTACCGTGACCGAGACCCTAAAGCCGTCATCAGGGCACAAAAATTCCAAGATTCACGATTTCATATCGAACACAGCGCATTTCAGATGTTTTACCTAGTTTGTGCGCAGTTAAATTTGAGTCGGCATGAATTGACGGCATTTTGCTTGATCCAGGTGTGTGTCATCTCCGCAAGTTGGATGGTGCTGGAGACGCGGTTTTAGTTTTATGAAAGATGGTCCATTAGATATGCGAATGGACGACAGTAAGTCATGTCCGCAGCAGGTGGCTGCAGCACGTTTCGAACAAGCATTTACGTGGGTATTAAAACGTTTTGGTGAAAGAGCGTTTTGCAAAAGAAAATCGCCTCGGTATCGTGAATTATAATAAAGTGCGGTGCAAAATGGCGGCGAATGTTTAACACGTACGTTACAACTCGCTGAATTAATTGCACAGACTGTGCCATTTAAAGATAAGCATAAACATCCTGCTACACGAAGCTTTTCAGGCGATCCGTATTTTTATTAATTCAGAGTTGGAATGAGCTGAAAAGGTCTTGCAGTCAGCGTTGGCCGTGTTAGCGGGCGGGCGTTTATCAATTATCAGTTTTCCATTCATTGGAAGATCATGGTGAAAGCATTTTATGCGTAAGCGAAAAGCAAAAGGCGAGATGATTCCGAAAGGTTTGCCACTGCGCGAAGACCAAATTCAACGTAATCAAACCTTAGAAGTGATTGGCTTAAAGCACTTGCAAGTGAAAGTATGAAATGCCCAAAACGCAGCACGTAGTGCGCGTCTTAAATTGCGGAGAGATTAAGCTGTTAAGAAAATAACGATAGATTCCCTTTGCGAAACATTATTCTTGAAGATTTATTTACGTCAAATAAATTGGTGTTGATTTTATTACTGGCGATTACGCTAGTGCATAGGGAACGGTTTGGCTTACTCACTCAAACGCGTGGATTAGTGGCGGAAAGGTGATTTGATTTTACAACATCAAGCGCTTGAAAATGAATATCTGAATTTAAAGATTAGAAGAAGCAGACACCTCAGCGATAATACACGCATAGAAGCTATTGCCAAAGCAATTCAGCGTGCAACGAGCAACCCCAGAACAAGAAGTTGTTATTCTTGAATAAACGCGGAAATCGCAAATATGGTTAAAATTTAATAAATCAATTAAGCCGATACAGCGAAAAGAATAACCCTAAAAACCGTCGGCATCTAAAATACTTCTTCGGTAAAACCGAATAAGCCTAAAATGGTTTATGAAAGAAGTTTCTTAAAAGGGCGTTATATGTGTGCGGCGTTAACCAGTGTTTTCTTGGGCTTGATGGCATTGGTTGCTCAAGCGGCTTATATGCAAATTATCAATGCTGACTCTTTGATGGGGGAGGCGGATAAACGTTCTCTACGCACACAAGAAATTCAATTTGTGCGCGGTTCTATTCTAGATCGTAATGGCCAACTGTTATCGGTGAGTGTGCCGATGTATTCTGTAGTAGCGGATCCAAAATTTATTTTTGATGAAAAAAATTCGTTAAAGGACAAAGAACGTTGGCAAAAATTTTGGCGGAAGCGTTAGGATTTCTTATAGCAATTTGGTTAAGCGCGTTGAAAAAGATCCGAAATCCCGTTTTGTCTATTTATCTCGTCAAATTTCACCAACGCTTGCACAGTATGTTAAAGAGCTAAAAATTACCGGCATTATCCTCAAAATGGAAGCGCGCCGCTTTTATCCTCGCGTGGAAGAAACAGCCCATTTGATTGGTTATACCAATATTGATGGCGCAGGTATTGAAGGCATTGAAAAAGCTTTGATTCCATGTTAGTGGGCAAATCCGGTTCCATGACATATCGTAAAGACCGATTCGGTAACATTGTCGAAAATATTTCTGATGTGAAGAAATATGATGCACAAGACGTGACCTTGAGTATTGATGAAAAATTGCAATCCATGGTTTACCGCGAAATTAAGAAAGCGGTTGCCGAGAATAAAGCGGAACTGGTACGGCGTGTGTTGGTGGATGTGCGCACCGGTGAAGTATTGGCAATGGCAAATGCTCCTTCTTATAACCCAAATAATCGAGTGGGAGTAAAATCCGAGTTAATGCGTAATCGCGCGATTACCGACACCTTTGAGCCGGGTTCTACTGTAAAACCGTTCGTGGTTTTGACCGCACTTCAACGTGGGGCAGTACGTCGTGATGAAATTATTAATACAGGCCCCGCTCATCTTGAACGACTATGAAGTAAAAGACGTTGCACCACGTGATCAGTTAGTTTAGACGGCATTTTTAGAAAACTCCAGTAACCGCGGTGTGAGCCGTTTAGCGTTACGTATGCCGCCGAGTGCTTTAATGGAAACCTATCAAAATGCCGGTTTAGGGCAAACCGACAGATTTAGGTTTGATTGGCGAACAATCCGGTTTATTGAATGCCAATCGTGCTCGCTGGTCTGATATTGAGCGTGCTAACGTAGCCTATGGTTATGGCTTGAATGCAACGCCATTACAAATTGCTCGTGCTTATGTCACTTTGGGTAGCTTTGGTATTTATCGCCCGCTTTCTATTACTAAAGTGGATCCACCGGTCGTGGGACAACGTGTGTTCTCTGAAAAATTACACGTGAAGTTGTCAACATGATGGACAGTCGCGATTAAAAATGGTACCGTGCGATGGTCGAAGGCTATCGTGTCGGGATTAAAAACCGGTACGGCGAAGAAATTGGAAAATAAAGCGCTATAGTAGATAAATATGTGGCTTATACCGCAGGTATCGCACCAATTACCGACCCACGTTATGCTTTTGGTGGTACTGATTAATGATCCGAAAGCAGGGGCAGTACTATGGTGGTGCAATTTCCGCACCGGTATTTTCCAGCATCATGAGCTATGCGTTGCGTAGCAACAATGTACCGCCGGATGGCGTTGGAAACGGATAAAACAACAAAAACGCACTGTTCGTTTGAGTAGCAAAAGTCAAGTGAAGTCAACTAAAGTCAACTAAATTAGACATAAAGTGCGGTGCGTAAATAAAGCGTTTTTCACTCATTCATTGAGAAAAACATTATGTATCGATTAACTCATCTTCTCGGATTCACATAGCAGAAAATGTGAATCTCACCGAAATGACATTAGACAGTCGAACTGCAAAAGCTCGGCTGTCTTTTTGTTGCAATTAAAGGACATCAAACCGACGGTCGTCAATATATTCCGCAAGCATTGCAAAAATGGCGCAAGTGCGGTCATTTTGAGGCTGATTCTGAGGCGCAACATCTTCAGGTGCGCTATGAGCAACAGGTTCCACTCATTGCGTTTTACCGTTTAAGCGAATATTTATCCATCTTGCGGATGTGTTTTATGGGCAGCCTTCAAGCGTTTAACCTTGGTTGGGGTTACCGGTACCAACGGAAAAACGACAACCGCGCAATTATTGGCACAGTGGACACAGATTTTTAGGGGCATACCAGCGCCGTAATGGGCACCATTGGTAACGGCTTATTCGGTACGAGTCAAAGAAGCGACAATACCACGGGCTCTGCTGTGAAATCCAAGCATCACTGGCAGAGTTTGTAGCGAAAGGCGCAGACTTTTGCGGCGATTGAAGTGTCATCTCACGGTTTGGTACAACATCGTGTAGAGGCGATGCATTTCAGTGCGGCGGTATTCAGCAAATTTAAGCCGTGATCATCTTGATTACCATCACACGATGGAAAAAGTATGCTGCAGCGAAAAACGTTTATTCACCGAATTGGATAGCTGTCATCAGATTATTGATGCGGATGATCCCTGTTGGGGCAGCATGGTTAAGCTGAGATGCCGGAGGCGGTTTGCGGTCAGTAGCAAGGCAGATTTTGTTCCACAACAAGCCAAATGGTTGAAAGCGGTAAATGTCTCCTTTAATCACAAAGGCGCTAGTATTCAATTTGAATCCTCTTGGGGCAACGGTGAATTACAAAGCGCACTTATCGGCGCATTCAACGTCAGTAATTTATTGTTGGTCATGGCAACCTTGTTGGCACTTGGTTATGACTTAGCCGAACTCATTCGTAGTGCACATAAATTAACCGGCGTATGCGGTCGGATGGAATGCTGCATGCTCCGCATAAACCGACCGTTATTGTAGATTACGCCCACACACCGGACGCATTAGAAAAAGCGTTACAGGCAGCTCGGTTGCATTGCCAGGGCAAACTTTGGTGTATTTTCGGCTGCGGTGGTGATCGCGATAGTGGTAAACGTCCACTTATGGCGAAAATTGCCGAACAGTTGGCGGATAAGGTCATTGCTACGGATGATAATCCCCGTACAGAAGATCATACGCAAATTATGGCGGATATTTTAAAAGGGTTTATTCATCCGCAAGCCGTGCAAGTGATACACCAACGTGAAGAGTCCTATTGCCACTGTGATTCAAAGTGCGGTGGAAAATGACGTTATTTTTAATTGCCGGGCAAGGACATGAAGACTATCAAATTATTGGTAAAACGAAGCATCATTTTTCCGATCAGAAGTTGCCCGTCATTATTTATCTCAGTAACAAAAATATGATTACATTATCTCTCTCTCAAATCGCCTCCATTTTTAGAGGCACAACTTATCGATGGCAACGTGACTGTCGAAAACGTGAGTACGGACAGCCGTAAAAGCCGTTAACAATGGGTTGTTTTTCGCGTTGAAAGGCGAAAAATTTTGATGCGCATGACTACGTTATGAAAGCGGCTGAACAAGGTTGTGTTGCCGCTGTCGTTGAACTATCCAACAGAGGGCAATATTGCCCAATTAATTGTGAAAGACAGCCGTCTTGCCCTAGGGCAGCTGCCAAATGGTTGCGTGAAAAATCAATCCGAAAGTGGTGGCGATGACAGGGTCTTCAGGCAAAACCACGGTAAAAAGAAATGACGTACTCTATTTTTGCAACAAAGTGCGGTGGATTTTGACGACGTTTTATTTACCCAAAGGCAATTTTAATAACGACATCGGTGTTCCGCTGACGTTATTACGGTTAACCGAAAAACATAAATTTGCAGTGATTGAACTTGGCGCCAATCATGATTGGCGAAATTGCCTATACCACCGCCTTGGCGCAGCCTGATGTGGCATTAGTCAATAATGTCATGGCAGCACATTTAGAAGGTTTTGGTTCTCTCTTGACGGTGTTTGCAACAGCGAAAGGCGAAATTTCCGCGGATTAACCCATCATGGCGTCGCTATTATTAATAAGGCACATAACTATTCACAAAAATGGCAGGCAGAGATTGGTGATCATTCGTTGCAATATTTTGCTTACGATGATCCGAAAGCTGATTATCATGCCGAAAACATCGTATTTTTCCGAACAAGGGCGGCTTTCGTCTTACACACGCCACAAGGCAATGTGCAGATTGATTCACCCCTATTTAGGGTGAGCATAACGTATCAAATGCCTTTAGCCGCGACAGCGTGGTACGAATGTGGGCGCAACGTTAGCGCAGGTAAGGGTTGGAAACGCCATCCTTGGTGAAAGGGCGTTTATTCCCAATTCACCTTGCGACAATCTTTTATTACTAGACGACACTTATAACGCCAATGTGGGCTCCATGAAATCCGCGATTTCCGTGTTGCAAAAAATATCCGGCTTTTCGCGTCTTTGTTGTTGGTGATATGGGCGAATTGGGCGATAATACACCGCTTTGTCATCAAGAAGTGGGCGAGTTTGCTCGTGCTGCCAAATTGGATTTGGTGATTTCATTTGACGTGACAGTGCCGCCATAAGTGCGGTCAATTTTAGGTCGTCATTTTACCGATAAAAACAGAACTTGTCGCTTATTTAACACCAATTATTAAACAACAATTAACACAACAAAAAGTCGTTGTTTTGGTGAAGGGATCACGCAGTATGAAAATGGAAGACGTGATCGATTTATTAAAGGGTAATTTTTTATGTTAGTTTGGATTGCTGAGTTTCTCACCAAATACAATTCTGATTTCCATGTCATTTCCTACATTACCGTGCGGGCTATTTTAGCGTTGCTCACGGCACTTTTATTGTCCTATGGATCAGCTCGAAGGTTATTCGTCGCTTGCAATTATTGAAGTTTGGTCAAGTCGTACGTAATGACGGTACCTGAAAGTCACTTTGTTAAAAAGGGACACTGACCATGGGCGGTGTCATGATTCTCTTGCCATCGGTGTGAGTACTATTATTATGGGCGGATTTAAGAAACCCATATGTTTGGTTTAGCTTGTTCGTTTTATTCGGCTACGGCGCTGTCGGCTTTTGTGGACGATTACCGCAAAATTACCCGTAAAAAAGCACAGACGGCAGTTTAGTGGCGCGTTGGAAATATTTTTGGCTGTCTGTGGTGGCATTGGTGGCTGTGTTTGGTATGTATGCCATGGGGCAAGATACCGATGCGACACGCCTTGTCGTGCCGTTCTTTAAAACGGTGATGCCTCAGCTAGGCATTTTCTATATTGTATTAGCTTATTTTGTGATTGTTGGTTCCAGCAATGCCGTGAATTTAACGGATGGGTTAGATGGTTCTAGCGATTGTACCGACCGTGATGGTGGCAGGCGCATTTGCATTGAGTGGCATGGGCGACAGGTAACATCAAACTTTTGCGGAATACTTACACATTCCATACCTGAAATTCAGCGCGAGAACTGACCGTGTTCTGTACCGCCATTGTCGGCGCAGGTCTTGGTTTCTTATGGTTTAACACTTATCCGGCACAAGTGTTTATGGGCGATGTGGGCTCATTAGCGTTAGGGCGGGGCTTTAGGTGTGATTGCCGTATTGGTGCGCCAAGAATTTTGTACTACTGATCATGCGGCGGCGTGTTCGTCATGGAAACGCTCTGTCCGTGATTTTACTAAGTGGGTTCCTACAAATTGCGTAACAAAACAACGCATTTTCCTATGGCGCTGATTCATCACATTTCGAGAAAAGGCTGGGACGGAGCCGCGTGTTATTGTGCGTTTCTGGATCATTTCTTAATGCTGGTATTAATTGGTTTAGTGACCTTAAAACTACGTTAATCACCCCCAAAAGAGCGGGTCATTTTTGAGAGAGAATTTCACAATATCAAGATAAAAAGTCACAGTTATCGGACTTGGTAAAACAGGGTTATCCTGTGTTGATTTTCTGCGCGCTAAACATGCGGATGCTCGTGTCATTGATACGCGTAACGCACCGGCAGGGGCAGATCAACTTGATAAAGCCATTCCTCTGCACACCGGTAGTTTAAATCAGCAATGGCTCTTAGAAAGCGATTTGATCGTAATTAGCTCGGGTCTTGCGGTAAAACACCTGAAATTCAGACCGCACTCGAGCCGGTATCGAAGTCATCGGCGAGTATCGAATTATTTTCCGTCAAGAAGCGGATAAACCGATTGTGGCGATTACCGGTTCCAACGGCAAAAGCACCGTGACCACGTTAGTAGCGGAAATGGCAAAAAGCCGCCGGATTGAGCGTTGGCATGGGCGGTAATATCGGCATTCCTGCGCTTTCTCTTAAAATCAATCACATGATATTTACGTTTTGAGCTCCAGCTTCCAGTTAGAAACCCTATTCGCTAAAAACCAAGTGGCGGCAACGGTGTTGAACGTCACCGAAGATCATATGAATCGTTACGTGGATTTACAGGATTATCGCCATGCGAAATTAAAAATCTACGACAATTGCCAAACGGCGGTTGTAAACGGAGAAGACCCGCTTACCCTGCCAACCACTCAACACCCGGAAAAACAAGTGAGCTTTTGCGGAACATCATGCGGATTATTATTGAAAAGTGAAAGCCAGAAAACCTATTTAATGGCGCGTGATGAGGATTTTAGCTTTGTGATGAAATGAAATTAACTGGTCGTCATAATTACATGAATGCGTTGGCGGCGATTGCCTTGGCGCAAGCTGCAGGCATTAATTTGTTGGGAATTCAGACCGCACTTCGCGAGTTCGGTGGCTCGAAACATCGTTTCCAAGTGGCGTATATGGCGCACGGCGTGCGTTGGATCAATCGATTCAAAAAGCAACAAAACTGTCGGTAGTACGGTTGCTGCATTAACCGGTTTACAGATCGCCGGGAAACTCTATTTATTACTCGTGGTGATGGCAAAGGCGCAGATTTTTCTGAATTGGTGACATTAATTAATCAACCGCATATTTTTGTTATTGCTTTGGGCAGGATGGTAAACAGTTAGCTGCACTCTTCGTCACAAAAGCCAATTATCTCGACACCATAGAACGAGTCAGTGCGGCAATCCGTCCGCAGTTATAAGCAGGGGGACATGGTGTTGTTATCGCTTCACTATAGCAAGCTTGGATCAATTCCCTTGTTTTTGAAGCACTGCGCGATGAGTTCACGCGTTTGGCTCGTTTAGTTAAAGACGGATTTTGTATTCATGGAATTTTTGGGCCAGCTAAACGACTTGGCAACAAACAACGACGATTACGCCAGCGAGTTTGTTATATGATCGCGCGTTACTGTGGTTGTATCTCGTGCTACTGCTTTATTGGCTTGCTGGCGGTGTCTTCCGCTTCTATTCCGGTAGGAAACACGCTCATATGGTGATCCGTTCTATTTTGCCAAGCGGGATAAGGATTTATATTTTTTTCTTTCTGTTTTACCTGTTATGTCACTTGCAAATTTCCAGTGGATAAAATGGGAAAAATGGCATGTTAGATTGTTTGGTATTGCGCTGGTTTTGCTTTTCCTTGTGATGATTCCTGGTATCGGGCGAGAGGTGAATGGTGCGCGCCGTTGATCCCAATGGTTTTTATTCAATTTTCAACCGGCGGAATTTGCTGTTAGCCTTAACTTCTTCCTCGCCAGTTATTTTACCCGCCGTTATGATGAGGTGCGTAGTCGCGTTAAGTGCGGTTGAGCTTTCATTTTTGGTGATGGGATTGTTAGGTTGTTTCTTATTGATGCAGCCGGATTTGGGTAGTACCGTCGTTTTATTTGTCATTACCTTCGGTTTGCTATATTTATTATCGGTGCAAAATTTGACAATTTCTTCTTTTTATTTGGTTTTGCTGCATTGATGTTCGTGTGGCTGGTACTTTCTTCTGCTTATCGTCTTAAACGTATCACCGGTTTTATGGACCCTTTCAAAGATCCCTTACGGTACTGGTTTTCCAATTATCCAACTCTTTAATGGCATTCGGTCGAGGTGGATTTTTCGGTGAAGGGTTAGGCAATTCCGTACTGAAACTAGAATATTTACCGGAAGCGCATACTGACTTTGTTATGGCAATCGTGGGTGAAGAATTTCGGCTTTTTCGGTATTTTAGTGATTATTATTTTGCTTGGTTTATTGGTTTTTCCGCGCCATGAAAAATTGGGACGAGAATCTCTAATATTAGAGCAACGCTTTTTAAAGGCTTTTTGGCTTTTCGGTATCAGCTTTGGATTTTTCTTCAAGGCTTCGTGAATCTTTAGGGTATGGCACTCGGATGTTACCAACGAAAGGGTCTTAACGTTCCCGCTCATCAGTTACGTGTTCGAGTATTATCATTATGTCGGTCACTGTCGGCATATTATTGCGCATTGACCACGAAAACCGCCTCATGCGCGGTGGTCAAGCTCGATTGCGAGACGACTAAAGGGCCTAAAAAGTGCGGTCGATTTTTGAGTGTTTTTAGAGAAAAGATATGGGTAAAAATTATTAGTGATAGCAGGTGGAACAGGCGGACATGTTTTTCCTGCCATTGCCGTTGCACAAGAATTACAACAGCAAGGTTGGGAAATTCGCTGGCTGGGCACCAAAGATCGTATGGAAGCCCAACTCGTACCAAAAACATGGCATTCCCATTGAATTTATCCACATTTCAGGGTTTACGGCAAGGGCATCAAGAGTTTATTATTGGCGCCTTTTTGCTATTTTTTTCGCGCGGTGTGTCAGGCGCGTAAAGATTATTCAACAATACCAACCTAATGCGGTATTAGGCATGGGGGCTGCGTTTCTGCCCGGGTGGTATCGCAGCAAAACTTTGCGGCGTGCCGGTGGTATTGCATGAACAAAAATGCCATTGCGGGGTTAACCAATCACTGGTTATCCAAAATTGCAGCGCGAGTGTTGCGCCTTCCCAAATGCGTTTCCTCGCTGAAGTGGTAGGAAACCGCACGTCGTGATTTATTTCAAACAGAAGCCCCAGAAATACGTTTTGCTACGCGTGATAAAACCTGCGTATTTTAGTGGTCGGTGGTAGCCAAGGGGCGCGCGTGTTAAATCAAACTGTGCCAAAAAGTCGCAGAGAAACCCAGTGCCCAAGGTTTGAGATGTGCGTCACCAAGCAGGTAAGGGCAATTTAGCAGGCATTGAGGAAATCTATCAGGCAAATCAAAATGGCGTGGCGACTGAATTTATCGATGATATGGCAGAAGCTTATGCCTGGGCGGACATTGTGATTTGTCGCTCGGGCGCATTGACGGTGTGCGAATTGGCGGCGGTAGGCGTGCCGGCAATTTTAGTGCCTTTCCAACATAAAGACCGTCAGCAATTTTTAAATGCCAAATATTTAGCGGATGCGGAGCTGCGCTGATCATTGAGCAACCGGAATTTACCGAAGAGCGTCTCTTGAACGCGTTAACCCGACTGTTAGCAGATCGTGAAACATTATTAGCCATGGCGTTAAAGGCAAAAAGTAAAGGCAACACCGTTAGCGGCTAAACGGGTCGCTGACGTGATTGAAGACGTGGCAAATTAAATTAAAGGTGCGGTCGTTTTTAACTGTTTTGAGCGATCGGGTAAAAGCGACAGATTCATGGATAACTATCATCAACAGATTAGAGACATCATTCCGGAAATGCGCCGAGTGAAGCAAATTCATTTTATCGGTATCGGTGGCGCGGGGATGTGGTATTGCCGAAATTTTATTGAATGAGGGATATCATATTTCCGGTTCTGATATTGCGGAAAGTGCGGTGACTCAGCGTTTAGCCTGTGCCGGCGCCAAAGTTTTTATTGGGCATAAAGAAGAAAAATATTACCGGTGCTAGTGTGGTGGTGATTTCTTCTGCGATTCGTGATGATAACTCTGAAGTGGTGGCGGCAAAAGAAGCACGCATTCCGGTCATTCAACGTGCGCAAATGTTAGCAGAATTAATGCGTTTCCGTCATGGCATTGCGGTTGCCGGTACGCACGGTAAAACAACAACCACCGCGATGGTTTCTATGATTTATGCGGAAGCAGGTTTGATCCGACTTTTGTGAATGGTGGTTTGGTGAAATCCTGCGGGACGAATGCGCATTTAGGGCGCAGTCGTTATTTGATTGCCGAAGCTGATGAAAGTGATGCCTCTTTCTTGCATTTGCAACCGATGATTTCTATCGTGACCAATATTGAGCCGGATCATATGGATACCTATCACGGTGATTTTGATGAAATGAAGCAAACCTATGTGAATTTCTTACATAATTTGCCATTTTATGGGCTAGCCGTGTTATGTGCCGATGATGCCGATTTAATGAGCTTTGTTGCCACAAGTTGGGCGTCAGGTGATTACTACGGTTTTCAGTGAGAATGCCGATTATCGTATTGAAGATTATCAACAAACCGGTTTCCAGGGCGACATTACACCGTGATTTGTCCGAGCGGTGAACGTATTGATGTCTTGCTGAATGTGCCGGGACGCCATAATGCCTTAAATGCGACGGCCGCGTTGGCGGTAGCTAAAGAGGAAGGCATCAAAAACGAAGCGATTTTAGCCGCATTAGCTGATTTCCAAGGTGCGGGGCGTCGTTTCGATCAGTTGGGCCAATTTATTCGTCCGAACGGTAAAGTGATGCTGGTGGATGATTATGGACACCATCCGACGGAAGTTGAGGGTCACCATTCAAGCGGCGCGTCAAGGTTGGGGAAAATAAACGGGATTGTGATGATTTTCCAACCGCACCGTTATTCCCGTACCCGCGATTTATTTGATGATTTTGTACAAGTCTTATCTCAGGTCGATGCCTTGATTATGTTGGATGTGTATCCAGCCGGCGAGGCGCGATTGTAGGGCGCTGATAGTAAAGCGTTATGCCGTTCTATTCGCAATCTTGGCAAAGTGGATCCGGTTTTGGTGTCTGATACGAGCGCAATTAGTGAGGTGCTTGATCATCCTTATTCAAGATGGTGATTTAATCTTTGGCGCAAGGCGCCGGTAGCGTGAGTAAGCTTTCACGTCAGTTAGTCGAACGTTGGACAAAAAGAATAAGTGGATAGCAAGATGAGTAAAACATTAAAACAAGAAAAATCGCCGTATTATTGGGCGGAACCTCAGCCGAACGTGAGGTGTCTTTAAATTCAGGAACTGCAGTATTAAACGCGTTGCGTAAACAAGGGTATGATGCTCACCCAATTGATCCGAAAGAATTTCCGGTGGCGACTTTAAAAGAACAAGGGTTTGATCGTGTGTTTAATATTTTACATGGTCGCGGTGGTGAAGATGGCACGATGCAAGGGATTGCTGGAGCAAATCGGTATTCCTTATACCGGCTGTGAGTGATGACCTCTGCGCTTACTATGGACAAAATGCGTACCAAAAATGTTGTGGAAAGCTTTTGGGTTGCCGGTCGCTGAAATGGAAATTGTTACCGTGGAAAAATAGAGCAACTTAAACCCTGAGTCAGTGGTCAAAAACCTCGGCTTACCGTTGATGGTGAAAACCTCTTTAGAAGGGTCTAGCGTAGGGTTAATCCAAAGTCAAAGCGATTGCAGAGTTGGAAAGTGCGGTGGATTTTGCCCTTAAATTTGATCGCACCGTATTGATTGAAGAATGGCTTTGCCGGTGATGAATTCACTGTGCCGGTACTGGATAACGAAGTGTTACCTTCCATTAAAATCGTGCCGGAAGGTGAGTTCTATGATTATGATGCAAAATACATTTCTGATAATACACAGTATTTTTGTCCGGCTGGGCTAAGTGATAAACGTGAGCAGGAGCTTCGCCATTTAGTAAAACAGTACCTATGATGTGGTCGGGTGCCGAGGTTGGAGCCGTATTGATGTGATTGCGGATGCGGAAGGAAACTTCCGTCTGGTAGAGCAACACGAACTCCCGGGTATGACTAGCCATAGTTTGTCCCCAAAAATCAGCGCGCAAACTGGTCGTACTCTTTGAGCAGTTGGTTGAGAGAAATTTTAGAGTTGAGCGCGGAATGAATTTACTAAAACGCAAAACCCACATAATATAAGATATGGTGAGCGAAACCCAAAAGTTTTTGTGCAAATTAAATTATTACTTGTGCTATTATGCGTTGGCATATTGTTCTATTCTTATTCAAATTGGCAAAATTTCTAGAAAAATTAGATAGTAAGCCTATCAGTGCTTTTATGTTGGTTGGTTTCGCCCAATCTCACGACAGATGCGGATGTACGTGATGCTTTATTGAAAAATGGGCGATTTAAAAGGCTGGTCAAGATATTGATACTATTCAGAACAAATTGAAACAATGCCTTGCGTAAAGGGGCGGTTGTTCGCAAAAATGTACGTGAACAGATTGAGCATTTGGGTAACGGAATATAAACCGGTTGCTATTTGGAATGAAAGCGACTTTTTGTCCGAAGATGGTGCGGTTTTCAGCTACCAATGAGTAAATTCAAAAGAAACCCATTTACCTCGTTTAGCAGGTCCTGATTTTGCAAAGGTCGAAAAGTGTTGACGCTTGGAATAGAATTTATGCCGATTTAAAACAGAAAGGTTTAACGCTTAAGGCGGTATGCCACTGATGCCCGCGGTGCTTGGCAAGTCGTGCTGGATAATGATGTGGTGCTGAAACTGTGCGTAGAATGGAAAACAAAACTGATCGTTTTGTCACGAATTTATCCCTCAAATTGAAAGTGCCTGAAAATAAGAAAATATCCTATGTTGATTTGCGTTATGCCTCCGGTGCTACAGTGGGTATGGTTGATTTAAATTAATTATTAAGTGAAGTTAGAATATGTCTAAAATTGTGGAATCAAAGACTATTGTTGGTTTAGAAGTGGCACTTCAAAGTTGTTGCAGTCGTTGGTGAGGTATTGCCTGACGCGTGGTAAAATGTATTTGGCGTCGGCAGTTGTCCTTCGAGGGATTGATAAAGGTGAAGCATTACTGATTTAAATGCGCGGTCGTCACCTCTATCCAGCGTGCAATTGAAGCGGCGGAGTCAGTTGCTGACTGTCGCATCCGAGCGAGCGTTAGCCATTACCGCGGGAACATATTCAGAGTCTTAATGAGAATGGCTCGTGCCTATTGCAGAAGGCGAAGTGACGCAAGATGAAATTGATTCTGCAATTCATACGGCAAGTTCGGTAAAAATGCCGGAAGGCTTGTCTTTGTCTTTGCATATTATTCCGCAAGAATTTGCTGTTGATAAACAAATGAATATTAAAAATCCATTAGGATTACAAGGTGTTCGTTTGAAAGCACAAACTCATTTTGATTGTTTGTCATCAGGATTGCTGAATAACCTGGAAAAGCGCAGAACGCTGTAAAATTAAAAAGTCGATAAAATTGTATTCTCCGGTTTGGCTTCTAGTTATTCTGTATTAACAGAGGATGAAAAAGACCTAGGGGTTTGTTTAGTTGATTTTGGTGCGGGTACGATGGATATCATGGTGTATATCAATGGTGCTTTGCGCTTTAGTAAGGTGATTCCTTACGCTGGAAATCGAGTTACCGATGATATTGTTTGATGCTTGTAGCGTCTTCTAGAATGGAAGCAGAAAGTATCAAAGTTGACCACGGTAGTGCATTATGCGCTCCAAAAACATCATGCAGATAAGAAAATTGAAGTTTCTGGCATTGGTGGGCGTACGTTCGCGTATTAACAAAAGAACAACTGTCGATTTGTAACATCAGCGCGTTACAAAGAATTACTTGGTTTAGTTAAAACGAATGGTTACGTTTAAAAAGCAGATTTAGAATCCAAAATATGAAATGTGAGCTTATCGCGGGTATTGTAATTACCGGTGGCGGTGCTCAAATAGAAGATTTAAAAAGAATGTGCAGAAGAGGTTTTGGCTCTAATCATCAAGTAAGAATAGGCAGTCCGTTAAACATTACCGGTTTAACGGATTATGTGAATAAACCATCAATATTCAACCGTTATTGGTTTACTTCAGTATGAACATAGCAATGAAGATGATGGATTGATTCATGAGGAAAAACTCCCGAAGTAATTTCCTAAATTCCTGCAGTAATGTGTGAGAAAAATCTTTAATAAAGTGCGGTCAGAATTTTTGATAATTTTCGATTTTTCATCTACAATATGAAAAATTTGGGCTTTTAATTTATGCTGATAATATGTCGGCATTACACGGAGAATAGATAATTATGTTTGAGCCGGTGAGAGTACGATCTTGGTGAAATGAGTGGCGCGCTGATTAAAGTTGTCGGTGTTGGTGGTGGCGGTGGTAATGCTATTAACCACATGGTCTCCAGTGTTTTAGAAAAAGAAGTTGGCGGTACTCTAATTGATGAATCCATCATAAATACGGATGAACATGGCAAGATTGAATTTTATTCAGTAAATACTGATGCTCAAGCTCTTCGTAAAAAGCCAAGCCAGCAAAACAGTTCAAATTGGAGCAGAAACCACGAAAGGTCTAGGGCTGGTGCAAACCCTAATGTTGGACGTAAAGCGGCTGAAGATGACCAGGATGCTATTCGTAAGATGCTAGAAGGTGCTGACATGGTATTTATCGCTGCCGGTATGGAGTGGTGGTACAGGTACTGGTGCCGCTCCAATTGTTGCTCAAATTGCAAAAGAATTAGGTATTCTTACTGTTGCAGTTGTAACAAAACCGTTTTCCTTTGAAGGTAAAAAACGAATGATGTTCGCTGAAATGGGAATTAAAGAATTATCAAAACATGTAGACTCCTTGATTATCATTCCGAATGAGCAGTTAGCCAAGGTTATGCCTAAAATGCAACGCTCATGCAAGCATTTTCTGCTGCAAATGATGTTCTACGTAATTCCGTTACTGGCATCTCAGATATGATTACTTCCCCGGGGTTAATTAACGTGGACTTCGCTGACGTGCGAACTGTCATGTCTGAAATGGGACAGGCAATGATCGGTTTTGGCTCCGCCAAAAGCGCGCCTGGAGAAGGTCGTGCAGAGGATGCTGCTAAGATTGCTGTGAAAAGTGATTTATTAGAACGCGTTGACTTGTCCGGTGCAAAAGGTGTGTTAGTCAATATTACTGCCGGAATGGATTTAGGATTATCCGAGCTTTTTACGCGGTTGGTGATACTAGTAAAGCGTTTGCATCTGAAGAGGCGACGGTTGTTATTGGTACGACACTTGTACCGGACATGGTTGATGAAATTCGCGTAACTATTGTAGCAACTGGTATTGGTGAGCCTGACGCACCTGAAATTCAAATTTCACCTCGTCCACAAGTTGCACAAAATTCACAATCAGGGCTTCAACCTGGTAAATACTTCTTTTTGGTGGTTTAGAACTCGTCCACAGTTATAGTCAAAATTCACAAGATGAAAATCATCAACAGAATGCTCAAAATCATCGTAGAGATGATTTAGATACCCCAATTACTGAACGCTTGAAAGATGCGAGTTTATTTAACATTCAAGGATTTATGCGTAACAACGACAAATAAAGAAGCTTGTTTGTTATGTAACAATACGTTGAAAGAGACAGATTATGATTAAGCAAAGAAATCAAAAACAAAGCATAAAAAGTAACAGTGTAGGATTACACACAGCGGTAACAAAAGTGACATTGATTTTTACGCCCCTGCAATGCCAAATACCGGTAGTTGTTTATTGCCGTACTGATTTGAATCCGCCGTTTACATTTCCTGCAAATGCAAAAATTCAGTACGCGATACTGCGTTTTGCAATTTGCTTAGTGAAATGAACAAGGCGTACGAATCTCTCAACAGTTGAACACCTAAACGCAGCATTAGCGGGTTTTGGGTATTGATAATGATTATTGAGGTTGATGCACCTGAAAATTCAATCTATGGATGGTAGTGCAAGTCCATTTATTTATTTGTTGCTTGATGCTGGTATTGAAGAACAGAATGCACCGAAGAAATTCATTCGTATTAAGCAAAAAGTGCGTGTAGAAGACGGTGATAAATGGGGCTGAGTTCTCCCTTATAACGGTTTTTCGTTTAGATTTCACTATTGATTTCAACCATCCGGCAATTAGTAAAATGTGATGTAACTATGTGATGGATTTTTCTGCGCATGGGCTTTTGTTCAATAAATTAGTCGCGCTAGAACCTTTGGTTTACTGAAAGATATTGAATATCTACAATCGCAAGGTTTAGCTTTAGGCGGAAGTTTAGATAATGCCATCGTGCTTGATGATTACCGCATTTTGAATGAAAGATGGTTTACGTTTTAAAAGGATGAATTAGCTCAGCAAAAATGTGAATGCCATCGGTGATTTCATATGTGCGGTTTATACATCATCGGTGATTTCAAAAGCCTATAAATCAGGTCATGGCTTTGAATAATAAATTATTAAGAGCGGTATTAGATAATCAAGAAGCCTGGGAATTTGTCACCTTTGAAGACAAACAACAAGTTCCGAAGGTTATGTTGCTCCTGCTCAAGTTTTGATTTAATCAATTTCATCTAAAAAGCTATATTTCAATGAAATATAGCTATCCTTTAAAAGGCATTTTATTAGTGTGGCTTATAGTGCGTCAGAAATTAAAAATGTTTTTGTTTGTCTTTGATTTAATGAATATCAATAATCCATAACCTAACAGAGAAACCAAATGATTCTTCTTCTATTTCTATTAAGCTTATCCAATGTGACTTTTG
>BNJS01002379.1_pt1 | contig 99187 bp, 83 predicted proteins | sample 8540461 | NCBI WGS metagenome assembly BNJS01 (sample SAMD00202454, study PRJDB9452) | human saliva metagenome | isolation source: human saliva | place: Japan | reverse complement strand
GCCCACGACTCCGGCCACCTCGGCGGCCCGGTCGGCGTGGTTGAGCAGGAAGAGGACTTCCCCGCGCCGCTGGGCCTCCACGCCGTCGGGCAGGTCGGTGACAACAGGTCGCACCCGGGCGTGCGCGCACACCAGTGTCAGCAGGGCTGCCCGGCTGAGGGCGTCGAGGTCGGCGGCCACGTACCAGCCCGCCCCTGCACCTTCAGCCACCCGCCGGGTGATGGCGGGCCGCCCGACCAGGTCCGTTCCCCCACCTCGGCCGTCGAAAACCGCCACGATCTCAACCGTCTCCCGCCTCTGCCCGGCTTGCGCATCCTCGGGTGCCTCGTCGATACGGACCTCCTCGGCCCAGCCGCCGGCGCGCAGATCGGGGGCCGGTGAGCCCATCCGATCCAGGACCCGGCGCAGGGACTCGCTGATGGCCTCCAGCCCTGTCCAGGTCTCTGAGCCGGGAGTCCCGACGGCGCGGCTGAGGCGGTTGACGAGCGCGCCCCGGGGATCGGACTGCCCGACCGGGCCGGTCAGGGCGGCGTGATCGGTGACCCGTACCCCGAGCAGCGGTCGCAGGGATCCCAGGTAGCCGCCCAGGACGGCGCCCGCGTTGGGGTCAACGACCCCGGTGGGGCCGGCCACGACGACCTGGGCACCCGCGGCGACCGCCTGCTCCAGGTGCCCGGCGAGCTCGGGACGGTCGATGAACACGGCCGGGACCACGACGAGGCGATAGCCGTCCAGCCTCCGGCCCACCGGGACGATGTCGGTGGTGATCCCGGCCTCCCACAGGCTGCGGTGCCAGGCGCGGGCCGCCTCGAAGCGCTCACCGACCTCGACCGGGCCGATGGCTGTGCTCAGGGCCCACTGGCTCTCCCAGTCCAGGACGACGGCCGCATCGGCCCGCAGCGGCTCCCCCAGGACCGGTCCGAGCCGCTTGAGCGCCTGCCCGGTGGCCACGGTCTCCTCCCAGGTGCGGCTGTCGCGCCCGGCGTGGGGGACCATGCCGGAGTGGAAGGTCTCGGAGCCCTGGCGGGACTGGCGCCACTGGAACTGCAGGACGCCGTCGGCGCCGTGGGCCACGCGGGCCAGGGACCACAGGAGGAGCTGGCCGGGGCGCTTGGGCGAGTTGCGTCTGCGCCACTGGACGGCGCTGGGCGCCTGCTCCATGAGGATCCAGGGGCGCCCGCCGGCCAGGCCCCGCATGAGGTCACCGGCCCAGGCGACCTCGTGGGCGGCGGCCGGGTCGGCGGGGTCGGGGTAGGAGTCGTCGGAGACGATGTCGAGGGACTCGGCCCAGCGCCAGTAGTCGGTGGCCGGGAAGTCGCCCATGAAGTTGGTGGTCACCGGCCGCGTCGAGCGCTCCCGCAGGATGCGGGCCTCGGCCTCCATGAGGCTGCGCAGCTGGTGGTCGCTGAAGCGCCTCCAGTCCAGCACCTGGGCGGGGTTGGGGAAGGTGGGCATGGCAGCGGGCGGGTCGACCTGCTCCAGGCTCGTGTAGCGCTGGGACCAGAAGTCGGTGCCCCAGGCGGCGTTGAGGCGCTCGACGTCGCCGTAGCGCTCGGCCAGCCAGGCTCTGAAGGCCTGGGCGCAGGCGGGGCAGAAGCACTCGGCGGTGTGGCAGCCGTACTCGTTGCCGATGTGCCACATGACGACGCCCGCGTGGTCGCCCAGGCGCTCGGCCAGCGCCGCGGCCAGGGCGGCGGAGCGCTCCCGGTAGACGGTGGAGCTGGGGCAGTACTGCTGGCGCGAGCCCAGGCCCAGGCGCACGCCGTCGGCGTTCATCGGCAGGGACTCGGGGTGGTCGGTGGCCATCCAGGCGGGCGGGGTGGCAGTGGCGGTGGCCAGGTCGACGGCGACACCGGCGTCGTGAAGACGGTCAACGATCTCCACCAGCCAGTCGAGCTCGTAGACGCCCTCGCGCGGCTCGAGGCGCGCCCAGGAGAAGATGCCTAAGGAGACCAGGTTGACGCCGGCCTCGGCCATGAGCTCGAGGTCCGTGGCGAAGGTGGCCTCATCCCACTGCTCGGGGTTGTAGTCGCCGCCGTAGGCGGGGCTGGTCAGTCCCAGCAGCTCGTGCGGGGCGAGGCGGGGCGTGGCGACACCCGGTGTCTGCTCGGGCCGGGGAGTGGAGGCTGAGGGCGAGGGACTCGTCATGAGGGCGATTCTCCCCCACCTCTCCCCTTCCCTGTGCACCGCGGGCGCCCGGGTCGGCGGGTCCGGGTGGGCTCAGCTGATCGTCGAGCGCGAGCTCGTCAGCCAGGCCAGCGGCACCGTGGTGAGGAAGAGCCCCTGCCACTCGCGCTCCCACAGCAGGGCGATGTCGCCGCTGGGCAGCTGGGCCATGCACTGGTAGACGTAGTGGCGCGGGTTGATGACCCGGTTGTGGGGCCAGGTGGAGCCGTCGTCCTTGCTGAGCCGTAGGACGCCGCACCCGCGGAAGGGCAGCATCCGGGAGGCGTTGGCGAAGACGATCCCCCGGCCGTCCGCGCCGTCGGCGACGCCGGCGCCGTCGGCGTCTGCCGCTGCGCACTCCAGGCCGGTGACAGCGATGGCGTTGGGCTGGGAGAAGATCTCGGGGAGCTGCTCGTCGTAGTCGACCTCGCCCCAGGTGACGCCCCCGTCGTAGGAGACGGCGTGAGCGACCCTGCCCGAGGGGTGCTGGTTGCGGGCCCACACGTGCACGGCGCCGTCGGCTCCTTCGACGAGGACGGACTCGTACAGGCTGGCCCGCTCCTCGGCGAGGTCACGGGAGGAGACGACGGAGCCCAGGACCTCGCGCCCGTCGTTGGGTGAGGCGCCCAGGGTCCAAGTGGCCCCGCCGTCGTCGGAGTAGATGGCGGCGCAGGACAGGTAGCCGGTGCCACCGGCCTCGTGGCTGTAGTAGACGGGCACGAGGATGCGTCCGGCGTGCTCCGGCGCGGTCAGCTGGATGGCGTTGCCGGGGCCGGTGCCCAGGAAGCACATCCAGTCGGCCTTGACCTGGGCGGTGATGTCGATCGGCTGAGACCAGGTGGCGCCGTCGTCGTCAGAGGTGATCATGAGCAGGTGGGAGCCACGGTGCTGGAAGAGGCACGCTTCGGGGGCCTGCTCGTGGGCGAGGTAGATGCTGCCGGCCGCCCGACCGCCGAGGAGCACGTCACCTGCGCGGGCCCCGGCTGCATCGTCGTCACTCAGGACGATGCGGTAGTCGGTGGCCTCACCTGAGGCGGTGAGGACGCTGCCGTCGGGCTCGACGGCGAACAGCTCGCCGTCGCGGTTGTGCAGCACGCGGCGCCCAGCTCGTCGAAGCCGGTGCCGACGACGGCGTTGGGCTGGCCGATGCCGCCGGGGAACTGGTCGACCAGGCAGATGACGCGTCCGCTGGAGCGGTCCTGGACCAGGACGGAGTCGATGAGGCTGGCGCCCAGCGCCCCGGTGCCCGGGAGGCTGAGCAGGGTGCGCATCTCCTCCCAGGTGGCGCCGCCGTCGAGGCTGCGGCGCATGACGAGGTTGATGTCGTTGGGGGCGTCGTTGGGGATCGAGACGCGCTGGTCGGCGCCGGCCAGGATGACGCCGCTGTCCAGGGCGAGCAGGGAGGGGATCCGGTAGGACTCGGCGCCGTGGTAGCCGGTGTCGAACAGGGCGCGCGTGGGCAGCGGGGCGGCCCCGGCCAGGCGCTTGATCTGGGCGTCGGTGAGGGCGGCGTCGTAGACCATGGCGGTCTGCGCCTCGCCGAAGAGGCGCTTGCCGTCCAGGTCGGCCCCCACCACGACGCGCGTCACCGGCGCGATGTCGGCCAGGAAGGCGCTGCCGGGGGTGAGGGCGACCTGGTAGCCGTCGACGTGGATCTCCACCGCGCCGCGGGCCGAGGTGACCACGACATCGTGCCAGGTCCCGTCATCCCAGTGGCCCGGGGCGCACGCCTCGAGGAGGGGCTCGCCCTCGGGCGAGTCCTCACCGGGAAGCACACGGTAGGTCAGGCCTCTCGCGTCGATGTCGAGGTGGAGAGTGCCTCCCTGGCCGTCCGCGGCGATGATGGTGCCGGCCTGGCCGCGGCCACGGGTGCGGAACAACGCCCGGATGGAGCCGTTGGCCAGGGAGCCGGTACGGCGGGCGTCGCGGGCGGAGAGCTCACTGGCCGCGAACTGGACCAGCGGGGTGGCGGCCAGGGACTGGGCCATGACGGCGCGGTCGCTGAGCGGCTCGGCCCAGGCGGCCAGGCGGGTGACCGCGGCGATCCCATCGGGGGCGATCACGACGTCGGTCAGTCCGATCTGGGTGAGGAAGGCCGGCAGCGTCGTGGAGAAGCACTCGTAGCCGTCGGCGTAGAGGTGGGTGCCGGTCTCGTTGACGGTCAAGGCGATCGTGTGGGGGCGGCCGTCATCGAGGCCCAGGGCGTCCTCGGCATCGAGTACCCGCCGCTGGGTACCTCCCTCGTCCCCCGCTTCGGGGTCGGCCTCAGGAAGGCCGCCGGCACCGAGGACCTGCTCGCCGTCGAGGCGGCCTGCGCGCAGGGACAGCGTGATCCGTCCGTTGGTGCCGGTGAGCACGATGAGGGTGGCGTCGGCCCTGGCGGCGACATCGAGAAGAATCGTGCCGTGCCCGCAGGCGGCCAGGGCGGCGACATCGTGCTCGCTGAGGCTCAGGGGGGAGGTCTCGGATGCGGTGAGATCGAAGAGCATGGGGACGTCCTTAATGCCGGCATCAGATCTCCACCGGCGTTGTGCGACCGGCAGTGCCGTGCGCGACGGTGCGTCACCGCACATCCAGTCATATGATGTCTGATGTATCGCGCACTGTAGCACGATCCCAGAACCTCAAGGAGACCACATGTCCACCACCTCAGAGAATCGGTCTGAGAATCCCGCTGAGCCCCGCACCGTACCCTTCGTTGTCGGCGCCTACCCCATGCTTCCACCGCACGATGAGGACCGCCGCGGAGCCGCCGCCCTGTACGCCGCCCTGGGCGACCTCGGTTGGGTCGACGGCATCGAGCTCCCCTTCCGGGAGGCCCTGGACGCACCCGAGCCGTGGCTGGCCGAGCAGCTGGCGGGGCGCTTCCACCAGTGCGTGGTCACGGCGATCCCGGGAACCATGGGGCGCGCCGGGGCCGACCCCGTCTTCGGACTGGCATCGCCCGACGACGACGGACGCGCTCAGGCGCTGGCCTACACCCGCTCACTGCTGGAGGCCGTCGACCGCCTGCACGAGGCTGCGGGCGAGCAGCTCGTCACCCGGGTGGAGCTGCACTCGGCGCCGCACCACCAGGCGACCCCCGATGCCTTCCACGCCTCCTTGAGCGAGCTGAGCGAGGACTTCACCTCCCGTGAACTGGGGATGATCGTGGAGCACTGCGACGCCGAGGGCGGCGTGGGCCCCTCGGAGAAGGCCTTCCTCCCGCTGAGCCAGGAGATCGCCGCCTGCCGGGACACTGCGGCACTCATCACCGTCAACTGGGGCCGTTCAGTCATCGAGACCCACGACCCGGCCACCCCGGAGAGCCACGTGCGCGAGCTCGTTGAGGCCGGCCGGCTGGGCGGCGTCATGATCTCCGGCGCCGGCCCCGAGGAGACGCAGTGGGCCTGGGCGTGGGCTGACGCGCACCTGCCACTGGCCGAGCACGAGCCGACCAGCTGGCTCACCCCGGAGCGGGTGGCCGCCACGATGCGGGCCGCCGGAGGCTCGCAGGTCTACGAGGGCCTCAAGATCAACACCCCGGCTCGCGCCTCCCTTGAGGACAAGCTCGCCTGGGTGCGCCGCGTGCGCGAGACCATGCTCACCGCCTGAGTCCAGCTCCTCCCCGCTCGGCCTCATACGACGTTCGGCCCGCTCCCCTGCTGGGGAGCGGGCCGAACGCTATGAGAGCCTCAGGCCGCGTGGGCCCGGTGGGGGCTCGATCAGAACTCGACGTCCTCGCTGCTGGAGAAGCCGGTGCGGAAGTCGTCGGAGAAGTCCGCACGCAGGTCCCCGCCGAAGTGGAAGTCGTCCAGGGCGACGGACTCGCCGAAGACGCCGTCTCCCAGGTCCACGCGGGAGAAGACCTCGGCCTTGACCTCCTCGGTGGGCTCGACCTCGATGTCCGAGTAGCGGGCCAGGCCCGTACCGGCGGGGATGAGCTTACCGAGGATGACGTTCTCCTTGAGGCCCAGCAGCGGGTCGGACTTGCCGTTCATGGCGGCCTCGGTGAGCACGCGCGTGGTCTCCTGGAAGGAGGCGGCGCTCAGCCAGGAGTCCGTGGCCAGCGAGGCCTTGGTGATTCCCATGAGCTCGGTACGGCCGGTGGCGGTCTTGCCGCCCTCGGCCATGACCCGGCGGTTCTCGGCACGGTAGTGCATGACGTCCACGAGGTCGCCCTGGAGGAGGCGGGTGTCCCCGGAGTCCAGCACGGTCACGCGGCGCAGCATCTGGCGCACGATGACCTCGATGTGCTTGGAGTGGATGTCCACGCCCTGGGAGCGGTAGACCTCCTGGACCTCCTCGACGAGGTGGCGCTGGGTGGCGGCCACCGAGCGCAGGCGCAGGACCTTCTTGGGGTCGACCGGTCCCTCGGTGAGGGCCTGGCCGGGCTCGACGTGGTCGCCGTCGTTCACCAGCAGGCGCTGACGGCGCGAGACCGGGACGATGACGTCCTCCTCGCCGTCGTCGCGGGTGATGACCAGGCGCTTGCCGTCGGCGTCGTCCTCGATCTTGAGGGTGCCGGCGGCCTCGGCCACGGCGGCCTCGCCCTTGGGGGTGCGGGCCTCGAAGAGCTCCTGCACACGGGGCAGACCCTGGGTGATGTCGGCGGCGCCGGCCGCACCACCGGTGTGGAAGGTACGCATGGTCAGCTGCGTGCCGGGCTCACCGATGGACTGGGCGGCGATGATGCCGACGGCCTCACCGATGTCGACGCGCTTACCGGTGGCCAGCGAGCGGCCGTAGCAGGCGGCGCAGGTGCCGACGTTGGAGTCGCAGGTGAGCACGGAGCGGACCGTGATCTCCTCGATGCCCGCGTCGATGGCGGCCCGGATCTCGGCGTCACCCAGGTCGGCGCCGGCCTCGATGATGAGGTTGCCCTCGGCGTCGATGGCGTCGCGCGCCAGGGTGGTGCCGAACACGGTGGTGCCCAGGATCTCCGAGGGCTCCTTGATGCGCTCGTCGCCGGCGTCGATCCAGGAGAAGATCCGCTTGGTCAGGCCCTTGCGGGTGCCGCAGTCCTCCTCGCGGACGATGACGTCCTGGGAGACGTCGACCAGACGACGCGTGAGGTAGCCGGAGTCGGCGGTACGCAGCGCCGTGTCCGCCAGGCCCTTACGGGCGCCGTGGGTGGCGATGAAGTACTCCAGGACGCTCAGGCCCTCGCGGTAGTTCGACTTGATCGGGCGCTCGATGAGGCGCTGCTTGGGGTCGGCCACCAGACCACGCATACCGGCGAGCTGGCGGATCTGGTCCCAGTTGCCTCGGGCCCCGGAGACCACCATCTGGTAGACGGTGTTGCGCTGGGGGAAGTTCTCACGCATCGCCTCGGCGACCTCGGCGGTGGCCTTGGTCCAGATGTCGATGAGCGAGGCGTAGCGGTCGTCCTCGGTGAGGGCACCGAGCTCGAACTGCTCCTCGATCTCAGCGGCCTCGTTCTCGTAGCGGACGAGGATCTCCTGCTTGGCCTCCGGGGAGACGACGTCGGCGAAGGCGACGGTGATACCGGACCAGGTGGACCAGTAGAAACCGTTGGCCTTGAGGGCGTCCAGGGAGGCGGCGACCTCGACGCGCGAGTAGTTCTCCGCCAGGGCGTTGACGATGTTGCCCAGCTGCTTCTTGTCCACGACGTAGTTGACGTAGGGGAAGGTCTCGGGCAGCGAGGTGTTGAACAGGGCCCGGCCCAGCGAGGTACGCAGGGTGATCGGGTCGCCCTCGCTCCAGTCCTCGGGCGGCCGCCAGCCCTCGGGCGCGGCGATGCCCTCCTCGAAGCGGATGTCGCAGGCGGCGTTGACGTGGAGCTTGCCGAAGTCGTAGGCCATGACCGCCTCAGCGAAGGAGGAGAAGGCCGGGACGATCTCGTTGCCCTCGGCGTCGCGCTCAACCTCGACCGCCGGGTCGGGGTCGGAGGTGAGGTAGTAGGTGCCGATGATCATGTCCTGGCTGGGCATGGTCACGGGGCGCCCGTCGGAGGGCTTGAGGATGTTGTTGGAGGACAGCATGAGGATGCGGGCCTCGGCCTGCGCCTCGGCACCCAGCGGCAGGTGGACGGCCATCTGGTCGCCGTCGAAGTCGGCGTTGAAGGCGCCGCACACGAGCGGGTGCAGCTGGATGGCCTTGCCCTCGATGAGCTGGGGCTCGAATGCCTGGATGCCCAGGCGGTGCAGGGTGGGGCGCGGTTGAGCAGCACGGGGTGCTCGCGGATGACCTCGGCCAGGACGTCCCAGACCTTGGGGTTGGCGCGCTCGACCATGCGCTTGGCGGCCTTGACGTTCTGGGCCTCCTTGAGCTCGACGAGCCGCTTCATGACGAAGGGCTTGAACAGCTCCAGGGCCATCTGGCTGGGCAGACCGCACTGGTGCAGCTTGAGCTGGGGGCCGACGACGATGACGCTACGGCCGGAGTAGTCCACGCGCTTGCCCAGGAGGTTCTGACGGAAGCGGCCCTGCTTGCCCTTGAGCATGTCGGACAGGGACTTCAGCGGGCGGTTGCCCACGCCGGTGACCGGGCGGCCGCGGCGGCCGTTGTCGAACAGGGCGTCGACGGCGTCCTGAAGCATGCGCTTCTCGTTGTTGACGATGATCGTCGGGGCGCCCAGGTCCATGAGCCGCTTGAGGCGGTTGTTGCGGTTGATGACGCGGCGGTAGAGGTCGTTGAGGTCGCTGGTGGCGAAGCGGCCACCGTCGAGCTGGACCATGGGGCGCAGGTCCGGCGGGATGACCGGGATGTTGTCCAGGACCATCGACTCCGGGGCGGTGCCCGTCATGCGGAAGGCGTTGACGACCTTGAGGCGCTTGATGGCGCGGGTCTTGCGCTGGCCGGTGCCGTTCTCGACGATCTCGGCCAGGGCTGCGGCCTCACCCTCCAGGTCGAAGCTGCGCAGGCGGGCCTGGATGGCCTCGGCGCCCATGGAGCCCTTGAAGTAGATGCCGTAGTCGGCGACCATGTCGCGGTAAAGGACCTCGTCACCCTCCAGGTCACCGACCTTGAGGCTCACGAAGCGGTCCCACACCTTGTCCATGTGCTCCAGGGCGCGCTGGTTACGGCGGCGCATGGCCGTGATCTCACGCTCGGCGGTCTTGCGGAGCTTGTCGCGCTGGGAGGCCTCGGCGCCCTCGGACTCGAGCTGGGCGAGGTCCTCCTCGAGGCGCTGCTGGCGCGCCTCGACCTCGGCCTGGCCGGACTCCTCGAGGTGCTTCTTCTTGACCTCCAGCTCGTTGCGCAGCGAGGGCAGGTCGTCGTGACGGCCCTCCTCGTCAACCTCGGTGACCATGTAGGCCGCGAAGTAGATGACCTTCTCCAGGTCCTTGGGCGCGAGGTTGAGCAGGTAGCCCAGGCGCGAGGGGACGCCCTTGAAGTACCAGATGTGGGTGACCGGCGCGGCGAGCTTGATGTGGGCCATGCGCTCGCGACGCACCTTGGAGCGAGTGACCTCGACTCCGCAGCGCTCGCAGACGATCCCCTTGTAGCGCACGCGCTTGTACTTGCCGCAGGCGCACTCCCAGTCGCGGGTGGGGCCGAAGATCTTCTCGCAGAAGAGGCCGTCCTTCTCGGGCTTGAGGGTGCGGTAGTTGATGGTCTCGGGCTTCTTGACCTCGCCGTGGGACCACGAGCGAATGTCCTCCGCGGTGGCGAGGCCGAGCTGGATCCTGTCGAACACGTTGGCGTCGAGCACAGTTCCTACTTCCGATGGTGAATCTCATCAGGTGGTGGTCTGGGGGCGTTCCGTCGTCGTTGTTCCATGACTCCGACGGCGCCTGCGAGCCTGGTGGGAGGGCGGGCGGCGGGTGCGCCACCCGCCCTCAACCGGGGCTCGATGAAGTTGTCACGAAGTCGTCACCAGGCGGTGGCCACTCAGATCTCGTCAACCGTGGAGGCCGTGGCCCCGCCCGGACGCCGGCCCAGGTCGAAGCCGAGCTCCTCGGCGGCGCGCGAGCCGTCGTCGTCGGTGTCGTCCAGGGCGATGGCGACGCCCTCGGCGTCCAGGGCCTCGACGTTCAGGCACAGCGACTGCATCTCCTTCATGAGCACCTTGAAGGACTCGGGGATGCCGGGCTCGGGGATGTCCTCGCCCTTGACGATGGCCTCGTAGACCTTGACACGGCCGTTGACGTCGTCGGACTTGACGGTGAGGAGCTCCTGGAGGGCGTGGGCGGCGCCGTACGCCTCCATGGCCCACACCTCCATCTCACCGAAGCGCTGACCACCGAACTGGGCCTTACCACCCAGCGGCTGCTGGGTGATCATGGAGTACGGACCCGTGGAGCGGGCGTGGATCTTGTCGTCCACGAGGTGGTGGAGCTTGAGGATGTACATGTAGCCCACCGAGATGGGGTACGGGAAGGGCTCACCGGAGCGGCCGTCGAACAGGCGCGCCTTACCGTTGGGCTCGACCAGCTGCAGACCGTCGGAGGTCGGCAGCGTGGAGTTCAGCAGGCCCATGAGCTCGTTGTCCCTCACACCGTCGAAGACGGGCGTGGCCACGGGCGTGCGGGGCTCGGCCTTGATGCCGTTCTCGGGGAGGTTGGCGGTCCAGGCCTCGCCGGCCTCGCGGGCGGCGGTGGCGTCCCAGCCGCGGGAGGCGACCCATCCCAGGTGCAGCTCGAGGACCTGACCGACGTTCATACGGCTGGGCACGCCCAGCGGGTTGAGGATGACGTCGACCGGGGTGCCGTCGGCCAGGAAGGGCATGTCCTCCACGGGCAGGATCTTGGAGATGACGCCCTTGTTGCCGTGGCGGCCGGAGAGCTTGTCACCCACGGTGATCTTGCGGCGCTGGGCGATGTAGACGCGCACCATGCGGTTGACGCCCGCGGGCAGCTCGGCGTCGTCGGAGGCGGCGTCGATCTCGCGCACGCCGGTGACGATCCCGTACTCGCCGTGGGGCACGCGCAGGGAGGTGTCGCGGACCTCACGGGCCTTCTCACCGAAGATGGCGCGCAGGAGGCGCTCCTCGCTGGTCAGCTCGGTCTCCCCCTTGGGGGTCACCTTGCCCACGAGGATGTCACCGCTGCGGACCTCGGCGCCGATACGGATGATGCCGCGCTCGTCGAGGTTGGCCAGGGTCTCCTCGGAGACGTTGGGGATGTCGCGGGTGATCTCCTCGGCGCCCAGCTTGGTGTCGCGGGCGTCGACCTCGTGCTCCTCGATGTGGATCGAGGTGAGCATGTCCTCGGCGACCACGCGCTGGGAGATGATGATGGCGTCCTCGTAGTTGAGGCCCTCCCAGGTCATGAAGGCGACCAGGAGGTTCTGGCCCAGGGCCAGGTCGCCCTCGTTGGTGGCGGGGCCGTCGGCCAGGACCGAGCCGACCTCGACGCGCTCACCCTCGGCGGCCACGACCCGCTGGTTGTAGCAGTTGCCCTGGTTGGAGCGGCGGAACTTGGCGACCTTGTAGACGTTCTCGGTGCCGTCGTCGTTCGCCACGCGCACGAAGTCCGCGCAGACCTCGGTGACGACACCGGCCTTGTCGGCCACGAGGACGTCACCGGCGTCGACGGCGGTGCGCCGCTCCATGCCCGTACCCACCAGCGGGGCATCGGGGCGGATGAGCGGCACGGCCTGGCGCTGCATGTTGGCGCCCATGAGGGCGCGGTTGGCGTCGTCGTGCTCGAGGAAGGGGATGAGGGAGGTACCCACCGACACCATCTGGCGCGGGGAGACGTCCATGAGGTCGACCTGCGAGGAGGGCACGAGGGCCGGCTCACCGCCGGTGACGCGGCACAGGACGTGGTCCTCGGCGAAGTGGCCGTCCTCGGTGAGGGTGACGTTGGCCTGGGCGATGACGTGGCGGTCCTCGTCGTCGGCCGTCAGGTAGTGGGTCTCATCGGTGACCCGGCCGTCGACGACGACGCGGTAGGGGGTCTCGACGAAGCCGAAGGGGTTGATGCGCCCGAAGGTCGCCAGCGAGCCGATGAGGCCGATGTTGGGGCCCTCGGGGGACTCGATGGGGCACATGCGCCCGTAGTGCGAGGTGTGGACGTCACGGACCTCCATGGAGGCGCGCTCACGGGACAGACCGCCGGGGCCCAGGGCGCTCAGGCGGCGCTTGTGGGTCAGACCCGCCAGCGGGTTGTTCTGGTCCATGAACTGGCTCAGCTGGGAGGTGCCGAAGAACTCCTTGATCGCGGCCGTCACGGGCCGGATGTTGATGAGCGTGTTCGGCGTGATGGCCTCGACGTCCTGGGTGGTCATGCGCTCGCGCACCTGACGCTCCATACGGCTCATACCGGTGCGCACCTGCGCCTGGATGAGCTCGCCCACCGCGCGGATGCGGCGGTTGCCCAGGTGGTCGATGTCGTCGTACTCGACGGCGATCTCGGTGATCTCGCCGTCGCGCACGCCCTCGACGGTCTCAGCGCCGGCGTGCAGGGCCAGCAGGTAGCGCAGGGCCGCGACGATGTCCTCGATGCGCAGGGTCGACTCGGTCAGGTCCGAGGCCAGGCCCAGCTTCTTGTTGATCTTGTAGCGACCGACCTTGGCCAGGTCGTAGCGCTTGGGGTTGAAGTAGAAGTTCTCCAGCAGGGTGCGCCCGGCCTCGACGCTCGGCGGCTCACCGGGGCGGATCTTCTTGTAGATGTCCAGGAGCGCCTCGTCCTGGGTGGTGATCTTGCGGTCCTCGTCCAGGGCGGAGGTCAGGGCCGGGAAGTCGGCGAACTCCTTGCGGATCTCCGACTCGTCCATGCCCAGGGCCAGCAGGAAGACGGTGATGTCCTGCTTGCGCTTGCGGTCGATGCGCACTGCGACGCGGTCGGACTTGTCGATCTCGAACTCGAGCCAGGCTCCGCGCGAGGGGATGAACTTGACGTTGTAGACGTACTTGTCCGTGGCCTTCTCGGTGGTGCGCTCGAAGTACACGCCAGGTGAGCGCACGAGCTGGGAGACGACGACGCGCTCGGAGCCGTTGACGATGAAGGTGCCCTTGTCGGTCATGAGCGGGAAGTCGCCCATGAAGACCGTCTGGGACTTGATCTCACCGGTGGAGAAGTTCTCGAAGTCCGCCACCACGTAGAGGGGGGCGGAGTAGGTGAGGTCCTTCTCCTGGCACTCCTCGGCCGTGTACTTCGGCTCCTCGAAGCGGTGGTCGTGGAAGGACAGGGCCATGGTCTCGCCGAAGTCCTCGATCGGGGAGATCTCGTCGAAGATCTCCTCCAGACCGGAGGTCTCGGGCAGGGAGCCCGGGTGCGCCTTGTTGGCGGCGGTCATCCGCTCGCGCCACCTCTCGTTACCGACGAGCCAGTCGAAGCTCTCGGTCTGAAGGGCAAGCAGATTCGGAGCCTGCATGGGCTCGGCGATCTTGGCAAAGTTGATACGACGCGACGCGGTACGGGCGGCGATGTCAGCAGCAGTGGGTGCGGAGGTGCGCGAGGCAGCCAAAGGGGGATCCTTCCCTCAGATCGGGGATCACACAACGCACACCGCGGGCACTGGGTTGAGTAGAATCTCCGTTGCCGGGCTCACGCCCGCCAGGGTTCCGACGGGCCGGGGCCCGCGCGGAGGGCAGATACTCCTCGCGCCAATACACACAATGCACGCAAAGCGCTAGCGTACACGGCCGACGTCAAGGACTCCACGCCGATCCCCACTGGATCCTTGCGATTCCCACCACAGTCGCGCATACTGCCCCACCCGTGTCTGCCGCGTGAAGTGAGTCCCTCGGTGCTACCCGTTCTCTGAGCGACTGCCGGCCGGATCGCTCCAGGCCACGCCTGCCCCGCGCTCCTCCCAGCCATCCACTCCCCCGGCCCCGACAGCCCCTGCACGTCCCTCGCCCCCGCAGCCTCTGCACCCGCCCGATCCTTTCCGGCCGACGGCGTCGAGAACGCACTTTCCGATCGGCGACTGCGTTCTCCTCCAAACCACTGGGGACGGACCTCAGTGACCTGGAGGACATCGCAGTCCTCGGCGCACATGTACGTCCCCGAGCCCGACGACGTCGCGACGAGCACGTCGATCCCGTCATCGGCCGGGAAGCGGACGTTCAGTGGCCACTGCGGGCTCCACAGCGAAGCCCTCCTGCCCTCAGACGCCGCCGAATCCACACCCACGAAGCTCTGCGCTCGTCATGCCCCGATCCTCTTGAGAAGACTCGCTGCATGAGCCCCATCCCAATCACTGCCAGCCGCCCCGCTTTCCGTCTGCCCGGTCCCGGCGCACCTTCGGCCGACCATCATCTACTCAGGCCGCCGCAAGCGCTTCCACGCGTCGCGCAATCCTGGTCTGCTGCGACTCATGCCGGGCGCCTACCTGCACGCAGTCCCGGGAAGGCGACGCTGGGAGCAGCGGTTCATGGTGTCCCTAGCGCGTGCGATCGCTGCACAGCAACTCCTACCGTCCGCTACCTGCCTGTCTCACACGTCGGCCGCTCTGATTCAGGGGCTGGCCATGTGGACGCGAGAGCCGGATGTCTACCTCGCCGTCTCCGGCAACCCGCGTTTAACCACAACCACAATGCCCGCGTTCCGGTACCCGTCGTCGGGCGTACCGACCCCCATCGATACGACGCACCCCGAGGCCACCCCGATCCGAATGCACCGTCGCCGGCTTCAGCTGCGGGACGAGGAGATCGAGGTGGTCGGAGGGCGTTCCCGTCACGTCCGTGCTGCGCACCGCCTTCGACTGCGCCTGCGACGAGCCCCCACATAACGCGCTCTCCATCGCCGACGCGGCCTTGAACCGACACTGCCGACCTGATCCATGGCACCGCGACGCCTGCGCCACACGGCTGTGCTCGGCTCACGCCTGCTGGGAGGACGCTCGTCGCACGCCATCGGGGGAGGCGAGGAATAGCGCAGGCGCGTGCGGTACTGGCCGCTGCGAGCCCATGGGCGGTCTCGCCTGGAGAGAGCGTGCTGCGGTGGATGACACTCGTGGTGGGATTGCCCAACGCCATTGCCCAGTACCCGGTGCCGGGGTTGTCGAAGGACCGGTTCCTGGACCTGGGCTGGCCCGAGCACCATGTCGTCGCGGAGTTCGACGGCCAGACCAAAGTACCGCACCGAGGAGGACGTCTTCCTCGAGAAAGCTCCGCCAGGACGAGGCTCGAGACGCAGGGGTGGAGGTTCTTCCGGGCGACGTGGTCATCGCTCGGGGATATGCGCGCCCAGGCCGACCGGCTGCTCTCGAAATTCCCGCTGGAGGTGGTCTCCCGTCTCTCGCCGGCGGCTGAGCTTCAGGGCAACGGGTTGTGGGGCGAGCGTCGCCAGGGAGTACTCGTGCCCATGAGGTCGCGATTCTCAAACGCAGTCCTCCTGACAGTATCGTCGTGCGCACACGCGAGCGTCGAGAACGTACTTTCCGATCGGCGACTGCGTTCTCCCGCAGACCACTGGGGAGCGGACCTCAGTGACCTGCAGGACATCGCAGTTCTCGCAGCACATGTACGTCCCCGATCCCCCGCCAGCCCCTCCGACACAGACACCAACCGATCTCCGACCCGACGGCGCTCCACCAGCCTGAGCCCGACGACGTCGACGCAGGCGGACGCCGGGCAGCACCAGCCCCCGGAAACGACGACCGGGTCCCGCCCACCTGGTGGTGGACGGGACCCAGACATGCTGGACTTCCCCAGCCGTTGGCGCCCCTCAGGCCGCCTCAGGCAGCGGGGAGAGCTCACTTGAGGGTGACGGTGGCGCCGGCGCCCTCGAGCTGCTCCTTGGCCTTCTCGGCGGCCTCCTTGTTGGCGCCCTCGAGGACGGGCTTGGGAGCGCCGTCGACGAGCTCCTTGGCCTCCTTCAGACCGAGGGAGGTCAGGGCGCGCACCTCCTTGATGACCTGGATCTTCTTGTCGCCGGCGGCCTCGAGAATGACGTCGAACTCGTCCTTCTCCTCGGCGGCGGCCTCGCCACCGGCAGCGCCGGGGGCAGCGGCAACGGCCACGGCGGCCGGGGCGGCGGCGGTAACGTCGAAGGTCTCCTCGAAGGCCTTGACGAACTCGGACAGCTCGATGAGGGTGAGCTCCTTGAACTGCTCGATGAGCTCTTCGGTGGTCAGCTTCGCCATGATGGGCGTTCCTTCCTTATCAGGTTCCTGCGCGCGCAGGGTTGGTGGATGACGCGTGCGGCCTCAGGCCGCGGTCTCCTGCTTCTCGCGCAGGGCGTCGACGGTGCGCACGGCCTTGGAGGCCGGTGCGGCGAAGAGGTACGCAGCCTTGGACAGGGACGCCTTGACGGCGCCCGCAGTCTTGGCGAGCAGCACCTCGCGGGACTCGAGAGAGGCAAGCTTGTCAACGCCGTCGGCGGACAGCACGGCGCCGTCCATGACACCGCCCTTGATGACGAGCTGCTGGTTGTCCTTGGCGAAGTCACGCAGAGCCTTGGCAGCCTCGACCGGCTCACCGGAGACGAACGTCAGGGCGGAGGGGCCCGTGAGGTCGTCGGCGAAGCCCTCGAGCCCGACCTGGCGGGCAGCGATCGCAGCAAGCGTGTTCTTCACCACGGTGTACTCGGCGTTACCGGCGAGGGAACGACGCAGCTCCTTGAGCTGGGCGACGCTCAGTCCCCGGTACTCAGTCAGCAGGACCGCGTCAGCCTGGCGGAACTTGTCCGCCAGCGCAGCAACGGCTGCTTCCTTGTCAGGCCGTGCCATGGGCCCTCCTTCCGTGGTATGCCGCAGGGCCCACCACTGGAAAAGCCCCGCGCCGGTGGGCACGGGGCTCGCTTTCGGGCACGCCCGAAAAGAGGTCACGTTCTCACCTGCGCCGGCTCCACCTTCAGTGGACTTGGTCCCGCCGAAGCGGGAGACCTGCGGTCTTTGGCAAAGAGCACCATACCCGGCGGCAGACCCTCTTGCGCAAGGCAGGATACCGTGGAACCGGTCACTGAAAGCTCTCCCCGTCGCTGAAGCGACGGCGGCGACAGGTCCGACGACGGGTCACGGGGGCACCGTAACCAGTGCCCGATCGGCGGCCTCGGACGGGTCAGACCCCGAGGCTCTCGGCCAGCGCGTCTCGCTCCGTGACGTCGTACCAGAGCAGGTCGGCCTCAGCCGCACGCTCGAAGGCGTCCTCGTCGCCGAGCCGGGCGGAGCGGACGTCGGCCTCCGCCTCCGCCTCGTCCACGAGCAGGGCAGCGACGTCGTCCCAGGGGATATCTGCGGCGATCTCGACCGTTCCGGGTAAGACATCTCCTTCGACGGCGAGCTCGCGCACGTGCTCACCGTCGACATCGGCGGCGATGACGACACGGCGGTCGGCCAACCCCTCGGCCTCGGGCTCGGCCAGCAGCACAAGGGAGGCGTCGGCGGCGCACAACGAGGCGGAGACCTCCAGCCCCTCCTCATCCTCCTCGGGCAGCGCGCGGGCGAGCGCCGGCGTGGCGGCGTGAGCCAGCAGCGACCCCGTGGACGAGCCGAGGGCGGCCGCACGCAGGTGGGCAGCGGTGGCGGGAAGGTAGATGCGCATGGCCCCAGTCTGCCTCACCAACCGTGCCCGGCAGACCAGAGCCGCACGATTCATGTACCTCACCGAGCGGCTGCGGACACGCCGTCAGCCGCGCTCACCAAAGGGCGCGGGCCCTGCTCCGGGCCAGGGAGTCGGTCCGCCCGGCATCGCCTGCGGCGGGCTCGGCGGCTGAACCGGGGGCGGAGTCGATGGGGGCACGGCCGTCTGGGACTGCCGTGTCGAATACACGGGCCTCTCCGGAGCCCTCGACTCAGCCCCGGAGGTCACCGCCCTGTCCCCTTTCCGACGCCGCCCCCGCTGGGCGCGCACGCCCCTGCGGCTCCTGCCGCCGGCGGCCGTCGCCCGCCCAGCGGAGCCGGTTGTCCTGCGCTGCTCTCTGCCGCGTCTCTTCAGGCGCTTAAGGCGCCGTAGCAGCGGCCGACTCGAGGAACGGGCCTTGCGGACCGCAGCGGTCTGCGGGTCGATCCGGTCGACCAGCGCGCTCATGGCCTTGCCCAGCGCGCTTGCGGGCGCCCCTCCATGATGCTGCGCCCCTGAAGCAGGCAGGCATCGGCCGTCGCCGGGTCGTCGGGCAGCAGCACGATGTCCTCCAGCCCGCCGAAGCGAGACAGGGCCTCACGCAGTGCCTGCTGGGGAGAGGGGCCGGCAGCCGAGGCCCGCACCCGGTTGACGACGACCTCGATCCGGCCGGCGGGCGTCACCGAGGAGCCCACCTCATCCAGGAGCTGAAGCAAGCGGCGCACCCCGACCGGGTCCGCCCCACCCACGACCAGGACGACGTCGGCATGGCACACCAGGTCGGCGGTCACCGCCCCGCGTCCGGGCTCAAGGGTGAAGTCGTCGATGTCGTTGTCACGGCGCCGCCGGCGACGTCGACGACGGTCCAGGCTGCGGCACGACGGCACTGCAGCCAGACCTCGGTCATGGCGGCCGGCGGCAGCTCGCGCCAGCGACCGGCCCGGCCCAGACCTCCCAGGAGGGACAGCCCGCCTTCCACCGGAGCCAGTACCCGCTGAAAGCTCTCGGCGTCAAGGCGGCCATGAGTGGCCAGGCGAGCGGCCCCGGCCAGGGCCGAGGAGTCCTCAGGCATGCCGAGGATCTGAACCAGGCTCGGCGCCTCGACGTCGGCGTCCACGAGGATCGCCCCACCGGATCCGGCCAGGCCGTGGGCGAGGGATGCGGCCACGGTCGAGCGTCCGGGGGCGCCGTGAGGTCCCCACACCAGGACGATCCGTCCCTGACCAGCGGCATCAGCCGCACTCTCGGTCGCCGGTTCTCGGCTCTCCTGCTGCTCACAGTCCGCAAGCCCAGAGGGATCGTTGCCGGGCAGTGCCGGCTGCAATGGTACCGGCGGCTTCCCGTCAGCGTCCGGACCCGTCGACTGACGCCACAGCTCTTCAAGCCAGGCGGTCTCCTGAGCGGCGCCGCCCGAGCCGGCCGAGGCAGGTGTCGCGGCACTCAGCCAGTCGTCGCTCGTCGCTGCCGGCCCGACCGGCGTCTCCGGCACAACGGCGCCGAGCGCGCCGGGGGCGGGCCCCGCGGTGGAGGGCCCGGACGCACCGACATCGGTCAGGCTGCGACGCACGAGGTCCCTGCACCGTGGAGCAGATACGGCTGGGGGCGGTGTCGCGTCTCAGAATCGGCCATCCCGCACTGCGCCAGCGCTCCTCCTCACGGGCCTCCACCAGGAGCAGCCCACTGAGGCCGGCACGAGTGAGCCGGTCCAGGACGGTGCGGTCGATCTCGTCGAAGCCGGTGTCCAGCAGGGCGAAGGACGCCAGCCCGGCCATGCCAGCCGAGAGCAGCTCGGGCAGGTCGGCGCATCTGCGAACGATGCACAGCCCGCTTCCCGCCTGGCTCAGCACACGCAGGATGTCGGCGTCGTCACCGCTGAGAGCCAGGAGGATGCCTGCGCCCGGGGCGCTCACGACGGCTTCTCCGACTTCTCCGCAGGCGCCTCCTGTCCGGTGGGAACCAGGACCAGCGCCCCCATCCTGCCCGACGGCGCTGAGGACGGCGGCGAGGGACTCCTCGGGAACCTTTACCTCCACCCCCGTGCTCGGCCCGGAGATCAGTCCCTTGCTGGCCTCTCCGACTGAGCCGATGACCAGCCCCGTGGCCACGCGGCGGGCTCCGCCGTCCTCGGTCGACGCCTGCCCGATGCGGCCGTTCTGCCCGGGCTCCGCAGTCGCAGGCGCCTGAACCGAGGACCTGCCGGCGACGCCGTCCTTGGGCACGAGCCACAGATCGACATAGTCGCCGACCTTCGTCGAGGCCGGCAGGCTGGATGCGACGTTGAGGACGACCGGGCGCAGCGCCCGCTCCCGACCGCTGTCCACGGCTGCGGTCGCCAACAGCTCTCCCTTGCTCATGGAGCGGGTGGCCACCGCGCCGTCGGGCAGGTGCCCGACCTCAACGTAGGCGTCAGTACCGGGATGGGCCTCGACCACTGTGAGAACACCGTCGGCGGTCAGGTCGGCTCCGGGGGCGACGTCCTGGGAGAGCACGTAGACGCGGGTGGTGTCTGCGGCAGCATCGACGGCCCAGGCTCCCAGGGCCACAGCAGAGGCGACCAGGACCACTCCCCCGGCCATTCGCGGGTCCCTCCAGGCTGGACGGCGCCATCGGCCACTACGACGGCGTTCAGGTACTGCTCGGGAGTGCGCACTGCGAGATGACGACACGGAAATCCTCCTTGATCACCAGTAATCATCGTCGAGGTGAGATAGTGCCGCAAGGTTATCCACAGAGTTCTTTGAGAATTGTGGATAGGGACAAGCAGTGGGATCATCGTTCTATGAGTACACGATTCCTCACCATCGCCGACGTCTCCGAGCAGCTCCAGCTCTCCAGCCAGGCAGTGCGCGCCCTCATCCGCTCCGGCGATCTTCCAGCCATCCAGGTCGGCGCCCGTAAGCTGTGGCGCATCGAGGACCAGGCCCTCGAGGACTACATTCAGCGCCAGCTCGCCTCGACCCGGGCCATGGTGGCCGCCGGCTGGGGCGAGGACGAGGAGGTCTGAGCCGCCCGACCATCCACCCCCTCCCTTTTCACGAGACCCCGACACGTCCCTCGAGCGCACATCCTCCACGTCACAACAGAGGTCAGCGGCTGCGCAGCACCTCGATCGCCGCAGTCATGACGCTGACGACTCCCACCACCCCGCACCGGTCGCCCGGCGAGCGCATCCTCCCTCCCTCAGAGTCGAGGGCGATATCGACATGATCCGCTCCCACCGGATCAACCTCCCCACTACCTCTCCGGCTCCCGCGATCAGGCGCACCCGCACTCCCCGTCGAGCGACCTCACGCAGCAACGCCCCCAGCGTGGGACGCCGTCGATCATCTCGGGGCGCCGGCCCTGCAAGCGTCGCCACCATTGTCACCGCGGCCAGTGGGACGATCGCCTGCAGCCCCTCCCCCTCGTCAACGAGGACGTACGCGGGCTCAACCCGAGTCAGGACACCGTCGACGGGCGCGCCGCTGCGGGTCCGCAAGTGGATCGAGACGCCCCACTGTTCCCCTGAGACGGTCGACCACCTCAATGGACGCGTGCTCCGCCTCGGCGAGCTCGGCGCTCTGGGCCACCAGATCTGCACGGCGCTCGGCGTCGAAGCTGCTCTCCAGGTCGGAGAGCATCCGGTCCCAATCCACGTCCTCACCTCGTTCACGTCAGCAGATGGAGCAGGGACTGCTCCCCCGCCGTCTCTGCCTCGCCCCTGAGAACCTGCAAGTAGCAGCCTCACCAGCGACACGACACTATGTGAAAAACAGTATCAAAGTCTTGACAACACAACATCGCCAGCGTAAACCTAACATCATCAAAGATGATCAAAGGTGATGGAGGTTGACATGGGGACACGTCTACGACTGACGCTGGTGGCAGGATTCTCCGGCGCTCTCCTCCTGCTTCTCGGACTTGCGACCCGGGACGCCGCAGAAGGTCTCCTGGAGGTTCTCCCACGATCGTGGGGCATGAGCGAGCTGACCGACGCCGTCGTCGCCGGGACCTGCACGATCGGGGCACTGGGCGCCCTGTGGCACCTCGCCTCCGCAGTGCTCGCCCTCATTGTGCTACCCGGCTCCCGCGCTCACGGCACCCTCCGCAATGGCGATGCATCCGGGCCGGCGGCCAGGATTCTGGCCGGGTGGGGAGCTCCCGCAGTCCGCCGTATCGCGGCCTCCGCCCTCGTCGTCTCCCTGTCATCGGCGCCGGCTCTGGCGGCGGAGGATACCGGGAACGGGGATGATCTGGGATGGCGGCCCACGAGCTCGGCACCCGCCTCACCAACCCCGTCGCCCACGCCGTCGGAGCGGAGCGCCCCGTCACCGTCGACCTCCAGAACCGAGCCGGACGAGCCGACCGAATCAGCCCCACCGACGTCGGCTGAGAACCAAGCCTCGACCGTCCCGGACACCGGGGCGACGTCGGAGCGTACTCACACCGTGCGGCCAGGCGAGAGCCTGTGGTCGGTCACCGCCCGCCTCCTGCCCGCCGACGCCGGCCCCGCACAGATCGCACAAACCTGGCCCGTTCTGTATCGCGCCAACGTCGAGACCATCGGCCCGAACCCGTCTCTGATCCGCCCCGGAGCAGTACTGAGCATCCCGAGCACGCTGACAACGCCGACGACGACGGGAGGCCAGCCCCCATCGCACTGAAGCACCGCTGCCCGGAACCGGGAGCCGCGTCCCCGTCAACAGTCCGCACTGCACGTCCTCACGGCCCTCGCCACTGGGCCATCCCCACCCAGCTCTGTGCCCGCACCGGCACCGAAGCAACTCCCAGGAGCCCACCATGACTGTCACCGCCACGTCGACTCACGACCTTCAGCCCACTCGCGCCGCTCGCCGAGAGACCGGCCCTAGCACGCACCGCCCCGCACACCAACCCACCCGACACCGACTCGAGCCGTTCCGCTGAAGCCCTCCAAACCCGTCAACGGCTCGGGAGCCGATCAGTCCGGCGGCTTCCTCAGGAAGCAGTCCCGGACCGGCGCCGACGCCCCGCGCACCGCCGCAATCGTGGTGGCGGCCGCCAGCGAGGTCCTCGCCGGGCTGCGCCCGTGGACCACCTGGCCCGGTGGACCAGTCCGCCCCTGTTCGAGGCGCTCGCCCGCCGCGCCGGCCTGGCCTCCCGGATCCTGGGGCGTCAGACGAGCTCACGGCGGCCGCGCATCCGCAGCGTGCGCACCGAGCTGACGATGTCGGGAGCCTGCGAGGCGACCGTCCTCCTGGAGGAGGGCAACCGAGTCCGGGCCGCCGCGGCGCGCCTGGAGCTGATGCGCGAGCGCTGGATCCTCACCGGCCTGGAGATCGCGTGATCCCGCCGGATCCTGGCGATGTACCAGGTCCCGACGGGATCGACGGCGATCAGTCCGAGGCGCGCAGGGCCTCAGTGACGGCGCTTCTTCTTGGAGCGACGGCGCTCGGCCCGGTTGCCGCCCGAGGTCGACGAGCCCGAGGACCTACGCGATGAGGAGGTGGAGCGCTCCTCCTCGTCACCGGACTCGCTGGGACCGGAATAGGTGATCCGCTGCTCCATGGAGGCCTGCCCGGTGTCCCCCAGGACCGTGCCACGGCTCCCGCCGGCACCGCCCACGCGGATGCCGGCTGCCGCGGTGGCATTGGCCTTGGCCACCGCCTGAGCGGCCTCAGCGGTGCCGTCCTCGGCGGCACGCTGGGCAGCGGCGTCGAAGCGGTTGACGTTGGCGAAGATCTGCTCAACGGTCTCCTCGCGGATGCCCTCCATCATCGCCCGGAACATGCGGGCACCCTCGTTGGCGTACTCCACGAGGGGGTCGCGCTGGGCCATGGCCCGCAGACCGATGCCCTCCTTGAGGTAGTCCATCTCGTAGAGGTGCTCGCGCCAGCGCTTGTCCACCACGGCGAGCAGGATGCGACGCTCCAGCGTACGCATGGGCTCGTCCCCGAGCTGGGCATGGGCCAGGGCGTTGGCCTCGATGCGGGCCTCGGCGTCCTCGTAGGCCACGGCGACGTCCTCACTGAGCTCGTCGATGAGCCTCTCCGAGGTGAGCGCGTCCTTGCCGCCCAGAGCCTCAACGACCTCGTCCTGGGTGAGGCCCACCGGGTAGAGACGACCGAGCTCATCCCACAGGGCGTCGAGGTCCCACTCATCGGGGCGGCCCTCCGCCGTCCCGGCGTTGACGATCGAGCTCACGGCCTGGGCCCGGAAGGCCTCGATCTGCGGCTCGAGGTCCTCCCCGTCCAGGACCCGACGGCGCTCGAGTAGAACCCTTCTCGCGCTGCTCGGTCATGACGTCGTCGTACTTGAGGACGTTCTTGCGGATCTCGTAGTTGCGAGACTCCACCTGGCGCTGGGCGCCGGCGATGCCGCGGGTGACCATCTTGGACTCCAGCGGAACGTCGTCGGGGTAGGCGCCCGAGGTCATGATGCGCTGGGCCAGCCCGGAGGCGAACATGCGCATGAGGTCGTCCTCCATGGACAGGTAGAAGCGGGACTCACCCGGGTCTCCCTGACGGCCCGAACGTCCGCGCAGCTGGTTGTCGATGCGGCGCGACTCGTGGCGCTCGGTGCCCAGCACGTAGAGACCGCCGAGCTCGACGACCTCGTCGTGCTCGGCCCGGCAGGCCTCCTTGGCGGCGGACAGGGCCTCGGGCCAGGCCTTCTCGTACTCCTCGGCGTTCTCCTCGGGGTCGAGGCCCGCCTCCTTGAGGGCGGAGACCGCGATGTGCTCGGCGTTGCCGCCCAGCATGATGTCGGTTCCGCGCCCGGCCATGTTGGTGGCCACGGTGACGGCGCCCTTGCGTCCGGCCATGGCGACGACGGCGGCCTCCCGGGCGTGCTGCTTGGCGTTGAGGACCTCGTGGGGAATGCCCCGCTCACGCAACCGCTCGGAGAGGGTCTCCGACTTCTCCACGCTGGTCGTCCCCACCAGGACCGGCTGGCCGACCTCGTGGCGCTCGGCGATGTCGTCGACGACGGCGTCGAGCTTGGCCTCGACGGTGGTGTAGACGAGGTCTGGCTGGTCCTCGCGGATCATGGGCTTGTTGGTGGGGATCGGGACGACGCCGATCTTGTAGGTGCCGGCGAACTCGGCGGCCTCGGTCTCGGCAGTACCGGTCATGCCCGAGCGGGAGCCCTCGGGGTAGAGACGGAAGTAGTTCTGCAGGGTGATGGTGGCCAGGGTCTGGTTCTCCGCCTTGACCTCCACGCGCTCCTTGGCCTCGATGGCCTGGTGCATGCCCTCGTTGTAGCGTCGGCCGGGCAGGACGCGGCCGGTGTGCTCGTCGACGATGAGGACCTCGCCGTCGCGCACGATGTAGTCCTTGTCCCGATGGAAGAGCTCCTTGGCCTTGATGGCGTTGTTGAGGAAGCCGATCAGGGGGGTGTTCTCCGACTCGTAGAGGTTGTCGACGCCGAGGTAGTCCTCGACCCGCTCGATGCCGGAGGCCAGGACGCCCACGGTGCGCTTCTTCTCGTCGACCTCGTAGTCCTTGCCCTCGCGCAGGCGCTCGGAGATCGTGGCGAACTCCTTGTACCACTTGTTGACGTCCCCGGTGGCGGGTCCGGAGATGATGAGCGGGGTGCGGGCCTCGTCGATGAGGATGGAGTCGACCTCGTCGACGATGACGAAGGCGTGCCCGCGCTGGACCAGGTCATCGGGGCGCTGGGCCATGTTGTCGCGCAGGTAGTCGAAGCCGAACTCGTTGTTGGTGCCGTAGGTGATGTCGCAGGCGTACTGCTCGCGGCGCTCGGCGGGGGTCTGGCCCACGAGGATGCAGCCGGTGGTCAGTCCCAGGAAACGGTGGACGCGCCCCATGAGGTCGGACTGGTACTCGGCGAGGTAGTCGTTGACGGTGACGACGTGGACGCCCTTGCCGGTCAGGGCCCGCAGGTAGGAGGGCATCGTGGCCACGAGGGTCTTGCCCTCACCGGTCTTCATCTCGGCGATGTTGCCGCGGTGGAGGGCGGCACCGCCCATGATCTGGACGTGATAGGGGCGCATGCCCAGCACTCGGTCGGCGGCCTCCACGACCGTGGCGAAGGCCTCGGGCAGCAGGCTGTCGAGCGTCTCTCCGTCCTGGTAACGCTCCTTGAGCTCATCAGTCATGTCGCGCAGCTCGGCGTCGGAGAACTCACTGAACTCCTCGGCAAGAGACTCGACCTGGTCGGCGATGGCATCAAGCTTCTTCAGGGTACGACCCTCACCAATGCGAAGGATCCGGTCCACGATCGACACGCTGCATTCTCCCTTGGGACGTCTGTTGCGAAGAGCGGCGATGAGACTGAGGCCGAACTGGCCCGGATTGGTCGGTATCGGCACAGGTCTCACCGGTTACCTGCCTCCGTACTCTAGTGGACCCCGGTGGGCAGCGGCCCTTCCACCATCGAGATTCTTCCCACCGAGGACACGGGACGGGCACGGAGCCACAGATCGTGGCGATGACCGCATGATTCCTCCCGTTGTGGAGCGCGAGCGCCCTCGAAAGCGACCGAGCCGCGGGAGCCCCACAGTGAGAGGCATGACGCACCGCCCAACCGCTCCTCAGTCCTCCGTCGTCCACCGCCTGATACGCGGGTTGGCCGCCGAATTCTCCACGGGACTGTCTCTGGGGCTGCCGGTCAGCTGCGCGGGCTGCGGGCGCTGGGAGACGGCGCTGTGCCCGAGGTGCCGCGAGCTGCTCGAGGGCGAGCCCTTCAACGTCGAGCACGCCGACGCCGCGGGCGACCTCGACATTCTGGCCCTGACGACCTACACCGGCCCGGTGCGCACCATGGTCCTGGGGTGGAAGAACGGCTCGCGGGAGGACCTTGACGAGGTGATGGCGCATGCCGGTCGGCGTCTAGGACGCCAATGGGCGCAGGGGCGCCCCGCGAAGGCGATCTGGACCGCGTCGCTCCCACACACCCCGGCTCTGCTCGTGGTCCCGGCACCCTCCGGGATCGCGCGCCGGCTGCGCGGTCGCCTGGTGGCCGCGCGTCTGGCCGACGCCGTCGCCTCAGGGATCGCCGAGCAGTGGGCTCAACGGGAGCAAGCAACCCTCTGGGACGAGCCACCCGCCGGCGACGCACCGGCATCGATGCCATCCCGGGAAGCCTTGCCCACGCCGCTCGTGCTGAGCGCCGATCTGCTGCGTCGTCGGGGCGGAGGGGCGCATCAGGCGGGCTGCCTCGTCCTCGTCAGCGACGGGGCAACCGCGCCGCTGCTCCGCGCCTGCTGGCCCCCGTGTCCGGGCTGCCGGTACTGCTGATCGACGACGTGGTCACCACCGGAGCCACCTTGGGGGCCTGTGCCCGAGCGATGCAGGAGGCCGGCGGCCGGGTTCAAGGCGCCCTGGCGCTGAGCGCCGCTCCGCCTCCAGCGCACGCGCGTGTCACGGTCCCGGTCAGGACGGTGACTGCCACGCCCACGGTGAGAAGCACCGGTGCCCCAGTGGCAGCTATTGATCCGGCACCGTCGGACTTGTCCGCCTGCGGCGATCAGGGGGCTCATTCGGGACGCGGCACACGCGAAAGGGAGGCGTGAACAGCCCCTCATGGTGTACCTTATGTGGCATAACGCACAGGCGATTTCCGACGTCGACAAGGACAGTCGACCGAGTCCTCGCCGCAGTGCGAGAGGGCCCTCGCGAGGTGACAGGAGGTGATGACACCAGTCCCGAACCCGCCGTGAGAAGTGGCGGGTATGTCGCACACGGTCCACCAGGGCCGGCCCACGAGCCCAGAAAGAGGTTCCACCATGGATATCACCGTCGTCGGTCGCAACGCCGAGATCAGCTCTCGCCTGCGTGACTACGTCGAGGACAAGGCCGTCAAGGTTGAGCAGTTCGACCCTCGGGTCCAGCGCGTCGAGGTGGAGGTCACCCACGAGCGCAACCCGCGTCAGGCCGACACCGCCGAGAGAGTTGAGATCACCGTTGTCTCCAAGGGTCCGGTCATCCGGGCGGAGGCGTCCTCCTCAGACCGCTTCGCCGCCTTCGATATCGCCATGGGAAAGCTGACCGAGCGCCTTCGCCGAGCTCGGGACCGCAAGAAGGACCACCGTCGTTACACCGTGGCCGCCCCCAGCGAGGATCTCCAGGCCGCGCCCGTCCTGGACGAGCCCGCCGTTCACGACACCGATGACGCGCCGATCGAGGACTCCCCCTCCGCCCCCACGGAGCCGGGTGTCGCGGTCGAGGCCCAGCTCGGCGACTCCCCGGTGATCGTGCGCCAGAAGCTGCACGAGGCCAAGCCGATGACCGTTGACGAGGCTCTCTACCAGATGGAGCTCGTGGGCCACCCCTTCTACCTGTTCATTGAGAAGGCCAGCAAGCAGCCCTGCGCCGTCTACCACCGTCACGGGTGGACCTACGGCGTCATCCGCCTGGACGCCCAGGTGCTCTAGTCCCCTTCAGACCCCGTCCTGACTCCGGGTGCTCCACGGTCCCAGCGGATCGGGGGCACCCGGACTGCTTCTGGGCCGCCGCTTCAGGGCAGAGGGAAGGAGGGGTCGGTGACCTCCGAGGTGAGTACCCGCCACATCGTCCCGCGGCGCTGCCAGGTCTGCCCCGCCTCGTCGATGATGATGAGGGACTCCTCGGAGCGGTCGGAGATGACCGAGTGCGCCCCACGCACTCCCACGAGCGTGTTGACGGCGCCGCCGACCTGAATGAGACGCACCTCGGGCACTCCTCCCCCCTCACTACCGCCGTCGGCCAGGACGCACACAGCGTTCGGGGCGCACCAGGAGATCCCGCGCGTTCCCCCACCGCTGGCGCGAGGCATCTCCAGGGCGGGCCCCAGCCCCGAGGGGCGGCCTTCCTGGTCCCTGATGATCGCGGCGACGGCGACCCGCCCATCGGCTCTACGCACAGCGATGCGCTCGGACTCCACGGACAGGTCGAAGGCCACGATCGCGCTCTGCGGCAACCAGGACGACTTCAGGGCGGCACGCTGTCCCGAGCCGTTGACAGCGGTGAGCTGCCCCTCGGCCAGCAACCAGACCCAGCCGTGTCGGTCCCCCAACGGAGCCCCCAGTCCACCAGCGCCTGCGGAGGGGTCGCCCACCGAGAGGATGACGGAGCGGAGTCCCGTCCTGAGGCAGACGCAGCAGGCTGGAGGCCGACAGCACGTAGACGGCCCCATCCGCTCCGAGACTCGGGCTGCGGGCGTCACTGGTCCCCAGTACCCGGTCGGTCGCCAGGGTGATGCGCCTGGCCCCGGTGCCGCGCACGACGGAACCCTCCGACATCCCCACGATGCCCCCCACCTCCGGGGCCATCGGCGTCAGCTCGGCGGGCGCACCGAGGTCAACGGTGCCCGCGAGCACCCGGACCCGGTCGATGCCACTGATCTGGACGAGGCTCTGCTCGATCTGGGCCACCATGAGCCGGCGGGCCTCCTCCGAGGCGGGGTCGGAGTCCGCGCTCAGGTGAACGGTCGCGGTCCCCGCCTCGACGACGACGCCCCGGCTGGCCCGCTCCGCATTGCGCGGGATGAGGTTGGCGGTCCCATCCGACAACCAGGACGAGGGCCCGGCCAGCAGCCCGGAGATGAGCGAGTCGGCCTGCGAGCTGCGCGGGTACCACCTCAGCTCGGATACGAACCTGGCCCGGTCCCGTGACAGGAAGGCCAGGGAGCTGACCGCGAAGTTCTGCATGAGCCGGGAGAGGGGCAGCAGGATCCCCTGGGGCAGGCCAACGATGCGCCACTGCCCGGTGGAGTTGGTCGCCAGGGAGAACTCACCGGTGTAGGTGGTTCCCTCCTGCGCCGGGGTGAAGACCCCCAGGGAGTCCAGCACCCCCACCTGAGCGGAGGTCACCGTGAAGGAGCCGTCCGCAGCGACGGAGACCTGAGGCTCAGTCGAGCCGTTGTAGGCGCTCACCGTCTCCAGGGGCTTCCACTGCGCGGCGGTGCGTTCAGTGAGGAACTGCTTGGCGGTGGCGAAGTCGTCGGAGAACCCGGCAATGGCCGCTCGCAGAAAGCCGTTGACGATATCCTCGGCCGAGTCGCTCTCCCTGGGGCCCGGCGCGGTCTCGATCAGGGCGTTGGTGCCGGAGGCGGCGACGCCGGAGCGGGTGACGCCACTGGAGGTGGGCAGCGCCGTGCACCCCGCCAGCACACCCGCGGCACCGGCGCTCAGCAGTCCCAGCGCGCTGCGGCGTGTCAGCAACGAGGTCACGGAGCCGGTGGTGCTCCCGATGCGCTCTGCGCGTCGGTGAGCATGCTGAGTCTCTTCGGCCGCTTCATCGACGTCGTCCCTCCTCGTCGGCCTCTTCGGGCGTGCGGGTGGCCGGCTCCTGACCGGGCAGGACGACGACGACACGACCGACGTCCTCGGTGACGGCGTCGTGGCTCTCCCCGGCCAGGGGAATGTCGCCCAGGACGACGCTCTGACGCGCCCGGCGCGTGGCGGGCGCGGGCCCCAGGGGGCCGACCGGGGAGAAGGAGGACTCCTCATCGACCGGGATACCGGCGCGGGCCACTGCGGGTGCATCCTGCGGAACGAGCTCAAGGGGCCCGGGGCCGCCCAGCCGGCCGGGGCCGCCGTCGGCGCCCTGGGTGCGGGGCAGGACCAGGAGGAAGGAGGCGCCGTCAGCCGGCCACCCCCAGGCCGATAGACGGCCGCCGTGCAGACGGGCGTCCTCCATGGCGATGGACAGGCCCAGGCCGGTGCCTCCCAGGCTGCGCTTGCGCGAGGGGTCGGCGCGGTAGAAGCGGTCGAAGACCTCAGCGACGACGTCGGGGCTCATTCCGATCCCGTGGTCGCGCACCCGCACCGCGACCGCGTCGTCGTCCACGGCGACGGTGACATCCAGCGGCTTGCCCTCGCCGTGCTCGAGCGCGTTGACCACGAGGTTACGGATGATGCGCTCAACCCGGGTGACATCGACCTCGGCGATGGCGGGTTCCTCGGGAAGATGGAGGCGCAGCTCGGTGCCGGTGGCGTCGAAGTGGAACTGGGTGGTCTCGACGACGGTGTCGACCACCTGGGCGAGGTCGACCTCCTCCAGGCGCAGCTTGACGTTGCCCGAGTCGATGCGGGAGATGTCCAGCAGGTCGGTGAGCATGGTCTCGAAGCGGTCGACCGAGCTGGACAGGACCTGGATGCTGCGCAGGGCGAAGGGGTCGGAGATCTCCTCGCGCGCGTCCTGAATCTGTTCAGTGGCCAGGCGGATGGAGGCCAGCGGGGTGCGCAGCTCGTGGGAGACGTCAGAGACGAAGAGCCGTTGCACCTTGGACAGGGACTCCAACCGCTCGATCTGGTCCTCCAATGAGGTCGCCATATGGTTGAAGGATCTGGCCAGGGTGGAGATCTCATCCTCCCCCTCGATGCTCAGCCGCTCGGCCAGCAACCCGGAGGCCAGACGCTCGGCGGCCCGGGCGGTATGCCGCACAGGACTGAGCACCCAGCGGGTGAAGGCCCACACCACGACGATGAGGATGGCCAGAAAGCCCAGGCCGCCGATGGTGATGTTGCGCGAGGCCAGGGAGACGATGCGCTGCTCCCCGGCCAGGCTGTAGACGAGGTAGAGATCGTACTCGCCGGCCAGCGGCAGACTCACCCGGGTGCCGACGATGAGACCCGGGTCAGTGCCTCCCTCATCATTGGGCACGGCCACCGACTGCCAGTACTGCGAGCGCGCCCCGCCCTCGTCGAGGGCCTGCGACATCTCGTCGGTGATGAGGGAGCGCAGACGGGTATCGGTCTCCAGGTCGTTGACGACCGTCGTCGAGGTCTCCTGCTCATTGCGCAGCATGAGAACACCCACCCCTCCCGAGGAGGAGATCGAGTTCTTGGCGTTGTTGACCTGCTGCTCCGCAGTCGCGGAGACCTCATCGACGGTCACGGCGGTGGTCGAGTCGAACTCGGCCTGGGCAACGCTGGCACGCAGCGCGGCGTCGGCGAGTATGACGTCTCGCTGATCGGCGAATACCTCCGACCGGATCCTGTCGGTCACGAAGGTCAGCAGCAGCGCGATGAGAAGCAGGCCGATGACGGTGGCGGTGCACACCATGCGCACCTCAAGACTGCGGCGCAGCAGCCCCGGCAGGGGCAGACGCCGAACGAGCCGTTCCTCCGCAGTGCCCACCGATGGTCCCATCGACGTGCCCACTGAATTACGCATCGGGTTCATTGTAGGGCGCCCGATGCGCCATCGCTCACGCGGATTCGCCGACCCTGTAGCCGACACCGCGCACCGTCACCACGATCGAGGGACGCTCGGGGTCCTTCTCGATCTTGGCCCGCAGGCGCTGGACGTGAACGTTGACCAGGCGGGTATCGGCCGGGTGCTGGTAGCCCCACACCTGGCTGAGCAGCTCCTCGCGGGTGAAGACCTTCCACGGCGAGCGAGCCAGAGTGACCAGCAGCTCGAACTCCAGCGGAGTCAGGGCGATGACCGAGTCGCCGCGCTTGACCTGGTGACCGGCGACGTCGATGTCGAGGTCACCGGCGCGCACGTGCTCGGCCGCCCCGGGGTTGGTACGGCGCAAACGGGTCGAGACGCGGGCCAGCAGCTCCTTGGACTTGAAGGGCTTGGTCACGTAGTCGTCAGCCCCGGCCTCCAGACCGGCAACGACGTCCTGGGTGTCGGTCCGCGCGGTCAGCATAATGATCGGCACGTCGGACTCTGAGCGGATGAGCCTGCAGATCTCGACGCCGTCGAGCCCCGGCAGCATGAGGTCGAGGAGGACGAGGTCGGGGTTGACCTCATGGAAGGCGTCCAGGGCCTTGGCTCCGTCATGACAAAGGGTGGGCGTGTAGCTCTCCGACTCCAGCATGATGCCGATCATCTCGGCCAGGGATGCATCGTCGTCGACGACCAGAATGCGCGTGCTCATAGCCCGTATCTTGGCATGAGCCCCATGTCCCAAGGGACATCTGGGCCACCGAGACGACGTTCACAATTTCTTCAGGGATTTAAGAGATTCCCTTCAGTTCCGGGAAAAAAGTAACGCAAGCACACACGCGAGCCAGGAATATTGCGTCCAAACCGTGACCTTCGTGGCGCCGCCCGGGCGCCCTCACAAGGCCGCCGACGGTCCTGCGCCGAGATTTCCTCCTCCAGGGGGAGAGCGCAGCAACGGGAAGGCGTGACAGCATGGGAGCATGAGCACCGACCCCCACCCCGACGGCCTCAATCCGGGCGGAGACCCGAGCCGCGAGGCTCCTGCCGCCTCAGGAAACGGTTTCGTTGGAGGCGACCAGGACGGATGGCAGGCCCCCGACGCCGGAGCGTTCACAGGCACCTCTCCCTTCCCCTACCCGTCACAGGGCTCGCCACAGGGATCCCCGTACCCCGGCTACGGCAACTACCAGACGCCTCCGGTCGGTCAGCCCGGCCCACCTCCCGGCTACCCTCCCAACACCCCTGGCGGCCAGCCGGGTTACGGGGCGTACGGCGGCCAGGGTCCTGCCGGCACCGGCTATCCTCCTCCCGGTGGCCCAGCAGGCCCAGGCGCCTACGGAGCCCCGGGATACGGGGGCTACGCGTCGGTCCTGGCGCCCAAGCCGTCAATCATCCCGCTGCGGCCGCTGTCCATCGGGGAGATCCTCGGAGGCTCCTTCGAGTCCCTGCGCGCCAATCCCAAGGCGATGTTCATCCCCTCGCTGGTAGTGATGACGATCCTCGGCATCATCTCTGCCTTGGGTACCACCTACTTCTTCGACCGACTTGGCGCTTCCTCGCCCTTCTCCTCCTCCACCAGCCAACCCGACACGACCGACCTGGAGAAGCAGTGGTCGTCCTTGTTCGGCCTCTACGCCCAGTCCGGTGTCAACAGCATCTTGACGATGTTCGCCTCCTCGATTCTCACCGGTCTGCTCATCGTGACCGTCTCACGCACCATCCTGGGTCGCAAGGCATCCCTGAGCGACGTGTGGCAGCGGACCAAGCCGCGCGTGTGGGCACTCATCGGCCAGGCAGTCATCATCCAGCTCATCTTCACTGCCGTCTTGGCGGCAGCCATCGGGGTCTTCCTCGCCCTCTTCCTCGGTCTCCGCATCCCCGACCTCGTCGATAGCGCCTCTCCCGACGACGCTGTAGGAACCATCCTTCTGACGATCCTGGGGCTCCTCGTTCTCGTGGCGCTTGTCGGCCTGGGAATGTTCGCCCTGTACTGCAAGCTGAGCCTGGCCCCGGCGGCACTCATTCTGGAGAACGTCGGTGTCTTCGAGGGGATCTCTCGCTCGTGGGCCCTGACCCGCGGCTACTTCTGGAGGGTCGTGGGGATTCAGATCCTCTCCTTCCTCATCATGAGCTTCGCCAGCGCGATAGTGACAACTCCGATAAGCATGCTGGCCGGGGTGCTCACCGCTGCGGCACCGAGTGCCCAGATCCTCGCCCTGGGCATGTCGGTTCTGCTCGGCAACATCGTCACCGCCGCCACGCTTCCCTTCGACTCCGCTGTCAACGCCCTCATCTACACCGACCTGCGGATGCGCTCCGAGGGCCTGGACGTGGAGCTGCGGCGCGCCGCCGGAGTGTGAGCCGCCTGTGGTCAGCCTCAGTACGATCAGTCTCAAGGCCCCCGCGACCCCCGACGCCGATGAGGCTCGGCGAGCCGCGAAGAAAGAGCTCTCCCGTCAGATCTACCACGAGAAGCCCGACCTGTGGGACCGGATCTGGAGATGGATCTTCGATCATATCGACACCGGTAGCATGGTCCCCGGGGTCCCCTCCTGGGTATCGACGGTCATCGTCGTCATCGTCATCGCCGTCGGCATCGCACTGCTGATCCTCCTGCTGACCAGGATCTCCTCAGCGCGTCGGGTCGTGAAGCCGTCGCTGTCGGTGCTCACCGACGACCGCGACGCCGTTACCCTGACCCGGGCGGCGGATGAGGCGGCCGCACAAGCCGACTTCGCCACCGCCGTCGTCGAGCGCTTCCGCGCCATCATCCGCTCCCTCGATGAACGCGGGATCATCGACGAGTACCCAGGTATGACAGCCCTGGAGGCCGCAACCCTGACGCATCACGCCCTCGGCGATCACCAGGTCGTGCCCCCTCTGTACGATGCGGCGCACCTGTTCGACGCCGTTCTCTATGGTCACGTGGTCTCAACCCAGTCCCAGGACGAGCAGATGCGAGCACTGGCCGACCAGGTTGCCAGGACGACGCTGCCCTCCAAGCATCACCAGCCCCTCGTCACGACCTCGGCCATGGCCCCGGGGGCACCAGCATGAGCACATCCACGAACACGTCTGCGCCGACAGCGCACTCTCCACAGGGCCCCTCTCAGACGGATACCACCGGTGACCAGGGTGACGAATCCGCGCTGGTCACAAAGGTGGCGCCGGTGGCGCCCGGTCGCCATCGCCCTGGCCCTCATGCTCATCCCCACCCTTATCGCCCTGTGGACCACGCCCGTCACCTCCGACACTCCGCTGGCGATCGACAATCCCAAGGGCTCAGGGACGATGGCCGCTGCCGAGCTGCTGCGCCAGGAGGGCATCTCCGTGAGCCAGGCGGGCAACGTCTCCGAGGCGCTGGATGCGAGTCGGAGCGGAGCCACCATTGCCGTGGTCAACGCCGACCATCTCAGCCAGGAGGACAAGCAGGCCCTGGCCCGTGCGGGCGGGGACGTCGTCGTCGTTGGCGCCAAAGGCGGCAGCGACGCACTGACGGGGCTGACGGACATGACTGCCAAGGGCTCCGCATCTCCTGGGTCCACGAGCCTGACCGCACAGTGTGCCGACGCCGATACCCAAGCCGCCCGGAGCCTGGCCGGAGCGCACGCCTCGGTGTCGCTCGAGGGCGACAACGACGCCATCGGTTGCTTCCCCGTGGGCGAGGACCGTTACGCCTATGCCAGCGACACTCTGACCAGCGGCGCCACGCTGCGCGTTCTGCCCGACGCCGCGCCAGTCACCAACGCGCACCTGACTCAGGAGGGCCATGCGGCCCTGGCCGTGCGCGCGCTGGGCCACCACGACCGTGTCCTGTGGCTGGACGGACAGCACCTTGAGACCCCCACCGTGTGGAACTCCCAGACCACGCCCGTCTGGCTACCGGTCCTCATCCTCCAGCTCGTCGTCATGGCCGGCGCCCTGGCCATCGTCCAGGGCCGTCGCTTCGGCCGCATCATGAGTGAGGACCTGCCCGTCGTCGTGCGCTCCACCGAGACCACCGTTGCGCGCGGGAGCCTGTACCGCCAGGGCTCGGACCGCCCCCGGGCGGCCGAGGCCCTGCGGTCGGGGAACCGCACTGCGTCTAGGGGCAGCCCTGGGTCTGCCCCCGGGGCCCTCGCGCGGCGACGTGATAGCCGCTGTCGCCCAGGCCTCCGGCATTGTCCCGGCCACGGTGGACGCCCTTCTCTACGGTCCGCCGCCGAGCAGTGACCGGGCCCTGGCCACCCTGGCCGTTCAGCTTGACCAACTCGAGAGCGAGGTTCACTCCGCATGAGCACGGACAGCACCGATCCCATCCACGACCCGAGCGCCGTCGGCCCGGGCAATGGTGATCCCCACCCGCCATCCGCCCAGCAGGCACCGAGCACCCCGGGTACCAGTGGCATTGCCCAGCCGACCGCCCAGACGGACGCGGGCAACGACCCGCGCCGGCGACTGGTGGCCGTGCGCAGCGAGGTGAGCAAGGCCGTCGTCGGTCAGGAGGCCGCAGTCACCGGACTGGTCATCGCCCTGCTCGCCGGTGGGCACGTCCTGCTCGAGGGGGTCCCCGGAGTCGCCAAGACCCTGCTGGTGCGATCGCTGGCCACCGCCCTGGACGTGGAGACCAAGCGCATCCAGTTCACACCCGACCTCATGCCAGGTGACGTCACCGGCTCTCTCATCTACGACTCCCGCAGCGCGCAGTTCTCCTTCCGCGCCGGACCGGTCTTCACCAACCTGCTCCTGGCCGACGAGATCAACCGTACCCCTCCCAAGACGCAGTCGGCCCTGCTGGAGGCCATGGAGGAGCGCCAGGTCTCGGTTGACGGTGAGCCCCGCGCGCTGCCCGATCCCTTCATGGTGATCGCCACCCAGAACCCGGTGGAGTACGAGGGGACCTACCCGCTGCCGGAGGCCCAGCTGGACCGCTTCCTGCTCAAGCTGGTACTGCCCCTGCCCGAGCGGGCTCAAGAGATCGAGGTTCTCTCCCGGCACGCTTCGGGCTTCGATCCACGAAATCTGCTCTCGGCGGGACTACAGGCGGTGGCCGGAGCCCAGGACCTGGCCCTGGCGCGCACCCAGGTGAGCACCGTCGGAGTCACCCCGGAGGTTCTGGCCTACGCGGTCGACCTCGTACGTGCCACCCGCTCCATGCCTTCGGTGTCACTGGGGGTCTCGCCCCGTGGCGCCACCGCGCTCCTGGCCGCATCACGGGCCTGGGCATGGCTGGCCGGGAGGTCCTTCGTGACCCCCGACGACATCAAGGCCTTGGCCCTGCCGACGCTGCGCCACCGCATCCAGCTGCGCGCAGAGGCCGAGATGGAGGGCATCACCGCTCAGTCCGTCATCGAGTCCGTGCTCAGGAGCGTGCCGGTACCGCGCTGAGGTCCCGGCCTGCGACACCACAGAACACGTAACCGATCATCTGACCGACTCACGACAGGAGTGGCATGTTCCTGACGATGCGCGCCGTGTGGGCGCTGCTCCCGGGGATCATCCTGGCCTTCATCGCACCGCGCCCGGCAGCCGTGCTGGCCTGGGCCGGCGTGGTCCTGGTCCTCGTCGTGATCGACGTCGTCTACGCGCCCTCACCCCGCCTGCTGAGGGCCTCGCGGGCAGTGGGCCACGGAGTGCGGCTGGGTGAGTCGATCACCTCGACACTGACGCTGGCCAACACCGGCCGGCGCACAGTCCGGCTCCTGTTGCGTGATGCCTGGCCCCCGAGCGCTGGAGCGGCCCACGAGCGCGGAAGCATGACCATCCCGCCGGCTCAGCGGCGCCGTCATTCCACAGTGCTGACGCCTCAACGCCGGGGAGAGCGCAACGCGGGTCCGCTGACCGTCAGGGTGATGGGCCCTCTGGGCATCGCGGGGCGGCAGGCCTCCCTCGACGTTCCAGCCACCGTCCGGGTCCTGCCGGCCTTCCGCTCTCGCCGTCATCTGCCCTCGCGTCTGGCCCGGCTGCGGGAGATGGACGGGCGCAGCGCGGTCATGGTGCGCGGCGAGGGAACCGAGTTCGACTCCCTGCGCGAGTACGTCGTCGGCGATGACGTACGATCCATCGACTGGCGTTCCACCGCGCGCCGGGGCGAGGTCCTGGTGCGTACCTGGCGTCCCGAGCGTGACCGGCGCGTCCTCATCGTCATCGACTCGGGACGGTTGTCTGCGGCTCGACTGGGCGACGCCCCCCGTCTCGACGCCCAGATCGAGCGACCCTGCTGCTGGCCGCCCTGGCCTCACGCGCTGGAGACCGGGTCGATGTCCTGGCCATGGACGACGCGATGCGCGCCCAGGTGCGGGGCAGTAGCGGACCGGTGCTCATGACGGCACTGGCTGAGCACCTGACGGATGTGGAGCCGCGCCTGACCGAGCTCGACTGGCCCCTCCTGGCCTCCCGGGTGCGCACGTCCCTCTCGCAGCGTGCCCTGGTGGTCGTCATCTCCGCTCTGGACGGCAGCGGAGGAGATGCGCCGATGCTCCGAACACTGACGTCACTGGCCCATGACCACACGGTCGTTCTCGCCTCAGCCCTGGACCCGGAGCTGGAGGATCTGCGGGCCGCGCGCGATGACGCCGACTCCGTGTACGTGGCCGCATCCGCGGAGAAGGACCTCGTGGAGCTCGACGCCGTGCGCCGCCGCCTGCGCCGCGGCGGAGTCGAGGTCGTTGAGGCCCCGGACCAGGGAATCGCCCCGGCTCTGGCCGACTGCTACCTGGACCTCAAGGCAGCGGGGCGGCTGTGATGCTGGGACACTCTCCCGCGGCGCACCGGTCAGCCGACCTCTGGCTGGACGTAACCGGCCTCATCCTCCTCGAGGTCTCCCGTAGCTCCTGCCTGGACGGCGGAGCGTCCCAGGATCAGGGTGTAGGCCCACAACAGTGCCAAGGCACCGGCTCCGATGGTGATCTTGACCGGCCAGGGAATGGGAGCCGGGGTCACGAAGGCCTCGATGAAACCGGCGACGGCCAGGGCGGCGGTCAGGGCGACAGCGACCGTGATGAGGGCGCGGCCCTCCGTTGCCAGCGCCGCCGAGCGGCTGCGAGGCCCGGGGACCAGCATGGTCCAGAACAGCTTGAGGCCGGCAGCACCAGCGATGAAGATGCAGGTCAGCTCCAGCAGCCCATGAGGCGAGATGAGCGAGAAGAACACCCCGAGCATGTCGTGGTCGGCCATGATCGCCCCGGCCCGCCCGACGGCGACGGCGTTGGCATAGAGCATGTAGAGCGGCAGAATCCCCGTGATTCCACTGGCTACGCAGATCGCCGCAATCCGGGCGTTGTTGGTCCATACCTGGGCGGCGAAGTCAGGGGCGGAGTAAGTGGAGTAGTAGGACTCGAAGGCCTCATGAGCGTACTCGTCCAGCTTCTCGGGACTCCCCAGTGCGGCCATGGCCTCCGGGCTGTGCAGGGTCCACACCCCCACCACGAGCGCCAGAGCGATCTCAGCAACCATGACCCCGCAAGTCCACCAACGGATCCGGTAGAGAGCCGCCGGCACGGACTCAAGCACGAACCGACGCACCGCATGAGTCCGAACCTCACGGGTCCCGGTCAGACGGCCGCGGGCCGTCGCCACTCGGGAGGACAGCTCGGCGATCATCTGCGGATCCGGCGCCGCCGAGCGCACCCGCGACAGGTGACGGGCGCAGGTGCGGTAGAGAGCCACGAGCTCGTCGGTCTCAGCGCCGCTGAGGTGACGACGCGACACAAGGACGTCGAGGCGTTCCCACTGATCACGGTGCGCTGCAACGAAGGCATCAAGATCCACGCAAGGAGTCTGTCATGGTGACCGAGTCGTCCACATCCTCCGAGCGAATGATCGAGCGCGAGCTCATGGTCACCGGTGAGGCCGTCGCCCTGGAGGTCATCCCGGCAACAGCCGTCAACCGCATAATGTCGGGGATCATCGACTACACCACCTACTCGCTGGGCGGTCTGCTGTCCGTCCTCGCGTTGATGGCCCTGATCCTGGGCACCGGCCCCGAGTCGGCGCTGGCCGAGCACCTCGCTCTGTACAGAGTCCTCGTCTCCCTGATCGTGCTGGCCTGGATGGTCGTCATCCCCCTGCTCGTTGAGTTGCTCAGTAGAGGTCGGAGCCTGGGCCGTATGGTGACCGGGACCCGAGTGGTGCGCGACGACGGCGGCACCGTGAGGTTTCGCCACTGCCTGGTGCGCGCGCTGCTCGCCATCGTCGAGATCTGGGCGACCTGGGCCGTACCGGCGCTGTGCGCCAGTATCGTCACCAAACGGGGCAAGCGGTTCGGAGACATGCTGGCCGGCACCTACGTGGTTCGTGACCGGAATCGCTCGTCCGCTACGCCGCCCCTGCTCATGCCCCCCGAGCTGACGCAGTGGGCGGGGGGAACGGACCTGCGCGCTCTACCGGGGGAGCTGAGTCTGACGGCCCGGACCTTCCTGCAGCGGGCCTCAGTCCTGACGCCCGCCTCCCGCCACCGTCTGGGGATGGAGCTGGCATCCCAGGTCCAGGGCTACGTCTCTCCCCCGCCTCCTGCGGGCACGCACCCTGAGCGGTTCCTCGCCGCGGTGCTCACCGAGCGGCGTAACCGCGAGCTGGTGCTGGAGAGCCGTGACCGCCGCCTGGAGGAGGATGTGCTCCGAGACATGGCGCGTCCGCCCTACGGCGTCGGTCGAGAAGCCCGACGCAGCTGAGCAGCTCCGTCCTGGACCTCGCGGGGTAGGACCTGAACGGGCTGCCGGTTCGGTACCGGGGGTCAGAAGTGCGCGGGAGCGCGCAGGGCCTCGTGGACCAGGAGGATCGGGACGCCGTCGCGCACCGGGTAGGCCAGGCCCACGGCTGGGGAGATGAGTACCGGGTGACCGGTGTCGTCGACGCCGTCAGCGAGCTCCTGCCCACTCAACGGGCAACGCAGGCTGGAGCGCAGCACGGAGGAGAGCACCGGCCATTGCTCGTCAGGGCCGGGAACGCGGGCGTCATGGCTCATGCGTCATCCTTCTGTCCGCGCAGGACCCGCAGGTGGCCGCGTCGTAGGATCTCGTCCTCGGCGACTTCCGGCGGGGCGGCAGCGGGGCGGTCAGGGAGGCCGGCATGATCCCGCCTGGCCGAGGACGGTGCTCGGCCGGTGAGGCAACCGGTCGCGGGGCGCGGGAGGCCTCGCGAACGGCGTCGGCCAGGGCCAGGAGGTCATCCTCGCTGGGGGGCGCGGGCTCGAACTCGGTGGCCAGGCGGATGATCTGCCAGCCACGGGGCGCCGTGAAGGAGGAGACGTGCTTCTCGCACAGGTCATAGGCCTCGGGCTGGGCCTCGGTGGCCAGTGGCCCCAGCACAATGGTGGAGTCCGCGTAGACGGAAGTCAGGGTGGCCACGGCTGGACGCTCGCAGCCGGGCTTGCGGCAGTGTCGGACTCTTCTCACGCCCGCAGGTTACCGTGCCGTTGCCCGGCGGTCATCCAGGAGGCGCCTAGGCTGGCTGACGTGACTGAGCTGTTTCCCTTTTCACCCGGGCCGATTCCGCCGCGATCCGCCGCAACGCCGGCGCGGCGCCCGGGCAGGCGTCGTGATCGTCACGGCCGGGGGCTGCGCGGTCCGCTTCTGCCGCCGAACCTTCCGGCCTGGCGTACGCGAGCCGAACGCTTCGATGAGCTCGTCGTGGAAGCGGCCCAGGACCTGGCCAGGCACTGGCCGTCGGTGGACCAGATCCAGTTCGCGGTGGAGGAGGTGCCGCCCTCCGACCCTGCACCCTGGGAGCGCTCGGTGGTGCTGGGGCGCGGCTTCACGGCGGAACCGCGTGCGGGGTTGCCGGCGCGGGTCATCATCTACCGGCGCCCGGTGGCCTCTCGAGCCACGGATGAGGCGGATCTGGCCGATCTGGTGCGCCGCGTCGTCGTCGAGCAGGTCGCCCTCATGCTGGGACGCCGCCCCGAGGAGATCGACCCGGGCTCGAGTCTGTGAGCCGACGGCGCACTTCTCCGAGCCGGGCGGGTTTCGCGGAGCCCTACCGTTCTTCCCTTGGGCTGCGCGAGGAGTGCCCGGCGGGGCGAGAAGGGGGCGTGGCGTCAGCCCAGGAGGATGCGGCGCTGGGCCTGAGCGGCGGCGTCGGGCTGAGCAGGAACCGTCGAGATGAGCGTCCCAGCCAGCTGTCCCCCGGCCTGCGCCGTGACGATGGTGGCGGCGGCCAGTCCGCTGGGTGTGCGCGGCTGCCCTGAGGAGCTGCCGGCAGCGCTCAGGCGGACCGCGGCGACCTTGGCCGGTACCTCGACGACGACGGCGCTGCCCTTGGCGACAGTGACGTCCTGACTCCAGGAGCCATCAAGGGAGGACAGCGTCAGAGACGTGGCGGGACCGCTGTTGGCCACGGTCACCGAGGAGGTCAGGGGAGGCCGCGCGCGGCACCGCCAGCAGGCCGGAGTCCGCGGCGCCGGGAAGGGCGGCCTGTGCCCAGGCCTGATCATGGACGAGGGCCTTGGAGCGCGCGGGGTACTCACCGCCGCTGCGCACCATGCGAACCGCCGCTCCCACCGGTGTACTCGAGGTGACTTGCACACCGTAGGTACCCGCGGCCACGCCGGCCAGCTGGATGTCGAAGACGGAACCCGCATCAATGGTCACCGACTGCGCACCGGCCAAGGGGTGGGCACCATCCTTGCCGAGCATGGTCACCGACACCGTCGCCGGAGCCTGTCCCGGGTTGACGATGCGCACTGCCGGGGTGTCGGAGGAGTCCGCGCCGGTCTTGGCGTCGGGAACCTCGCCCTGTGTGGCCGGCTCAACGATCTCCACGCCGGGCACCACGAGGTCGGTGGCCGGGGCGGCTCCCGGGGTGATGACGTCGGTGCCGGCGGGGGTCTCACCATCGAGGGACTCGGTGACGAGGGTGGGGACCACGGAACCCCCGTCGGCCTCGATGGACACAGCGATGCGTGGGTCCTGGCTGCCCTTCGTCTCCAGGACCAGCGAGGAGGAACCGCCTGCCGGGACAGTGACCTCACCGTTACTGGGCAGACTCAGGCGGCCGATGGATCCGTAGAGGGGTTCACTTTCACCGTCGCCGGGGTGGCGCCGGGGTTGGTCAGGCGCAGCTCGGCCGACGAGCCCGCCGCGATGGAGCCGCCCACGATCCAGGACATGGCACCCGGCTGGGCGCAGGGGGCGGTGGTGAGTCCCCGCAGGTCACCGCTCTTCGTCACGGTGGCGACCGAGCCGACGGCGTTGGCCACCCGACCACCAGCAGGTGCGAGGCTGAGGATGCCCCCCTCGGCCGCGTTCACGGAGGTGGCGGCATCAACGGGGATCGGCTTGCCGGCGTAGGTGGCCGACTGGATCGACTCGGTCCCGTCAACGGGAAGGATGGCGGTGGTGGACTCCACGGCGCCGACGTCGGTGCCCCGCAGCGTATTGGTGGGGGCGTGAGGGCACACGTAGGTAGTGGCGGCTCCCGGTTCGGTCAGTCGGAGAGCCTCCAGCTGCGGAGTCGGTGTACGCGGTGCGGTGTAGCCCCACCAGGTGACTCCCCCGACGGCGCCGGCGAGTGCGACCGAGGTCAGGATGCCAACGCCGCGGACGATCGACTGCCCCACGGTGCGAGGGCGCCGCCCGGCCCTGGTACGGCGCCTCCTGGAGGAGGCGCCGGTCTCCGATCGGCTCGCGGCCTCGGCGTCGGAGTCGTCGACCTCCGCAGAGTCCCCGGCATCAGTAGCTTCAGGGACGTCAGCGGAACCGGCGGAGTCAGCGGAGTCAGGGGCTTCGGCAACGTTGGCGCCGTCCGAACCGGCCGATTCGTCATGGTCCGCCTCGACCTCGACGGAGTCCTGCTCGGGAGCATCACCACCTGATTCAGACTGCTGGTCGTGGCCCTGATCCTGGCTGGTGGCACTGTCCGGGCTGTCCCCGACGGGCCCGACGCCGGATCCGGCACGGGGCTCCTCGCCGACCTCGTCCGTGGCGACCTTGTCATCGGCCTGGTCCGTCTCCGGGAGCCTCCCGTGCTCGAGGGACTGCGACTCGGACGGTTCCTGATGGCTGTGCCGCCCCTTCCGCCGGCCGCCCTGCTGGTCCCCGTGCTGGTCCTGCGCGTCCTCGTCCTGCCGACGGCGGGAATCGTCATCGTGAGGCTGAGTCATGAGGCCATTTCCTTTCCGCGTCGCAGGGGCAGTGCCGCCACCAGGGTCAGTGCCCAGACGATCCAGATCGTGTAGGTCGCGGCGGCGGTGGACCGGCGGGTGTGGGTGATGACCAATTCCCCGCCCTCGGATCCGACGGCGAAGCCCCTGCTTCAGCTGCCGTCCTGAGCGGGGACCGTGGTGGCCTGGAGGCGTCGACCGTCAAGAGTGGCCCTCCAGCCGGCGTCGGCCCGCTCCACCATGACCAGCGTGCGGGTGCCGGAGCCGGCGGGGATCCGGGTGCGGGTGCCGGATCCGGCGCCGGTGGACGCGACCGGGGTCGCCTCTCCGCCCTCGTCGATGAGACTCAGGCGGGCCGAGTCGGGGTACGCCGATGAGGTGACGCGCCAGGAGTTGCCCGCGGCGGTCTGGGCGAGCTGCTCCAGTCCGGGTGTGGAGGCCAGGCCCACTCGGGCCTCGGCGGTGACGGCGTCACCCTCCTTGTCGGTCAGCAGGACGACGGCGATCCCGTGTGCCGCCAGGGCGTCGGCGACCTCCGTGTCCTGCCCGGCCGTGGCGCGGGTGACGATCTGGGCGAGCTCGGCGTCGGCCTTGTCCTCCAGGACGAGACCCTCACCGGAGGCTGTACTGCTCCCCGTCTGACCGGTCCTGGTGGGTCTCAGACGAGGATCGGTCAGTGCACCTGAGGCGCGGCTGCGCGCCTGGGCGTTGGACCGCACCCGGCAGGGCATCGCTGATCTGAGTTCCGGGTCCGCGCCAGACCGTGGCCTGAAGCCCCTCAGAGGTGGAGGTGAGCTTGAGGACCCGGCCGGCCGTGGCCGAGCCCTGGAACTGCTCGGCGATGAGGGGGACCTGCTGGGTAGTGGGGCGCAGCGCCAGGACCTGGGGATTGCTGCCGCGATGGGCCTGGTAGGACCAGACGGCACCGACCGTCACCGGAGCCAGCAGGACGAGGCAGGCGGCGACCACGAAGCCCGTCCTCAGCCGACGCAGGCCATCACCGGACACTCCATCACCGGACACTGTGGACAGCACGGACAGCGCGGAGGAGGCAGCAGCAGTCTCGGCGTCCTTGCGGTGCTGGCGACTGGTCCTGCTACCGCCCGCAGCACGCCGTCCGATCGTGCTCCAGATGGCCTCGCCGGCGGGAAGGGCCGCGGTGAGGAACCCGCTCAGCGCCAGAGAGGCCCCGACACCGCCCCAGCCGTTGACGGGGGGCCAGGCCCGAGCCGGTGACGTCACCGCCCAGCCCAGTGGGCATGCGCACCGAGATCCCTGCCAGAGCCAGACCGCCCAGGGCCAGGAGGATGCCGGTTCGGGCCACCCGGACGCGCCGGGAGATGAACAGGCCGACGATGCCGAGGACCGGGACGAGCAGCAGCAGTCCCCGGACCAGGATGCTCCAGGCCCCGGAGCCGGCGATGGCACCCATGGCCACTGGTGAGCCGGCCAGCAGGTCGAGGCTGCTCGGCGTCGGCACCGGACGGGCAGACCGATATCGGTCAGCAGCAACCGAGCCCCCTCGACCCAACCGGCCCTCTGCCCCAGGCGCCAGGCGCCCCACCAGGCCGGGGCGGCGGTGACCACCATGGGAACCAGGGTGAGGACGAGCTTGAACCCGCGTCGTGTCGTCACGGACAGCAGAAGAAGGATGACCGCCAGCACCGCCGCTGCGGCGGGGGCGGCCGCGACGACGACGCTCAGCAGCAGACCGGCGACAGCGGCCGCCGTGGCCGAGCCGTAGCCGTACTTCTCGGACTCAGGCGGGTCACCCTCGGCAGCGGCCGCATCGGCGGCATCGTGGGGCTCACGAGACTCGCCGACCGTTACCGACTCCGCTGCACCGGCCTCCTCACCAGCTCCACCCCGGTCGCGGTCGGACTCGGTCTCCTCCTGGACGGAGTCTTCGTCAGCCCCGTCCTCGGCGCTCACTGCAGCCTGCTCCTCCTCGTCGAGGTGGGCGAGGTCAGTGACCTTCTCGTGGGAGAAACGATCGAGCTCGGCCCGCTCCTGGTCAGTGAGCAGGTGAGCGCCCACGAGCCCGGACAGGACGAGATCCCTCCGGTCGGCGCCCACGGCACGTGCCAGGGCCAGCAGCGCCCAGGGAAGGACGAGGTGAACCAGCAGCGCGCCGAGGCGCCCCTGCCCCAGGGCGAGCAGCAGGCTGGGAGCCAGAGCCCACACCAGTGCGGCCCAGGCCCGCAGAACCACCTTCCGGGTCATCGTGCCGGAGGCGAACCAGGCCCCCAGGGCAGCGAGCGGCACGGCCAGGAGCACCAGAGCACTGACGAGGGAACCGTCCCCCAGCCCGACGAAGCGTCCCAGCGCCGTCGGCAGGGCCAGGATGCCCAGCAACGGGGTGACCCCACCCGGGTAGCCGTCGCCGGTGGCGATCCAGGTGCTCCAGGCAGCGTCCCACATCTGTCGCCAGCCACCGCTGAACAGGGGCAGCGCCCCTCCGCTGACCGAGCGGGTGAGCAGCAACCGAGACAGGCCGTAGCCGCTCAGCGCCAGAACCAGCACCATGACAGCGCCCAGGGTCCGACGTCGACTGCGGGCCAGGGCGGCGAGCTCGCGCAGCTCGAGCTCACTGGGAGCGGCGGCACGGGCTCGGCGCTCGCGCTCCTGACGGGTGCGGTCGCGGCGTATGCCCCTGATCTCGGCAGAGGTGACATAGAGGCGCCCCAGCGCGGAGGCGGGAACCTTGGTGTGCCGGGCGAGCCGCCGTCTGGCCGCCTTGATCCGACGGCCGCGGCCGGCTACCGCCAGAGCCGCACCGAGCTCGTCACGGGCGAGCGCCGGCGCCTTGGAGGCGAGCCGCCACACGGTGCGCATTGCGCCGAGAATGACGAACCAGGTCAGCAGTAGCCAGATGGGACGAGTCGAGAAGGCCGCCCAGTTGGTCAGCTGGGCGCTGCGCCGGGCGCGGAAGGACCGCTCCGGGTCGGGCTCGGGGAGTCGGACCTCGATGGCCTCGGCGTCACTGCGAGCCTCGGGACGCGACGAGTGGGATACGTGAGCAGGCCGGCGTAGGCCCTGGTAGGAGGCCCGCCGGTGGCGGATGACGGCACCGGGCTCAACGATGACCCGGTATCCGGCCAGGCGCGCGGCGCGGGAGAGCTCCAGACCGTCCCCGAAGGGGCCGAGCCAGGGGGGCGATGCCTCCGATCTCCTCCCACACTGCACGGTCAATGAGGGCGCCGGCCGTCCCCACGGCCAGGACATCGCTGCGGTCATCGTGCTGCCCCTGATCGACCTCGCCGGGAACGATGTCGTTGGCGCGGCGGGCCGAGGCCGTGGTGCGCAGTCCAACCTCCAGAAGCAGCTCCGGATTGTCCCAACCCACCTGCTTGGGACCGACGATCCCCACGGAGCGGGCATTGGTCGCAGCGGTGAGGAGCTGTTCGAGGCAGTCCTGCTCGGGGGCGGAGTCGTCGTGGAGGAGCCAGAACCACACCTGGTGCTCCGCCGTCTCCTCCGACTCCTCTACGGGAGCCACGAGCTGCTGCTCGTAGGACGTGATCGGCGAGAGCGCACCGGTGGGGCCGGTGATGGGACCGGAACCGGTCAGCAGAAGATCGCGAACAGAGGTGCGTGAACCACTTGAGGCACCGTCAACGTCCAAGCCATCGGCGTCACCCGAACCTCGTCGCCTCCGGTTACCGGTGGCGACGAGTTCTGCGTAGGCAGCCAGTCCCCGCGACACCGCGTCCCCGAAGCTCTTGGCCTCCTTGACCCGTACGACACGCACCGCGGTGGCCTTGCCCAGCCCGGAGCTCTCGACCAGCTCCTCGATCGGGGTCCCGTCCCCCAGCCCGTTGACACGCGAGGCGACATCGACGACAAGAACAACGTCGGGCGCGCAGGTCTGCGAGGCGACGGCGGTCAGCGTCTGCGCCAGAAACGGGCTCGCCCCGGCCGACACGACGACGGCCAGGGCTCTACCCGACTGGCTCCCTGCGTGGAGCCGGTGCGGGTCATACTGCGCGACGCTTGAGCTTGCGCCGTTCGCGCTCCGACATGCCGCCCCAGATACCGAAGCGCTCGTCGTTGGCGAGGGCGTACTCGAGGCACTCCTCGCGAACCTCGCAGGTCGCGCAGACTCGCTTGGCCTCGCGTGTGGAACCACCCTTCTCGGGGAAGAACGCCTCCGGATCCGTCTGAGCGCACAGCGCGCGCTCCTGCCACGCCAGAGGACCTTCATCGACGTCGTCACCACCGCCGAAGAGGAGCGACAGGACTTCTGCGTCAGGCTCCTCCGGCTGCTTGAGCGGGCCGTCGCCGAGGATGTTCCACATGTCGGCCTCCCTTCGATCCGAGCTTCTTGTCAGTAAGAATTACATGCGTGTGAGACAAGGCCAGTCAAGCCGGCGAGGGAAAGTTCACCCTCTCGTTACCGTAGACATCATTCCTTGATATCTCAAGGAATATCCCCATCTGGTTGCCACCATATGTTGACTTCCTACAAATCTCCTGGGAGGTGCCCGCGGCCTGCCTGACAGCGGGGAGAGACATGATTTTCCAGGAAATTTCAGGGCCTCTGACACGCGATTCCACATTGACCCGACCGGCTGGACACTACCAGGAAGTTTCCTGGACGTCAGTAGATCTGCTTCAATCTGGAGCCATGCACGACCCCCTGCTAGCGCTGTTTCCCAGCCCTCATGATGCCGACAGACCGTGGCTGAATTGTTATGGAGCCGATGAGCGAGTCGAGTTGACCGGACATGTTCTGTCCATGTGGTTGGCCAAAAATAGCGGGATTGATCACAGCGGAGTCCACTCGGGGTGACGGAGTTCATGTAGGACTCCCGCCGCACTGGCGGACAGTGGCGTGGGCCTGCGGGGCGTGGTCGGCGGGACGCACTGTTCTCCTGGGAAGTACCGAGGAGATCGATAACGCCGGTCTCAGCCCCTGAGCTGAGTGTGGCCTTCACTCCTGAGGATCTGTGTGACACGGCAGAGGTTCAGGTGCTCGTCCCGGCTGCCTCCCTGGCGCTGCGCTGGCCGGGCGCCCTGCCCGCCCTCGTGCTCGACGGCGCTGCGGACCTCATGTCCTACCCCGACCGATTCACGCCGGTCAGCGCCCCCGCCGACCTGCCCTGCCTCACCGACCTCTGCACTGACCTCACCGCCTCCGGGACGCGGGGCGGAGTACTGAACGGCGCAGAGCCCACCACCCTGACACGCCGCGAGCTGGCCGCCCGGGTCGAGGCCACTGCCACCGCTACTGAGGGCCAGGCCGGTTCACGCGCCGCTCTGGTCCGCTGCACCCGGACTACTCAGGCACTACAGAAGGTGCTGTCCGCCTGGAGCGCCGGGCGCACAGCAGTCGTCCTCACCCCTGAGGCGGGCGACGACGTCGCCGCGGCCGCCATCCGGCAGGAGGGCATTACTGACAGCACCGCTGAGGCCCGGACCGACTGACGATCGCGATCAGAGGATCGGTGTCCAACCGCCTCGGGCACAGGAGGCCGGGCTCCGAGCCCTGCCGTCAGGGAACGTCGGCCTGGATGAGAGTCCCCTCCCCCTCAACGGAGAGGCTGCGCTCATCGGCACCGATGAAAACGGCTTCCCCCTGGGCCAGGGTCTGTGAGTCCGCCTGGGTCACCAGGGTCATGGCACCCTCGACGGCCAGAAGGATGCGCGGCCCCCGCCCGGGGACCGGTAGGCGGCCGTCAGCGGCCACCACGGTGGTCACCATGAGCTCGAAATCGTCCACCGGCGCGTAGTAGGCGCGGGTGGCGCGAGAGAGGTACTCAGGTGCCGGGCGCACCGGCGGCGCGGCCACGTAGTCGACACAGGCCAGCATCTCGGGGACGTCGATGTGCTTAGGCGTCAGCCCGGCGCGCAGCACGTTGTCGGAGGAGGCCATGACCTCCACCCCCAGCCCGGAGATGTAGGCGTGGACGCTGCCAGCCGGCACGAACAGCGCCTCACCGGGCTGAAGGGTGACGGGGTTGAGCAGGAGCGCGGCGGCGATGCCGGGGTCCCCGGCGAAGGTACCCGCCATCTTCAGGACATTGGAGTCCACCCGCAGCGAGGGGGACATGCCGGCCTCGAAGCGGACCGAGATCTCAGCGACGAGCTCGTCGATCTCCTCGGGACTCGGGCGGGTGGCCGCGGAGACGACGTCGGAGAAGACCTGCCGAATACCGTAGCGGGTCGGGTTGAGGCGCAGGGTACGACGCATTCGGCGGGCCAGGACGCTGTCCAGCCCGGCGAGGACCTCGACGGCACGGCGCGGGGCCCGGAAACCGGCGACCGCCTGGAACCGGGTGAGGGCCAGAACCATCTCCGGCTTGTGATTGGTGTCCTTGTAGTTGCGAGCGGGGTGGTCCAGGGCGATGCCCGCCTCTTCCTCCAGGGCGTAGCCCTCGGCCGCCTGCGCCTGGCTGGGGTGGACCTGAAGGGACAGGGGCCGTTCGGGGGCGATGAGCTTGAGCAGGAAGGGCAGGCGGCGCCCGAAGCGCCAGATGATGTCCTCGCCCAGCAGACGCTCCGGCTCGGCGTCGATGAGCTCGGAGAGGGCATCGCCCCCGGTGACCCGAGCCGGCCCAGCCGGGTGGGAGCCGTACCAGGCCTCGGCCCACGGGACGCCGTCGTCGGCCACGCCCAGAAGCTCGGGAATGGCGGAGGTCGACCCCCAGGCGTACTGCTGGCGGGCGGGCTCAAGTCGTCTCATAGCGCCTCACCGTACCGACTCTCAGACACGTCCTAGGCGTCGACCTCAGGCGACGGGAAAGGGGTGACATCGGCCAGGCGGGGGTGCGCCTTGTCCTTGTCGGAGAGGATCGCCTCGGTCAGCGCGATCGGCCAGGGCACATTCGCCGTCTCATCGGCCAGGTTGAGGAAGGTGTACTGGGCGTCGGCCGACCAGTGGTCGTTGACCAGGTAGGTGTAGGCAGTATTGGGTTCCAGCGTCTGATAGGCGTTGCCCACGCCCCGAGGCACGAACACCGCCACCGACGGGTCGATCTCACAGGTGTAGACGGACCCGAAGGAGGGCCCCTCGCGCAGGTCCACCCAGGCTCCGAAGACCCGGCCGGTGGCCACCGAGACGAACTTGTCCCAGGGCTCGGCGTGGATACCTCGGGTCACCCCGACCTCATTGTTGAAGGAGATGTTGTTCTGAACCGGCTCGAAGTCGGGCAGCCCCAGGGCCAGCATCTTCTCCCTCTGCCAGTTCTCCTTGAACCAGCCGCGGTTGTCCCCGTGAACAGTCAGATCGATCCGCAGGAATCCCGGAATCGGCGTCTTCTCGATGGCGAGCGGCTTGCCCAGCTCGATCTGCCCCATGAACAGTCCCTTCCGCACGTGTCAGTCCCGATACCGGCGTCACCACCTCAGGCGCCGCCCTGTTGACGGAGTCTAACGGCGCCACCGCACCAGTACCTCAGGGACGCGGCCGTACGAGCCGAACGTGCCGCGCACCACGGACATGTACCCCAGATTCGCCCGATCCTGGTGCCACTCGAGGGCCCGGATGGGTCATGCTTGGGTATGCGAGGAATCATTTCTGCCGAGGCTCCGGCACACGACTCAACCCGATCACCCTGGGGACCTCCAAGCAGCTGGTGCCCGTCTATGACAAGCCGATGATCTACTACCCGCTGAGCACCCTTATGCTCGCCGGGATCCAGGACGTCCTCATCATCACCACCCCCCATGACGCCCCCTCCTTCCACCGCCTCCTGGGCGACGGCTCCCAGCTCGGAGTCAACCTGTCCTACACCGTCCAGCAGGAGCCCAACGGCCTGGCCCAGGCCTTCGTCCTGGGTGCCGACTTCATCGGCTCCGAGAGTGCCGCCCTGGTCCTGGGGACAACATCTTCTACGGCCCCGGCATGGGCACGCAGCTGCGCCGTCACACCAACCCCTGACGGCGGCGTCGTCCACGCCTACCAGGTTGCCGACCCCACGGCCTACGGCGTCGTCGAGTTCGACGAGGACTTCAAGGCCATCTCCATCGAGGAGAAGCCCGCCCGCCCTCGCTCCACGTACGCCGTGCCCGGCCTGTACTTCTATGACAACGACGTCGTCGAGATCGCAAGGAGCCTCAAGCCCTCCGCCCGCGGTGAGTACGAGATCACCGACGTCAACCGCACCTACCTGGAGGCCGGCAGGCTCACCGTCGAGGTCCTCCCCCGCGGTACCGCCTGGCTCGACACCGGTACCTTCGACTCGCTGGCCGACGCCACCAGCTTCATCCGCACCGTCCAGCACCGTCAGGGCCTCAATATCGGCGCCCCCGAGGAGGTCGCCTGGCGTATGGGCTTCATCGACGACGAAGGGCTGCGCCGGCGCGCCGAGCCCCTGGTGAAGTCCGGCTACGGCGCCTACCTCCTAGGCCTGCTGGAGCACCAGCAGGCCTGAGCCGTCCGCCGGAGCGTCCGGCGCCGGCCCCTTGAGCCAGTACTGCGGGCGGGCGGCACCAGTCTGGTGCTTCCCGCCCGCGGCGTTCAGCGCCGGCTCAACAACGCGATCTCGTTCCTGACGAGGACGACGGCAAGCCGGCTACTCCTGCTTATCGGCTGTACGCGTCAGCATCGCCGCGGCGATCCCCAATGCCGCGGTGGCAGCGCATGTCGTGAGGAACCAGACCGTCATCGGTGGCACGGGTGCGCTCCACCACCACTCGATCCCCTTGTTGAGATTGAGCTCCCAGGGCTCCCTGTTCCCGTGAACATACCGCATGAGCAGCGTGTGCAGGCTGATCGTCTGGCAGAAAGCCCCGCAGATGAAGACCCAGACGGCCTGCGGGACCGTGAACCATTCCTTGTCATCCTGATCGATGGCCAGCATGAGGAAGAAGGTGGGCGCCAGCATCGGGAAGATATACCGGGCCTGGTACTCCTCGATGGGGTTCATAGCACCGTTCGCGTAAAACACCGCCGGAAGCCCGATCATCGTCGCCACGAGGACTGCCAGAGCGACCCACTTGCGCCACCCGCCACGGCGAAGAGACACTGCCACAAAGGCTCCGGCAGCCATAATGGCTAACATATGGGGGCTGCGGATCTGCAAAGGGACATCATACCATCCTGGACTCCACGCATGCCCCCAGAACCCACCAAGATACTTCGGCGCAGTCTCTATCCCAATAATCAGCTTCTCGACAAAAGACTGTTCATCAGCAGAATGAGCCGGCTCCTGAAGTCGGGAGAAGATAGAGACTCTGGACACCTGCAACGACGACATGAAGGTGAAGAACACGAAGACAACGACTCCGGCAGCAACACACAGTTCTCGCCACCATCGCCGAGCCCGTCGCACAGCGAAAATCAGGGCAAGGCCAACAACAAGAAGAACCAGCAAGGACTTCCCGATGGCCGAATCCATCAAATTCGCAACACGGGAGAAGTAAGCAACTTTAGATGTCTGGGACGACGACGTGAAGACGACGGATCCGACGATAGCCGCCCCGACAAGAACACACAGCTCCGGCCATCTCCTACGAGTCCATCGCACACCGAAGAGCAGGGCGAGTCCAACAATAAGAAGGAAGAAGGCCGCATCATACCGAGATGTCAGGCACATGACGGCACCGATCACGGCGCAGAGTATCAGCACGCCCCGGGAACGCCCTTCCTGCTGGGTTGCCAGATACAGTGCCGAGGCGTACACCAACAGCCCCGAGATGGCCCACGAACTGGGATTGACGGAGGAGATGAAATAGACCCCCATGGGGATCCACGAGGCTGCGACCGCCCCGATCAGCGGCCGCTTCAGTCTTGGGGGAGCACAGAAGCCGACTGTCCCCAGGAGAGCGACAGCGATGAGCACATTGACCCCGCGCATGACCAGCACCGAGGTCTGCACATCCTTACCGACAAAGAGGTGATGAAAGTGGTAATAACCAATCGGGTAGGCACCTTTGTCAAAACGCGCCGACCACCCTATCTCGGAGTCCTGATAACCAGGCACGCATCCCGCAGAAATACTCGATTTGAAGGTATAACAATCCACTATATCGCTGGCCACTGCGATGGGGACACGGACCACCGGCTTACCATTGACCGTATCCATCTTGCATGACCCGTCCGCTGGACGCGGACACCAAATGCTACCCAGGTGATAGTCCTCGTCGGGAGAACCCTGCACCGGCGAGGATACCGCCCACCCAAGCCCGGTGAGCAACATGAGAAAAACGAGAAGCCCACCGATCAGCGCCGGTCGCCGCGGCGATGCCACCCCGGTCGCAGAGTTCCCAGAAGTCGGCAGTCGTAAATATTTCGCGAGCTCACTTCTCATACTGATCTCCGATAGGGAATGAGGGATTACGGGGAGATAATCCAATCGGAAATTACTTACATCAAATCCCGAAGATAAGCGTCCAGGCGCTGTGTGGAATCGGCTGGGGTGAAACCTGTGGCCTCGATCTTGGAAAGATCCAGGGCAGAGCTCAGCGGCCGCGGGGCGATCCCCTCCTGATCGGCGTAGTACTCCTCGGTGGTGACGGACGTGACCTCGTCGGGGCTGTGGCCGGCGCACTCGTAGACCCGCTTGGCGATATCGGCCCAGGAGACGATCGGGCCCTCACCGGAGAGGTTGTAGGTGCCGTAATCGGCGCCCGAGGAAAGAAGGTGGATGATACCCGCAGCCAGGTCGGAGGCGAAGGTGAGGCGGCCGGTCTGATCGGACACGACACTCGGCGCGATGCCGCGCTCGGCCAGGGAGAGCATCGTCTTGACGAAGTTCTTCCCATCGCCCACCACCCAGGAGGTGCGCACCAGGTAATGGCGGGGGCAGACACTGACGGCGGCGTCCCCGGCGGCCTTGGACTGGCCATAGACCCCCAGCGGCGAGGGGGTCTCCTCCTCGGTGTGAACCGGTGTGGCGCCGTCGAAGGTGTACTCGGTGGAGATGTGCACCAGGGTCAGGCCGTGCTGAGTGGCCGCCCGAGCCAGATTGACCGGCCCCCACCGTATTGGCTCGCCAGGACAGACGGCGGCCCCTCAGGGGTCTCCGCCCCGTCCACATTGGTCCAGGCGGCGGCATTGATGATGACGTCGTAGCCGGACCAGTCCCAGGCGGTCATGGCGACCGTGTCAGAGATGTCCACCTCCGGCAGGTCGACGCCGGTGGGCTGGAACCCCGCCTGCGGCAGGAGCGCCATGAGCGCACGCCCCAGCTGTCCGTTGGCGCCGGTGACGAGAACACGGCCGCGCGTCTGCCCTTCTTCGCGCCCGGCACGTGGGAGGGAGGTCCCCTCAGTCTGCAGAGGCATGGTCTCGTTCACTGGCCGTCTTTTCCTTCCCGCCAGGCGTCGTCTCGCCGGAGTCCCACATAGGAGTGACCTACCAGTGAAGCCTACACGAGCACGCTGCAGTGAAAGAGACCGTCGATCGGAGGGCGTGAGGCGTCAGCGCGCCATGGCGGCTTGATAGGCCTTGACATGCGCCTGAGCGGAGGCCTTCCAGGTGAACTCGGCAGCCCGCTTGAGGGCGGCGGCCCCCAGGGCCCGACGTCGCCCAGGATCGGCGTCCAGGAGCACAAGGGCCCGGGCAATGGCCTGGGCATCGGAGCCGCAGTAGGCCACGGCTTCTCCCCCGACCTCCGGCAGGCTCAGCTCGCGGGTGGTGAGAACGGCGGCCCCACAGGCCATGGCTTCGAGCACCGGCAGGCCGAAGCCCTCGCCGATGGAAGGGTAGGCCAGGATCTCACAGCCGGACAGGGAATCCCGGTAGGGTCCTCCAGGGGCAGGTAACCGGGCCTCAGGACGTTCAGGTTCGGGGGGACCTCGGCCAGGGCGGGCTCAATGTCCGCGTCCCAGCCGGGTCCTCCGGCCAGGACCAGGGCCGGAGCGTCGTCGGAGTCATGGAAGACCGACCTCCAGGCGCGCACCAGGTTGGGAACGTTCTTACGGGGCTCGAGGGTCCCCAGGAAACCGATGTAGCGCTTGCCCTCCAGGCCGAGGGAGGCGGCCACACGAGCCCGTTCGGCGTCGTCGACCGGATGGAACACGGAGGTGTCCACGCCGTGGTAGGCGACGTGGAATCGCTCGGGGCTGCCGCCGACGTACGCGATGGTCTCGTCACGGGTGGCCAAGGAGGGCACGACGAGCGCGTCGGCCCTACGCACAGCCCGGCGGATGGCGCTGGTGAAGAACTTCTGCTTGAAGGGCGAGTGTGCCTGGGGGTGGGAGAAGAACGTGGCGTCGTGAAGGGTGACGACCACGGGCACCTGGTGCAGGGCCGGGAAGGTGTAGTGAGGTGAGTGCAGGACATCGGGGCGGATCCGGTGAATGAGGGCAGGAAGCCCCGTCTGCTCCCAGGCCATCCGGGCACCACGCGACTCCATGGACTGCGAGACCGGGAAGAGGTGGGCACGAGGCACCTTGGCGGAGAAGTGCGCCACATCCCGCTGCTGGACGGCCATGGCCAGGTTGACGCCGGAGGCGATGAGCTCGGGCACGAGGTCGTCGACATAGCGCCCCACACCTCCGAGATCAGCCGGGATCGCCGTCGCATCAAGAAGAACCTTCATGACGGCAGGCTACGCGCGCGCGCGCCACCCCGTCACTCTGAGCCGCATGAGCGCAGATCATTCCCGCCCGGCGCACTCGGTCCCTCCCCTCCTCCGACTCCCGCACCGCTACGTCCGATGTCAACGGCTCCCGCCGCCCTGTTCGTCCCGCAGCCCACGGGTGAGCATGGTGGTTGAGCAGCTGTGGCAGCCTGTCCCAGGAGGTTCGGGGACCTACATCGTCGAGCTGTCCCGGGGCCCCTGCGCCCGGCAGGTACCCGTGGCCGGAATCACCGCCCGCCACCAGGCGGCACCATCGCCCCGGGAGATGGGCCTGCCGCCCATGCCGATGCGCTCGTCCCACCTGCCGCGCGCCGCCCTGTACGAGTCCTGGAACCGCCTGGGACTGCCGCGGGCCGAGTCCATCCTGCCCGGCGCCCAGCTCATCCACGCCACCACCTGGGCCCTGCCCCCCACCTCACTGCCCCTGGCCGTCACCGTGCACGACCTGGCCTTCCTGCGCACACCCGAGCACTTCACCCCGCGCGGCAACGCCTACTTCAGCCGTTCCCTGGAGCGTGTCATCGCCGAGGCGAGTGCCATCATCGTCCCCTCCCAGGCGACCGCCGATGACTGCATCGCGGCGGGAATCGACGCCGCCCGCCTCTACGTCATCCCGCACGGGGTACGCACCCGCCCAGTCACCGAGGAGCAGATCAAGAGCTTCCGCACCGCCCGGGGCCTCACGCGCGACTACGTCCTGTGGACGGGCACGCGCGAGCCCCGCAAGAACCTGCTGGGACTGCTGCGGGCCTTCGCCCTTCTCATCGAGGAGCACGACGACGCCGACGGCCTCGACCTGGTCCTCGTCGGTCCGGCCGGGTGGGGCGACGACGCCGTCGAGCGCAATCTCCTGGCCCGCCTGGGTGATCGGGTCCACGTCACCGGCAGGCTCGATGACGACGAGCTGGCAGCCGCCTACTGCGGCGCCCGCGCCTTCTGCTTCCCCTCCATCTGGGAGGGATTCGGTCTGCCGGTCCTGGAGGCCATGGCTTACGGGGCCCCCGTCGTCACCAGCGCCGGGACCTGCATGGCCGAAGTGTGCGGGGAGGCCGGCCTACTGGCCGACCCCGCCTCACCGCGGGAGATCGCCGGCCGGCTCGCCGAGGCCATCGGACCGGCCCACGACGAGCTGGCCGAGGCCGGCCGCGAGCGCGCCCGGACCTTCACCTGGGACGCCTGCGCCGCGGCGCACACGGAGGTCTACCACGCCCTCATCGGGGGTGCGGTGTGACGCAGCCCGTCAGGCGCCCCTCGGCACGCGTCGTCATCGTCAACTGGCGCCGAGCCGATCTGACGATCCGGGCGGCCCGCTCAGTCACCGAGCAGCTGAGGGGCGGCGACACGCTCGTCATCGTCGACAACGCATCCGGTGACGGCTCGGCCGAGCGCCTGAGCCGGGCGGGCCTGACGGTGGTCGAGTCGAGCGAGAACCTGGGCTTCGGCGCCGGAGTCAACCTCGGGGCCCAGAACATGGTTGAGGACGTCCTGGTCCTGCTCAACAACGACGCGGTGGCCGAGCCCGGCTTCCTCGAGGCGATCCTGGCTCCCCTGAGCGATCCACCGGCTGCACCGACACCCGATCAGCCGGAATCGTCTCCGACAACGCCGGGGTCGACGTCGATCTCGGCACCGGCCGCGGCAACGGCGCGGATCCTGCTGACCGGCCGCTGGAAGCCGGCGGGCCCCGACCAGGACGCGCTCGTCTCACCGCGTACCGGCAGATGGACGCGCGTCAGTGACGAGGCCGCCGCCCGCGGCGAGGGCGAGGTCCTGGTCAACTCCACGGGCAACCTCGTGGACGCCTCCGGCAACGAGCTACGACCGCGACTGGCTGGTGCCTGCCGGGCAGGGAGCACTCCCTCAGTCAGGTCTTCGGCCTGTGCGGGGGTGCCTGCGCCATCCGACGCGAGGCGTGGCAGGCCCTGGGCGGCTTCCGCGAGGACCTGTTCATGTACTACGAGGACACGGACCTCTCCTGGCGCCTGCGCGAGCGCGGGTGGGCGGTCGTCTACGTGCGCGAGGCGGTGGTACTCCACGAGCACGCCTCCTCCTCAGGCACCAGCTCAGCGATGTTCATCCGAGTCAACGCTCGCAACCGGATCCTGGTGGCCGCCGCCCACAGCCCGGTCCCGGTCGTGATACAGGCGCTGGCCCGCACGGTGGTGCGCGGACTGCGAGGCCCGCGGCGCGGCCCGGTGATGACAGGACTCGCCCAGGCGGTCGCCCGCCTGCCACGCGAGCTGCGTCGGCGTACGAGGGAGCACGCGAGACGCCCGTCGAGAATCCGCTGATTGCGGCAACCGGCTACGCCGGCCGCACCCAACGGCTACAGTTACATAACTGGGACGTTGTCGGAACGTCCCGATCCCCTCGGCAGTAGTCGCCACGCACGCCGCGTGCCCCTCATCGGATCAAGGAGGACCCCCGAAGATGGCTGAACAAGCCGCACGAGCCCCACGAGTCACCGTGGTGACCCGAACTCGGAATCGTCCCCTGATGCTCACCAGAGCGGTCCAGTCGGTTGGAGCGCAGACCTTCCAGGACCTCGAGCTCGTCATCGTCAATGACGCCGGCGAGAGCGAAGCGGTGGACCAGGCCCTGGCGAGCGCACCCGAGTGGTTGCGGGAACGTACCCAGGTGGTCACCAACGAGACCTCCCATGGCCGCGAGGCCGCTCTGGAGGACGGCCTGGCCGTATCCTCCTGCGAGTTCTTCGCCATCCATGATGACGACGACTCCTGGGAGCCCGGTTTCCTGGCGGCATGCGTGGCTCACCTCGATGAGAACCCCGGCCACGGTGCCGTGGCGACGAGTTGTGACCTGATTTTCGAGACCGTCACCGAAGAGGCCCTGACCGAGCTCAAGCGAGAGGCGCTGGCACCGGGCAAGGAGAGCTGGACCCTCATCGACACGATGGTGGCCAACTACGTCCCGCCGATCTCCCAGCTCATCCGCCGCGAGGTGGCCGACCGCATCGGTCACTGGGACGGCAACCTGCTGACCCAGGCCGACTGGGACTTCAACCTCCGCCTGCTGGCGACCTCACCGGTGGGCTTCATCACCGGCGAACCGCTGGCGTACTGGCACCACCGTGACTCCACCGACGAGACGATGGGCAACTCCGTCGTCGTCGACGACGTCCGTCACCGCATCGACAACCTTGCCATTCGGGACCGCTACACGCGCCTGTCCCTGGAGAGCGACACAGGACCCTCCCCGAAGGACGGCCCGACCGAGCCGGGCGGTCTGGGCCTCATGCTGGTCTCTGCGGAGTACTACCACCGGCTCGAGCAGCAGCTGAAGCAGCAGGACGCCCAGATCGCGAAGCTTCATGAGGCCATGTACGACCTGCACATCTCGATCCGGCAGGTCCTGCTCCAGCTCCACGACACCAAGGCGAAGATCGGCCACCTGGAGGCCACGGTCAAGCCCTTCTTCCGCACCGTGGCACAGCACGTCAAGAGGATCCGGCGGCGCTGAGCGACAGCCCCGCCAGTGCTCTCAGTCCTTCTTGGCGACCGTGACCATGGGGCGCGGCGGGGAGATCCGTTCGTAGTGAGCGCCCAGGGCCACCAGGCCCCCGGACTCCATGCGCGGTCCGGGGACGATGTCGAAGGACGTCGCCTTCTGGTAGGCGTCGATGACGCTGGAGAGCTGCCAGGGCTGGATGGATCCGGAGATGAGGTAGGCGCCCGGGCGCAGCATCATCGCGGGGATGGAGACGTCCACGGTCCCCTCTCCCGGCTCGATCGTCTCGGGCTGGAAGCCGTCGTCGAGGCCGTGCAGACCCCAGGGCGAAAGTACCCTCACGGGTGTCGATGGAGCAGCCGAAGACGGGCTTCTCGATCGTCTCCTCGCAGCGGTAGTGCAGACGGATGGTGGCCTCGTCCCCGGTGCGCATGGAGCCCACCGGCCTGCCCGTACGGTCGAGCAGCTCGATCCGCGTGATCTGGGCCTCCCCGCTGCCGAAGCGGGTGCCTTGTCCGTCCTTGACCTTCTTGGCTCCGTGGGTGATATCGGAGTACTTGTCAATGACCTCGGGCGCCGCTCCGACCTCCTTGAGCCGGCCGTGGTCGAGCCAGGCGACCTCGTCGCAGAAGGTGCGCATCTGGGCAAGGCCGTGGGAGACGACGACGACGGTGCGGCCGTCCTCGCGGAACTCGGCGAACTTGTCCATGCAGCGCTCCTGGAACTCCATGTCACCCACGGCCAGGACCTCGTCGACCAGAAGGATCTCCGGCTCGACGTGGATGGACACGGAGAAGCCCAGACGCACGTACATGCCCGAGGAGTAGTTCTTCACCGGCTGGTCGATGAACTCACCGACCCCGGAGAAGTCGACGATGTCATCGAACTTGGCCTCGATCTCCTTGCGGCTCATCCCCAGGATGGCGCCGTTGAGGAAGATGTTCTCCCGTCCGGAGAGCTCGGGGTGGAAGCCCGAGCCGACCTCCAGCATGGCGGCCATGCGCCCGCGGGCGGTGATGGAGCCGGAGTTGGGGGCCAGGATCTTGGCGATGCACTTGAGCAGGGTGGACTTGCCTGATCCGTTGTGCCCCATGAGCCCGAAGGTCTTGCCCTCGGGGATGTCGAAGGTGATGTCCTTCAGCGCCCAGAAGTCCTCGTAGACGCCGCGGCTGCGCTGCAGGATGGCGCCCTTGAGGGACTGGTTGCGGTGGTGGTAGATCCTGAAAGCGCTTTGAGACGTCCTCGATGCGCACGGCGGGCGATGCGGAGGTTCCTTGTGATGCAGTCATCTTCAGGTGTCAGGGCTCCTCAACGATGCTCGCCGAGTGCCGGCGGACAGAAGGTCAGCCCCAGCGTGAGCATGACGACCGCCCACCCCAGGCAGGCCAGGAGACGGGCAGTGACGGCAGGGCCGAAGTCGTACAGGCAGGATCGGAAGGCCCTCGAGGTAGGTCTCGGCGGGGTTGAGCCGGGCGATCGTCGCGATGGGGATCGGAGCTCCGTTGATCTGCCAGCCGGCGTCGAACAGACGGTTCTGGAACACTGTTGAGCATGGTCAAGGGGAAGACGACGCCGGAGGCGTACATCCAGATCTGGTTGAAGATCTGCCACAGATGGCCCAGGTCCCGGAAGTAGACGGTGCCGATGGACAGGATGAGCCCCAGCCCGACGGCGAACATGCCCGCCAACAGGGTAACGACGACCAGCACCGGAATCATGAGGGAGGACCCCGGCCCCCATGATCATGGCGACGATGACGAGGACCAGCAGCTCGAAGGCGAAGTCCACGGCCAGGGACAGCACCGCGGAGTAGATGAGGACCTGGCGGGGGAAGTAGACCTTCGTGAGCAGTCCCGAGTTGGATACGAGGGCGTTCATGGAGGTCATGATGCCGCTGGAGAAGAAGGTCCAGCTGAGCACCCCGATACCGATCCACAGCGCGAAGGAATCGATCCCGGAGTTACGGCCCGGCTCCACGCCTCCGCGGAAGACGACGCCGAAGATGAGGGCGAAGATGGCGATCGTGCTAGGGGTTGATGAAGAGACTCACAGGCGGCCCTAGCGTCGTTCCCTTGAACTCGGAGGAGACCGAGCGCTGGGTCAGACGCAGGGTCAGGTCCAGCGTCTGGCGGGCCTCTTCCGAGCGAAGCAGCTGAGAGAGCCGCATGGATTCACACCTCCGTCGCAGTGGCGGTGGACGAGCTGGAAGAAGTCTCTGTCTGAGCATCGATCCAGTCGCACAGCCGGTTGATGCCCTCGGTGACGCCGACTCGCGGTTCCCAGTCCAGCACCTGACGGGCACGCGCGATGTCCGCCCAGGCGGCACGCACGTCACCGTCGCGGAACTGGCCGGTCACGTGCGGGGCAGGTGCCCCGTAGTGCTCGGCGATGGCCTGAGCGATCTGCATAATGGTGGTCCGCTCCCCCAGGCCGATGTCGTAGGGCAGGACCGCTGCAGGCGAGCGCAGGACCCCGGCCACGATGGCGGAGGCGACGTCGTCGATGAAGACGAAGTCCCGCACGATCCGACCGTCTTCGTAGACCGGGATGGACTGACCGGACCTGGCCAGGCGGGCGAAGAGCGAGACGATGCCGGTATAGGGGTTGATGAGGGACTGACCGGGTCCGTAGACGTTCTGAAGGCGGAAGAGCACCGGGGTGACACCGAAGGATCCGCACCAGGAGGTCACGAGGTTCTCCTGACAGAACTTGGTGGCGGCATAGACATTGGCCGGGGACGCCTTGACGGCGGTGGAGGACTGGACCGAGGGGGTCAGGCCGGTGAAGTCCCACTGCCCGGCCTCGAGCATCGCGTGGGTGCGCTGGCCGGGGTAGGCGGTCCGTCCCTCGGCGTCGATCCACTGCCCCTCGCCGTAGACGGCCCGAGAGGAGACCAGGACGATCTTGTCGGGGCGGATCTCGTGGCGTACGAGGGCGTCGAGCATCTGGGTGGTGCCGACGACGTTGACGCTCGCGTGGCGGGAGGCCTCGGTGAGGGACTGGCCGGTCCCGGTCTCCGCCGCCAGGTGAACAATGACGTCCGGGGTGACCTCAGCCAGGAGGAGGTCCCAGTCCTCGGCGACGGACACGTCCAGGCGGTGCAGCTCCACGCGCTCATCGAGCTCAGCGGGGCGCGCTTGGGACGGGTGGATCTGCGGGTGCATGTTGTCCAGGGCCACGACGCGGTCGAAGGCGTCCGCCAGGTCACGCGAGATCGCGCAGCCGATGAATCCGGCACCACCTGTCACAAGGCAGGTACGGGTCACGAGAGTCTCCCTTGGGTTGTCGAGTCGGGCCGATGGAGCGCTGACGGGGCACACCACGACCCCACCACTATTCTCAGCGCTGCCGGAGCCAATAGTGCCAGCAGATGCCGTTGCCTTCGACACGCCCAGGGGTCGTAGGCCACTACCGCGAGCCGTGGCCGACCGCCTGGGCACGTCTCCGGTGCGGGTCAGCGTTCAGCCTCGGAGACCTCGGGCCGCCAGCTCATGCCTTTGAACGCCTTGGTGAAGAAGTTGATGACGGCATCGGTGACCTTCACCAGCGCCACCGACAAGGCGAAGATGATGACGCACTCGGCGGCCAGCAGCATGTAGCACTGAAGGCGGGAGAAGCCGGCGACGTCGATCTTCTTAAGGACCTGTTCGATCACCACGTGGTGGACGAGGAAGATCGGGTAGGAGTAGGTGGCGATGAGGCTGACAAGTGCCCGCACCGGTTGGATCGCCACGTAGCGACCGGCCATCACAAGGATGAGGAAGACCGAGATCCCCACGATCGTGGTGCCCACGTCCTCGGGGATCCTCCCGGGGAACATGGCTGAGGCGGCCAGAACCGCTGCCGCCGGAAGCACCGTGGCCCAGTGGGTCCGGCGGATGTACAGGACGACGTAGCTGCCGAAGGCCAGCTCGGGAAGTCGCGTGGTCAGCACCGCGGCGGAGGGGTAGCCCGGGAAGTAGCGCGACATGATGACGATGGTGGCGACGTAGACCACGAGGAGCACGACTCCGGTGACGACCGGGAAGCGGTCAATGGCCCACAGCAGCACCGGGAAGACGAGGTAGTACAGGAGGATGAAACCGAGGAACCACTCGCCCAGCAGATACATCGTGTGGAAGTAGAAGGCCTGGGCGAGCCCATCAATACCCAGCACCGTGAGGATGAAGGACTTCGCTGGGGCTGCGTTGGGCAGTCTGCCGTTAGTGGCGAGGAAGAAGGCGAGCGTTCCCAGGACCCAGGCGGTCCAGAACATCGGGTAGATGCTGCGGAAGCGCTTCCAGTAGAAGCGTTTGAGGTCGATCGGCCGTCGGTAGGTGAAGGTCAGAGCCGCCCCGGAGATGATGAGGAACAGGGAGACGCCCAGGGCCCCCACGTAGATGCCGAAGGGCTCGAAGGTCAGGATGTACCCGCCGCCGTGCTCGCGGAGGTGGGCATTGAAGTGGGTGAGGACGATAAGCAGAGCGGCCACGGCTCTGATGAGGTCCAGGTAGAAGATCCTGGTCCTTGTCCTTGCATGTTGTGCCGGTTTCGTTGTCATGTCCGGCATCGCAGCACCACCCGGATACTAGGCTCCTCGCAGCTTATGCTAGACGCGCCTGGCCGGCCCCTTGAGAGCCGGTTGGAAGGCCGACGGAACCCACCGATTCAGCCGCCCCTTGAGCCATTGCCGAGTCGTCGTCGGGGCCTGGATCATCTGCACCATCTGCGTCTCCGTGGCCCTGCCCAGCGGTCAGCGATGGCGGAGGTGAGGTCACGCACGTAGAGGACAGGTTCGTCAGCTCAATGCGGGCAGAAGGAGTCGGAGAAGAGCCAGCCGCGTAGTAACCGGCTCCCTGGGCCACGTAGCCGTGAGCGCGCTCGATGGCATGCATGATGGTGCCGTCGATGTCGCAGGGCTCGGGCGGGAACTCCTCCCACTGCCAGTCGTGGTCGAACAGCGGCTTGAGGGCCTTGGGACGGAACCCAGAACATGGAGCCCAGCGGTGCGACGGGCTCCTTTGTCCGGGTCGAGGGGACATGATCTCAGCTCGTGCGGCGCCTCGGTACGGTCAGTTCGCCCACCCCAGCGTGTAGACCGGGAAGCAGTCAGTGGTTCGCCGCGATGTGGAGTCAGGACAGGCGCGCGGCTCGGCGTCGAAGGTGGCAATGACGTTCTTGACGAGTCGCGCGCTCAGCAGCAGGTTCTCGGAAGCACGCAGGCGAAGCCGTCGCCACCGAGTACGGGGAGAGCTGGGACCTTCTTGTCATGGGTGTAGCACACGACGTCGTAGTTCTGGACGACGTCCTTCCACCCCACGAGGAAGGGGCCGACGTCGCGTCCGGTTCTCCACGAGACGCACTCGATGTTGCAGGGAAGCCCTGGCAGGCGCGACCTCGACCTGCTCCACCTTCTCCGGGGCCTCGAGGTGCTCAGGAAGACGCCGATGCCCCGGGCATGTGCGATGATGTACTCCACGTCAGCTCGACCAGATCCATGTACAGGTGCGCGATGAGCGCGACGACCTCTGCTGCTGGGCCCGCGGGTGACAGTCTGCGTGGGCAGGACGTGGGTGAGCTGGAGGTTCTTCACCAGGTCGCCATCTCATGGAGCGCAGGGCGTTGTCCCAAGATGAGGTTCGCATCGAGAGTCCGTGTGCGCCGCAGGTAGGCGTAGAGCTCGGTGCTGGGCTGGCTACCGGACTCGGCGCGGGACGTCGTCGGGCGGAAGAAGGAGCGGCGCTTGAAGATCGGGCAGCAGCGCTTGTCCCGGACGACCGACCGGGGCGAAGAGAATGGGGCTGGAAGTTGAAGCCCTCCGTGTCCTCGGTGTTGACGTAGACGCTCGAGGTGACTAGAGCGCTCGCAATGCTGGGCGTGAGGGGAACTCGTGCATGCCCACCGACTGCTCGTATGCCGTTGATCTCGGGCATCTCGTCCCAGTAGTCCTGAAAGGCCTTGAGGTGAGACCAGAGCGGCGGTAGGCGTGGAAGTGGGACTGAGGTGGGAGGGAGATAACTCTTCGGCATAGCCGAAGGGGTCGAAGGGGACCCTCGTGGAGCCAGGTGATGGCTGCCCAGAAGTCGATGTTCTCGACGGGCCATCTCAGTGAACATCTCGCCTGAAGGGCAGACACCGGTCCCATGCGATGGTGGCGTTGAACAGCACGAGCATCGAACTCGGAGAGCCTCTCCCAGCCGTGGCTCTGACTGGCCGTCTTAGGCCCCGGATAGTCCAGTCCACTGTTCTCCTCCCGCAGGATGATGTTGTCCGTGAAGGCCTCAGCCTGGCATGTAGTCTTGGCGGTCAGCTCGCCGTTGACGACGACGGTCAGCTCGGAGAGGTTCTTCACCATATCGGCAGGCAGAGTCTCCAGAGTCCACGACGCCTGGGCGTCGAAGCAGAAGAAGATCCCGAGTCGCTTCGGGTCCTCGCCAAGCCGCAGGTGTCCTTCTAGACAGCGGGTGGGTCCGAGCCGCTCACTGCGGCAGATGAAAGAGCCGGGATGATACTGGTTTACCGAACGCGTCAGCCGGCGCTCGAGCTGCAGGATACGGGTCGGATTCGTCGGATCGCCCCGCTACGCCGGCGGATGGTCGGGGCCGATCCAGCACATGCGTCCCAGGGTGATGCCCCAGGTCGTTGTCCCGGATGTGGGCCTCGACGCGCTCGGCCAGGGGTCATGGGCTCGCCGCGCAGGCGCTGATGATGCCATCAACCTCGGTCTGGCCACGATTCGCGGCGATCTGCTCTGCCCAGGCCGTCCACGGAGATGAAGTCGTAACGGTTCGCTGGTGGTGAAGGGAAGTGCGTACGCCTCTCCTCGGCGGCGGTCAGGGAGGAGAGATCGAGTTGTTGAACTTGTCATCTCCGACGATGGGTCAGCGCAGATCCGATGAGCGATGGCGCCATGCGGGCCTGAGCGACAGAAGGTGGCCTCGCAGGAGCGCGTTTCTGGCGATGCCGTGCACAGCGAGGCGGATCGCGGGCGAGTTCTCATCAGCCAGCCTCCAGCACGACCCTCATGCATGGTGCCCATGACGGCGAGCTGGGGCAGGCCACCGGCGTAGAGGTTCTCGATCAGGTGGAAGTGCTTGGCCAGGTCGTCGGTGGGCGTGGGAGGCGCGCTTGAAACCGTCGCGCCAGGCCATGTGCAGGACGACGTCGGGCGCCCCATCTGATCATGGATGTCCGTGTCCCCGAGAGACCCAGGTGGACCCTCTCAGCCCGGCTCGTCGACGTCGTCGAGGTCGCAGGTCGAGGCCTTGACAGTCAGGCCCCCGCTCCAGCAGTGCGGTGACGACGTGGCGGCCGATGTAGCCGCCGGCTCCAGTGAGCGAGAACCGTCGTGCCACAGACCGGGATCCTAACAGGGTGAGGTCTGCGATGAGGCGCGAGGGCGATGGAAGACAGGGGGCGCTTCACGCGTCGGAGGCGGGCCGGGCGGATCGCCGGGGGCGCAGGCGCCCGCCGAGGATCTCGCCGCTCTGACGCCGATCGGTGATGCCCTCGTTCCACCTGCGCAGTAGCGTAACGGTAGGCTGCGGGTTTGAGGGCGCCGCCATCTCGGGTGATGGACATCGACGTGGAGGCGCACCCGCGCCTGCAGGGCCTGGGGCCCGAACTCGGGCTCAGGACCAACCTGACTCACCGTCGGTGAGGCTGGCAGGTCCGCGGGTGAGAGCCTCGCTGCTTGTAGGCCAGTGAGCCGTAGAGCCGGCCCGCCCGGTGAGTGAGCACCGCGCGCGGGTGGGAAGACACTGACGGCCGCGTAGACGGTCAGCAGCCAGCACCTAGCGGCAGCTGCCGCAGACGCCGCACCGACTCTCGTCGGCGGCCGCCTGCTCGGTCAGCCGCACGACCCTTTCGGCCCGCTCAGCGTGCCCAGCGCCCCGGGGCGAGCCAGGAACACGCTCCGACCGGCATCGCCGGGGCGGTCGGAGTCGCGCCGCTCAGACGAGCCGCCGGGACAGGGGCCTCGGCCGCGCCGGCCGGAGGGCCGTCCCACTGGGGCCCGCCGTGCGGCGCTGGCCGATGTGGCAGCGGCGGGGCATGGCCACCCCGAGGCTGTGAGACTCCGAGAGTCCGATGAGACCCGACCCGCTGTCCCGGCGAGTCCAGCAGGCGATCGAGGACCTCGGCGGCGGGCGACGTCGTCGCCCTGCTCAGGGACCATTCAGCCCCGCCGCGATCTCGGGACGGGGTCCACCGTCATCGCCGCACCCGCCGCTGTCATCGCCTAGTCATCACCGATCCGCACCGCCACTGGAGCCGACGGACGCCCCGGATCCGTCAGTCGCACGGTGAGGAAGGCGATGGTTCCGCGCGGATCGAGGTCACGCACCGCGCGGCGGCGACAGCCGTCTCCCCGCCAGCCCCGTCCTCATCCGCTGGGCGGCGACCGGCGACCTGCTCCACGTCAGCGGCACCAGCGGTTCGCAGAGGTGACCACCACCCGCCAGTGCGCCGGGCAGGCTCGCCAGACGCTGAGCAAGACTATCCGCCTCGGCGCATTCGATCCCTCCTCGCCGCCGGGACGTGCACGACGACGCAGCCCGAGCTCGCTGCGCGGGCGGGCTCGCGTACCAGCGGACTCGGTCACGACCTCGGTGAGCCCTGCGTTGACGATGAGGTTACGGGCGAAGCCGCCAGTAAGCACGGACGTCGTCGGATAGAATGAGGTCTCTCGCCAGCCTGCCTGCGCAGCGGCTCCAGTGAGGTCCCGCCGATGACGGCCTGCCGGTCCCGGTGAAGGGGTCGCGAAGAACGCCCGGCGCCGGGCGGCAGCCATCGGCCAGCAACGCAGCCTCCTCGATGGCCGGGTTGTCCGAGTGGTAGCGGTCCACGGGGAAGGGCGACCTCGTAGGCGTGTGGCTGATCCCAGGAAGTGGTCAGTGAAGCGCGACTCGTGCCACTCGGATGGAGTCGCGGTAGGAGGAGACCGCGGCACTGCTCCACACTCCCGGAAGGCTCGGGGTCCGCCAGGGAGTCGGCGGCGCACCGCGATCCAGTGGGACTGGACTGACTGACGGGCGCAGTCACTCGGCGAGGGAGTGCGCGTGACGCCGTGCCCGGTCACGCCCCAGGACGAGATGTCGCGTCGGCTTCCGGTCCGGGTGAGGACCTCTCCCAGGCGCAGCGGCGCGTAGTGCATGGTCAGTCGGGATGAGCTCGTCCGAAGTCGAGCGAGCCGGTCCCAGCCGAGGTGCGTCCCAGCCCGAGCGCCGACGCGTCGCGAGCCCCGCGTTGGGGCGCTCAAGGATCCGTCGCAGGAGGCCCAGCCGAGCCCGCGCCGGCATCATCGACGGGAGAGTTGGAGACCACCAGGATGTCTCCGCATGCAGCGCAGGAGGCCAGGACGGACGACGTAGTCTGGACCTGATGATGAGATCGTAGCGAAGTAGACGATTCCTCGCGGTTCATGTGGCGGCCCTTTCCCGCAGGGCTGGTCGACGAAGGCGGTTGATGAAGAAACGGCGAGGCGGCAGCTCTCATGCACCCCTGACCGCCTCGCCACACCTCGATCCGATATCAGCGGATCGTCGCCGTACCGTGGGCGATACGGATACTCGTCCTTCCGAAGGCCTGGTCACGGTTCCATCGAACGCTGACGGACACCTCACAGCGACGGGCAGCGCGGATCTTTGGAGCGTTTCGCCGGCGGCGGTCCAGGCCGTCGGACCCACCACGCACGGGTTAGCCTTTTGCCCCCGGAGATTCGCCAGTAGGACAGCGCACCTCCCTCAGCGCTCTCTGGCGGAAGCCGCCACCCAGGACTCACTCACCACACCACCGCGTGCGGATAGCCCATCGAGGCCCTTCTCGTACCAGTAGCCGCAGGCGCTCACAGCACCGGCTCAGCCACGAACTGCGCCCCTGTCGCCCGTCCAGTACGCCACACGTGCCAAAAAACGTGTGACACCCCACCCTTGGACGAGGGCGTCTGCTGGTCGTAGGCAGCCCCGATCTGGAGCGCTCTCACCGAGCAGCGGTCAGGCCGTGCAGGATCCCACCACGCACGAGAGCTGGCCTCGCCCTCGAACGCCAGTAGGGCAACACCTCCCTCGAAGCTCTGGCGGAAGCCGCCACCAGGACCCACTCACCGCCACCACTGCGCGGGTAGCCCATCGAGCTTCTCGTACCAGTAGCCACCCCCAGGCGCTCAGCACCCGGGCTCAGCCACGAACTGCGCCCCGCGTCGCCCGGTCCAGTCACGCCACACCGTGCTCAAAACGCTGGTACACCCGCACCCGACGGGCGATCTCACGCTGGTGCGTGAGCGGCCCGATCTTGAGCGCTCCCCGCCAGCAGCGGTCCAGGCCGTCAGATCCCACCACGCAGGGTCACGGCTCCCCGGGGCAGTCGACGACGCCGAACCACCGATCGATCTGTGGTTCGCACGCGATGGTGCGGATGGTGCCGAGCTTGAGTAGCCGGACGTTCCCAGGGCAGGTGTGCCGGACATCCCGGTGCCCCGAGATCCGGGGCATCGAGATGGTGGATCCGGCCTGGTAGCGCCTAGTGGTCCACACGTGCAGGCCCGCGTGCTTGGCGTCCGTGATGCCGGCACGCTGAGGGCCATCCACCATCCTGCCCACCGAGCTCAGCGGGCCTCCGAGGGGCTGACGCTGCTGTAGTCGCCCATCATGGACAGGCCCATGGTGCCGGTGTTGACGCCACGGGCGTGCGCCCCGACGCTCATCTCGCCCGAGCGGGAGCCACGGAGCCGGAGCGCTCCCTTCGAAGACGGTGCCGTACTTGTCGATGAGGGAAAGCTGTAGCCGATGTCTCAGATCGAGGGTGACCGCGTGGTAGTAGTAGATGCCCCGCACGATGGAGGCGGACTGCCCGGCGGAGTAGTTGTTGTACCGGCAGTGTGGTGGACGACGACGTGGCCGGCGCTCTCGTAGTCGGGGTCCCAGCTCATGTAGGAGGCGTTGGCGCCCCACTCGGCGCGGGTGGTGACCGGCACCGGCAGCCCGTTGGCAGTCGTCCCAGCCGGCACAGCAGCCGGAACTGAGACCGGCACAGTGCTCGGGGACAGACCCGTCGTGGTCGATACCGCAGACGTGGTGAGCGGCGTCGTCAGCTCCGGAGCCGACGGAACAGCCAACCCACCGATACTCCCCGACGTCTCTGGCCCGACCGGTTCCGGGCTGCCAGGCGGCTGCCTCGACGACCGAGGTGTCGGCGCGGCGCTCAGTGGTCGAGACGTCACCTGAGTCCAGGACCTCCCTCGCCCTGGGGCTGGGAGGGACGAGCTGAGCCCAGCGGGCGGGAGCTCAGACGACGGAGGCCTGGACGGCGTCAGCCGCAGTGACGAACTCACCGGTGCCGGCGGTCTCACGGTCGTCGCGCCCGGAGTCAGCCGCCTCATTGAGGTACCAGGGAGACCAGGTGCCGTTCTCACGAACGCGCAGGTAGATCGCGCACGCCCTCGGGAAGGTCCGCGCCGCCGGACCCAGGTGAAGCCCGCAACGAGGAAGCGGTCGACCCGAAGCGGATCAGTCAGGAGGACGGCGTCGGCCTGCGGGTCGGTGCGCAGCGGGCGTGACGGAGGGGACCCGGCCGCCGATCGCCAGTGCCGGGAGCGCCGAGATGCCGTTGCCGCCGCCCGGAGCGCTGGCTCCCTTGGCCGACGGCGTCGACGTCCCCGAACCGTGCGGGGCGTCGTCAGTGGTACCCGCCCCATCAGGGCGGACGTCATTACTGGCACCCTTCCCAGCATCAGGCCGGGCATCGTTACCGGCACTCGCCCCGACATCAGGCCGGGCGCCATCGAGACCCGACTGCGAGCGATATCGGTGGCCTGACCGCCGGAGGTGGTCAGGTCGAGAGATCTGCGGACCGGGCGGGATCGTCAGCCTGGCCGGCGGAGCCGGCACCATGACCGAGCTGCTGCTCGAGGCCACCAGTCACCACCGACCTCAGGTGCGGCGACGGCCACGAGGGACCAGGAGCCGGACAGAGGAGCAGGGCCAGAGCAGCCAGCCCGACAAGCACGGTAAACGGTGCGGACACGAGGACGAGGACTTTTCATGGGAGGTTCCTTTGAGGTGACTGCCAGCCGGCGCCGAGTCGAGCCTCACCACCGCAGCCGCCGACGCCGATCCTCAGCGGCGATATTTAATTTCTGAATAGTTTCCGAGAGATTAAGTAGTTTACTGATAAAAACGGAGACAGTCTGACATCAGGTCTTGCTCGCAGCCAGCCGGACCGATTTGACACGGACCTCATCTTTCTTGATAGATCAAGGTTCTTCCGAGGCGTTGATGCAGCGTCTGCAATCTGATTTCGCCACCGCGGACGAGTGTGCGGCGGGATGCCAACGAAAGGGACCGATGGGACCGACCCGGGCTCTCGTGGGCTCGAGCGGGCTCCCGTGGCATGATGGCGTCAGCCATGACTGGGCGCTCAGCGCCTCGCAGTTCCCACATATCGGGCGAGGTTCTATGCACGTCTCTCATCACCGGAGGCGCCGGCTCATCGGCGCCAACTCGTCCACCAGACCCTGGTGCGTCACCCGGACGCCACCGTCACCGTCCTGGACAAGCTCACCTGACGCCGGGAACAAGGGGCTCGCTGGTCGACCTGATGACCGTGATCACGCTGGTCGTCAGACATCGCCGACGCCGACGTCGTCGACCCGCTCGTGGCCGAGGCCGACGTCAGTCGTCCACTCCGCGGCCGAGTCCCACAACGACAACTCGCTGGAGACCCTCCCCCTTCATCCAGACCAACTCAGACACCTTCCTCCTGAGGCGGCGCGGCGCCACAAGACGCGCGCTCACGCATCTCCACCGACGAGGTCTACGGGAGACCTGGAGCTGGACGACCCGTGCCCAAGTTCAGAGCCGACGACCCTCACAACCCTCCTCCCTACTCTCGTCCAAGGCCGGCTCCGACCTGCTCGTGCGCGCCTGCGCGCGCTCCTTCGGATGTGGGCCACGATCTCCAACTGCTCAGGTCAACTACAGGGCCCTCTGCCAGCACATCGAGAGTTCATCCCAGCGCCAGATCACCAACCTCATCGATGGCGTGCAGCCCCCAGAGCTCTGACGAGCTGCCGGCGAGACGGCGCGCGACTGGATCCACGTCCTGGACCCGCAACGAGACGCCGTGTGGACATCATCGAGAAGGGCCGCATCGGCGAGACCTACCTCATCGGCGCCCGACGGCGGAAGCAACATGCGAGGTCGTCGAGTCGATCCTGAGCCTGGCGGGCTCGCGCCCGACGACTAGGGCGCATATCGCCGACCGTCCCGGCCGACGACATGCGCTACGCCATCGACAACCCAAGCTGGTCGAGGGAGCCTGGCTGGGCACCGAAGTTCACGACTTCCCTGCGCCTGCGGGTCACCCATCGACTGGTACTGGGACAACGAGGTGACCTGGTGAGCGCCCGCTCAAGGTCGAGGTCGAGGCCAAAGTACGCCCGAGGGGCAGTAACTGGCAGCCTCGTCGCCCGACAGCTCTTCGATGTGGGGTCTCCCGCAGGACGCACCTCTCCGACGCCAGCCCCGAGCGCGGCCCGGATCGTCAGGGCCAGGCCTCTACGGACGCGAGACGGCCGGGTGACGGAGGTGAGACAGGCCCAGGCGGCGTGCAGCCCGCGCAGGTGCCAGCCCCGCCTGGATGACCCTAGCGTACATCCACAGGAAAACCCAGCGTCACCAGTCCAGCTGCAGTTGGAAGCAAGTGGGGAAGCGGGGATGTTGCCGAACTCCAGGAAGTGCCCGACGACTGGACGCTCAGGACGAAGGCGACGACCCAGGTGAGGAAACCCCAGGGTGCCGTAGAAGAGGATGGGGCGCTCATCGCGCAACATGAAGATTCAATGAGCCCCAGGATCTTTGAATCCATCGGAGAAGGGTGTTGGCTGACCATGCCGGCGGCGCGCCCTTGAAGCCGACTCGGCACTGACCTGGGCGCACGCAGAGGGTGGCGGCATGAAATGAGCTCGGTCTCGATCTCGGAACTCCCGGCTCGCGGCGGAAGGATCGACGAACCGGCGCGAGGAACGCGTAGCCCGGAGAGCATATCGGTGACGTGGGGTCCCGAAGACCCGGGACGTCAGGCGGCTGAAGGTTCTTCGTGGCCTCGCAGGGCGGTGGGAGTTTCTCCGCACGTCACGGCGAACGCTCAGACAGTGGTCGGGTTCTCCAGGAGGGCTGCAGTGATCACCGGGCAGGGCGGCGTGCGTCATGGGTGTCATCGCCGTCGATCACGACGCAGATATCGGCCTCGACATCGGCGAAGGGCCCGACGGACCACGTTGCCTGCCCTTGCGCTCCTCAGGCGAACGGATGGCGACCGCCGGCCGGCCGCATACTCGGCGGTGCGGTCGGTTGAGCAGTTGTCATAGACGAAGACGCGCATCCGTGAACGGCCGCCAGGAGGTCGTCAGGCGACGACCTTTGCGATCGCGCCCTCCTCGTTGTGGCATCGGACGATCGCTGCGATATCAGTTTCGAGGATCCACTGGTTCCAATCAGGACGAGTGCTGAGAAGCTATTCTAGCGGCATTGCTGCGAGCCCGGCGATCGTAGATGATGCCGGCGCTGAGTGCTTTCCCATGTCTGGACTGAGATCAACGCCCGTGCCACTGTGCCTACCGCCCTGTTCCGTCCGCCTCTCCGATCAGCCGGTCCGGGACCTGAAGGAGGAAACCGTCGTCTGCGGCGTCAGGGCAGGCCCTCGGCCTCTTCGCGACGGCCTTCGCAGCGGTGGACGCCGCCTCACAAGTGTGGGCGGGCTCAACGGGCCATGCCTGCTCCCAGGAGGGCTCCCTTCAACCGTGCGTGCGTCTCCTGCGGCGCTGGATTCTAGCGCGCTGCGTGCCGTCCCGGCGCTGTGGATCTGGCCGCGCGGCGGTGCGACTCGCAGAGGCCGGCGCAGCCCGGAGGGTGGAGGGGACCGTCGTCGGCTGGCACTGCTGGCGTTCCCTGATTCCGCTGATCTCGTTGGTCCCTCCTGCATGTGCATCTGTGGCCGATGGCCCTGATGAACGACATACGGCCTGATCCTGAGGGATCCGATCGCGGCTCAGCACCCGATCACCCATGGGCTTTCGATCGGGGTCCTGTTCCGTCTCGACGCCTGGTCGAGGCGACCTGACCGCGTCGGTGCTGCTGTCGGTAGCAGATGCTGCCGGGCGGCCTGCGTGAGTGGCGTCGTGGTCTTCCTGATCGCAAGGAGCCTCGCGCCGAGTGACCAGGGCTTCTCATCGCCCTACTGCGCGTCCCATGCCGCTGGTGTACGCGACTCACCCTTCTGCCCGTGGTCAAGGACGCGGCCTTTCACGTTCACCACCCCTGCTCATCCCGAGCTGCTGGCTGGTGGCGCCAGCGCCGGGCAGGTGCTGCTGGAGCAGGCGGCATCGCGGTGGTGGTGCACCGGCTGGTTCGCTGCCTCATGCGCAACAAACGCCCTCCGGTGGTTCGGTGATCCTAGCGCTGCTGTGGTGCGCAGGTCGCGGGCACCGCGCCGAGCGCTGGTAGTCGCGCGCCGTCACGGTCAGTCATCGTTCCACGGCTGCGACGGCGTCAGTCCCGCCACGCCAGTGCACCAGGATCCCGCTGCAGATGATCGAAGCACACTGGTCCACGATGACTGCCGCCACCGGCAAGCCGGCAGGTCTTCGACAACGTCCTGGAGCCGAGGTCGGAGGCGGTCTACCGCCCGCCAGTGTCGACCTCGACCCGAGACTCTCCGACCTTCAACAACACCTACCCGACACGCACCGCGCCGTTCCTCTCCGCGTGGGGGCCGGGGCCCGTGGCGTGCCCCCGCCGTCACTAGATTCTCGTGCATACCGCCAACCTGTGGCGCTGACGCCGACCCGATCAGCACCGATGGTCAGATCGCTCATCTCGGCGGTTCGAACGACCCGCAGCCGGGACCAGCTGACTCGGGACCACGCCAACGCCGGCGTCGTCAACCATCGCTCCCTCCCGCAGCCGCTGCAGCCGGTGGCAGGCACCGCCGTGCGGGTCAGTGGAGTTACGCGTCCCAGGAACCTGATGGTGTGCGATGGCACCGTGCGGTCGGGTTCATCTACGCGCCGGGCGGCGAGAGTGGGTGGCGATTTACGCACCCAGTGATCCTGCTGTGGGCGACGCTCCCTGATCGCGGGCGCCCACCGTCACACCGTTCCGCTACATGGTGCCCGTCATCATGGTGGTGCCGATCGGCCCCGCTGTCCTGCTGGGCACCGACCGAGCCACCTGGGAGCCGGCACGGTTGAGTAGTGCGCGTCTCCCGCAAGAGTCCCAGTCCTGAATCCGTGTGGAGGAGAACCCCCAGATCCGTATCATCGCCACGTTCCGTGTCCGTTCTGACGCCGTCGGGAGTTCCGCGCACCTGCCGGCGAGCTCGTGGAGGGCCTGCGCGCGCGAGGACGGCAATCCGCCTACGACCCGTGCGTGGCCAGGGGACGACGCCGCCCCTTTCACGTCGTGCTCGAGACCTGGCGCGACGACGCCGCGATCGAGGGCCCACTAACGCCTCAGCGCTTTCACCACCCCTCGTACCTCGGATGGTCGACCTCTGCGCGAGCCGGCGTCAGTGGTCCAGTACACGAGGCCTGAGACGCAGAACGCCTGGGCCCTGTCAGTCGCGGCGGTGATGCGCGCCACAGAGGCGCTGCCCCTCGGAGTCGACGAGCCTGAGCCCCTGCTGGGAACCTGGGTCAGACGCAGTCCCAGCGCAGGGGGGCGGCACCTCGTCACGGAGCCGAGGCCGCGGCGTGGCGTCCAGCTGTAGCAGCACGCGCCCAGCCGGTTGAGGAGTGTGCAGGTCTCGAACTGCCCTCAGGGGTGCCAGCAGAGGCGAGGGCGGCGGGGTTCCTGCAGTGCAGTCTTGTCACGTCGGTAGACGCGGGCACACCAGCCCAGGACCACAGGTGGGCGGCCCTCTCGATGGCGCTCCGAGGACGACCGCGTCGTCGGGCAGCTGCTCCCGCGAGCGCCGAGATGAGCGCGATGGAGTCCCTGGTCAGCAGGGTCCCGTACCGATGCGCTGGTGTCGTAGACGGAGGCGGGCGAGGGTTGCGCGCCCAGTCCTCGCCGCCGCGGCAGGAGCACGAGCGCTCGCCAGCATGGCGGCCACCGCCCGCTCCGGCCGCATCGCCGACCCGTGGAAATGCCGCCCGGTGCAGCACCTCCCACAGTCGTCGTCCGGGCTCCGGCACGGCCTGCACCAGGAGGACGAACGCAGGCAGGATGGCGGCATGGCGATCCGGGCCCTTCTGAGGTACAGGGGAGCCTCCGCGTGACGGTCGGGTCCACTGGGGTCTCCCACCAGGACCAGGAGGAGCAGCGCCAAGCGTAGCCACGAGGAGCCAAGCGCAGATCTCGCCGCGACGTGCCCGACCATGCCGGCCGCCAGTGAGCAGGCCGATCCGACCGCCGATGGGCACGGTGGCCCCAGGACCGCCTCGGTACATCGGCAGGTCGATGATCGCCTGCCCCAGGGCTGCCACAGCACCGGCCACGGCAGGACGCCGGTAGCCCAGGACGGAGGCCAGAGCCAGCGCATGAGACCAGGTCCTCGCGCCAGGACCAGCATGGCGGCGACCGCCACCGCTGCAGTGAGGCTCTGACCGCCTCGTTGGTGCGGCGCAATGCGACGACGACAGCATCGACCCAGGAGGGGCGGGGTCAGGACGGCGAGGTTGAACAGGCTGGTGCCGTGCGCCACCATGCCGCCGGCCGCGGCCAGCGCGAGGAGGACCGCACCAGGCGGAGGCGCCGGAGGGCGGTTCCCCGACGCAGCAGGTCGTAGCACGAGGACGCCAGGAAGCCCCGGCACTCAGGGCGAGCCACACCGCCAGGGACGTCATAGGAAACGGACCCACCACTGCAGACCGGAGCGCAGGCACCGCAGCGACCGCGCAGGTCTGCTGTCGCAGGCGTCCCTCCGCCTCCCGGCCCCAGGCGGTGCCAAGCCCGGCTGCCCGGGCGAGCAGCCCCAGCAGGCTCAGCGGCCAGGCCACCGCGGTCAGGGGCCAGGACCCCGCAGGTGCTGACCGGGACGCCGCCGGCATGCCGCCAGGCCAGAGCCCCGTGCCAGAGACGGTGGGTAGTGACGGCGCGACCGGAGAGGGCGGAGAGTCCCCCAGCTCGAGGGCGTTGCCCCTCGCGGGATGGCCGCCACCGCGTTGGGTGGAAAGGTGGCGTCGAAGGCCTGGGCGGGGTAGCGTCCGAAGGACGGACAGAATCGCTCATAGCGGCACGATCGACGCGCACGGATCAGACCACCGGCCGGGGATCGTCCGCTCGGCCCGAGTCCCTGCAGCCGCCGTCGTCGCACGCGCCCGGCGGTGAGCCGGCGATCAGGCGCGCCACCAGTGCCGAGACGGCCGTCAGCGGCGATGACACCGCCCACCCCAGGGCGCCAGGCAGCGAGGCGTAGGAGAATTCCGCCGCCCCGATGTTCGCTCGAGCCGAGCGCGGGTGCCACAGCCAGCGACGGCAGCGCTCCCAGGTGCGCCGAGCGCCCCACGATCCAGCCGGGCACCAGCAGCACCGGCCACGACGAGCGCGGGCAGCCGCCAGGATCCCGGCCGAGTCGCCGACCATCCCCGCCGCGCTCGCGCTCATCCCTGCTGCCGACCTCAGCGCGCCCCTCGGGCTCTTCGCACCGCCCGCCGATGGTCAGGGCGGGCACACCGGTCCACTTGGCGGCGTCGGTGGCGCGGCGTCCGTCCAGGCAGGAGGCGCAGCCCGGGGCAGGTCGGCAGCGGGTGAGCCGCGGTACCGGGGTGGTCGGCCTGACGATGGCGACGTCGACCTGCCCCAGTGGTAGGGGTCCCAGCCGAGCCAGCCAGCTCCATCGTCGGTGGCATGGGGTCGTGGACGGGACCTGGCACCGGCCCCGCGCAGGGCCTCAACCGTGGGAGACGCCGGAGAAGGCGGTCTCCTTGACCTGCTCACGGTAGAGGCGCCCAGCGACGACGACGCAGGCCCTTCAGCGAGCCGAGGACCTCAGTGGCCCGCCTCACCACGCAGGCGGGCATGGTGGCGTTGAAGGTACGGGCGGTGCGCACCACCCGAGCGTCGGGGTCGGTGGACAGGTACAGGCGCGCGGTGCAGACCGGGATGCAGTGCACCGCCCACCGCGATGCCGGGGGCGGTGGATGTGAGGGCTGGAGTTGCAGGCCTCGATGACGCGCTCGATGTCGAAGCCGGCCTCTGTCCGCGTAGACGGCGAGGCGGTTGGCCAGGCCGATATTGACATCGCGATAGGGTGGTCTCGGCGAGCTTGGCCATCTCTGCGCCTCGGCGGTGCCCGTGTCCCACACGCCGCTAGGGGCGGGGCAGGTCGTCGCGCTCGTCGAAGTCGAGGACGGACTCGTAGAAGGCGATGCCGGCCTGGGTACCGGCCTCGTCCAGGCCGCCCACGAGCTTGGGGTAGCGGCGCGGGTCGGCGAAGAGCGCGACCGGTGAGGACCCGCTCCGGGGCTGAAGACGAGGTGGAAGTCGAGTCCCTCCTTCAAGCCGCTGATCTCCTCGATCATGGGCTTGAGCAGCCCTGGGGTGCCCACGGGCAGGGTGGTCTCGTAGGAGATGAGGGTGTTCGGGGTCAGGTGGGCGGCCAGAGCGGGTGGCGCTCATCCATCCAGGCAGTCCGGCTCCCAGGTGGCGTCGTCGATTCGAACAGCGGCACGACCAGCACGATCGCGTCGGCGTCGGGGATCGCCTGGCGGCGTAGTCGGTGGTGGCTCGTAGGGCGCCGTTGACCGGTGGCGGGGCCTCAGCGCGGCGAGCTGCTCGGCCAGGTGGGCCTCGCCGGGAAGGGCTCGGTCCCGGCGTTGACGGCCTTCGACGACGGCGCGTTGACGTCGACCGATGACCTCATGGCCCTTGTCTGCGTACTGGACGGCCAGAGGCAGTCCGATCTTGCCCAGGGCGACGACGGCGATGCGCATGCGGGTTGGTCCTTCCGACGGATCAGGCTGAGACTCAGGTTGATGCTCAGATGGCGGCTCGGTGAGCAGCCCTCCGTATGATACGGCGCTTACCATGACCACATGCACGACTTGGACCACACGGACCACACAGACCGCACGGACACGTCCGTTTCCGGATACCGGCTTCACCTGACGTCTCCGACGTGGACCCATGGGTCCACGAGCACCCGGTCGCCCAATCAGCCGTCAGCGGAGCAGTGCCATCTGTGGCGGCCGTTGGCGCCGAAGGCCGACGATCTTGAGGCCGTACGCCAGCAGCAGCCCGAGCGACGAGCAGGCGCCTGGACACTCGTTGAGGAGAGCGACGGCGTTCTGCGCCTGACCACGGACCGCACCCGCTCCCACCACCTCGTCTTCACCCGTGCGGGCGGCACCTGGGTCGTCAGCGACGACCCTCAGGAGCTGCGTCGACACGTTCCCACCTGGGTTCGCGACGAGCAGGCCGCCGAGGTCTTCCTGCACGCGGGCTTCACGCCGGGGGCGCGAACGCTGGGCCCCGTGGTGTACGCGCCACTGCCCCGGGGACCGTCGTGGGCTGAGCCCCGACGGCACCTGGGCAGACCGTGGGGAGACTTATCACTACGACCCAGAGCCGGTCACCTCACCGCAGGAGTTCTCCGACGTCTGCTGCACCGCCCTCGGCGTCGTCGTCGGAAGGCGCCTTCTTCGGACGCGGCGGCGATCGTCCAGCTCATCACTCTCCGCGGAAGCTGGACTCGCGCGGCTGCTGGCCGTCTGGCTGCAGCGCCACGGCGCCCGCAACGTCGTGGCCTTCACCTGCAGGGGTGCAGGCAGCGCCGAGTCGCCATCTCCGGGGGCGTCGCCGAGGCGCTCGAGATGGATCTAGTTCACGCGGTCGACCTGGACCCCACCGAGGTGGCTCGTACCTGGAGCCGGGCCCGACAGCGTCGAGTTCCAGGAACGCACCTGGGGCGCAACCTCTCTGCCCGCAGTTTCAGGACTGGGTACGACGCTCTGCTCCAGATGCGCCATCACGCCCTGAGTGGATACGGACGCGGTCTCTTCCTGCTCAGCCACGATCGTCAGGAACATGCATGACGAGGCACCTGCTCGCAGAGCCGGCCAGTCACGCGAGGACGTGCTCACTGCGATAGCCCAGCACCACTCGCTGCTCCAGGGGATCACAGGCGCCGCCGCCCTCCCTGCGCCGAGCAGTCCTCAAGGCGCCGAGAGCTCTCCTTCCCCGCCAGCCAGGACGAGATGAACGGAAGCAGGCGCGCCATCAGGAGCTCCTGGGTGGGTGAACCTCGGAGCGTCAGAGCAAGCTACATCACGATCGTTCAAGGCATACGGGGCCTTCGGCTGCGGCTGGGCGCTGCCACATGACTGCGCGACAGATGTGGGGCGCCTGGCTGCGGAGCTCGAGGCTGACCGCGACTCGCGACTGGTACGCGCAGTTCACGGCGGAGGCCTTCGCCGAGGCGACGGGCACCGCCTCGCGACTCTTCGAGGCGCCGGCCGAGCGGATCCCCGCCGGAGCGCGGCGACTGCTCATGACGGCACCTGACCGTCACCGGCACCCACGCAGCCATGTCACGACGATCTCCATGCGCACCAAGCTGCACCATCACATGGCATTCGGGCGTTCAACGCCCCCATGTCGTTCGAGCAGGATCCTGCGCTGGCTCGTGGGGCCACCTCGACGGGACTGTGGGCTCAGCTGTTCCTGGACGGGACCTGGGGCGCTCACCCGGTCGCTCCCATGGGCTAAGAGCTCGCATCGCCGCTACCCGGACAGCGGGTGGGGCAATGGTCCTGATCTGGTCCCATGATCCGGGAACGCACCTATCGATCGGAACTGCGCTCTCCGCAGCCAGGCGGCGCTGGCCCGGCCGCCGGTCGTCTGCGGGAGAGGCGAGTCACGTTCTCGAGGGAGATCCGCAGTCGACGTGGGCACGCGGCTGCCCTGTTCGCAGGGATGCCGTTCATACAGCAGCACCATCGCCGTCGGCTCGCAGGTGGTGGCCGACGGCTCAAATCAAAAACGTCAGCAGACCGTCAGCCGTTGCAGACGTCGATGCGCACAGTGAGGCCGACCCGCCGGAGTCGATGAGGGTGAAAACCGTAGAGGTGTCGACCTTGTGAGGCCGGGGCGGATCTTGCTGAGCTGGGAGTTGTTGAAGCGGATGTCCTTGTCAGCGTAGAAGTACTTGATCCCGTGGTGCTGGAGGATCTCGCACACGTGGGGGTCGGTGTGGATCTGGTTGAAGTACTCGCGCAGATAGATTCCGTCCTCGTCGTCTGCCGCCTGACCGGGGAAGACCCACACGCTGCGCATACCGGTGAGGATGGGGATGTAGCCCGCTCCGGCCACCGGGTCACCGATCACGACGGCGTCATCCGGCAGCTCGTCGGGCAGGCGACGGATCATCGCGAGCTCGGCCTCGTCGGCGATGAAGCGGGTGTCTCCGAGTACCGGCTGGTAGCCCTCGCGCACGTCGGAGGCGATGGCCTGGCTTCCGACCACCATAGCGGGCGTGCACAGGATGACAACGACGACGGCGGCCGCCACCCGGGTCACCATCGAGATCACCGAGTCCGCAAGGCCGGTACGGGCCAAGGCGCCGCGCAGGCCCGAACAGATCCGCGCGGCCACCGGGGCGAGCCACGTGCGCAGGGTGTCCAGGGCGATGACGACGAGGAGCACGGCCAGGACGGCGGTCATCGCCTTGAGCCGGTGAGGGTTGCGGTAGAACAGGCCGGTGATCGATGAGAGCACCGGGATGGGGGCGATGGCGGCCAGGATGAGGGACATGCTGAAGACCCATGCCACCACGAGCTCCCAGGTCCGCCGCCGCCACAGGCAGACCGCGGCACCCAAGAGGCTCAGGATCGTCACAGGTATCTCAACCCACTCGATGGCCCAGCCGCCGAAGTAGTTCAGAGCGACGGGGATGAGGGAGCTTGGTCGCCAGGTTGCTCCAGTCAGCTCGGTGTACCTGCCGAAGTGGTGCTGCTGGGGACCGGGGAGGTAGACAAGACGACCACGGCGACCACGGCGAGCAGAGCGCCGATCCACCGGGCCGCAGCCTGACCGCGTCGCTCGGAGCGCCAGCTCCTCACCCCTGAACGCACCGCGTAGCACAGGATGATGCCGAACAGCGGCCACAGGAGCATTGCCGCCGCCGAGGTGTAGATGAGGCAGGATCCGACGAAGAACGGGATGATGGCGCACAAAGCCATGGCTGCGCGGCCCAGGGCGCCCCGATGGGATGCGCTCTGGTCGCGGGCGGCCACCACCAGGAGGGTGCGGGCACGGCGCCAGCACTCGATCGACATGGCGATGACCGCGGGGCAGGTAGCCACTGCCATGCAGTAGGGCCACAGCGCGGCACCGTAGGTGAGCCGCCAGGGGAACACCGGAGCCAGAAGCGAGGCGGCCAGCGCCAGGTAGGGGGCCTGACGGACCTTCGGCAGCGCAGTGCGGGCCAGATAGACCAGTCCGAGATACCACACGAGCGCCACCGCCAGCAGCAGGACGTTGTTGGCGATGAGCGTCTCTCGCCAGCTCCACGCTCCCAGGCTGGCGACCTGGTGCCACACGATCGGGTAGAAGCCCGCGTGACTCGTCAGCCCGAACATGCCGGCGTTCGGGTTGAACATCGAGGCGTAGTCCTCACGCTCGATGATGGCGACCTGCATGTAGTGGTAGAGGGCGTCACCACTCTGGGAGACGGCATTCGGCGGGATCGTGAGGATGACGGGCAGGGCGGTGAAGGCCCAGAACCCCAGCACCGTCAGGAAGAGCCGGCGCTCGGCGCGTCCGCCGTCGGTGCGCATGGTCATGCCCTCTCGCTGGTCCTCGGGCATGAGGAGGATCCCCGGGTCCCAGCGGTCGATGAGACGCTTCATCGTGTGCGCGGCAAGAGCCAGGATCGCGGTCGTCACCATCACGGGGATCCAGCCCCAGGGCTTGCCGACGGCCGCCTGGAAGAGCCCGTCGACAGTCAGGATGAGAGCGCTGACGGTCGGAGCCAGGGCGACGGGCCGGATCCCTCTCATCCCGGCGGCACGCAGCACGACCCACCCGACTCCGAAGAGCGCCGACAGAAGCAGGACAGCGGTCGGCAGGGTGTTGAACCAGTCGACCAGGCTGTTGGTCACCAACGTTGTTCCTCACTCACTCGACGTACGTCGTCGACCTCGTCGACCTCGTTGTGCTCGCCGCCCTCGGCGACGACCTCCTGCACGATACTTGCTGCGGACTCACCCGTTGCGCGCAGCGAGCGGTGGTCCTCGACCCAGTCGTGGAAGCGCTGTGCTGCGTCGCGGCGCGGGCGCCGGAGGCGGTTTCGGCCTCGTAGACATCCAGCGCCGCACGCATGGCCTCGGCGACCGCAGCAGCATCGTGCTCGGCCGCCCATCCCAGGTCGAAGTCGCGCACATCCGAGGCCACCGGCCCGTTACCGGCGAAGAGCACCGGCGTTCCGCATCCCAGGGCGGAGAGAACCTTGGTGGGGTAGGCGAAGTCGTAGCCCTGCCCCGGTTTGATCGACACCAGGGCCGCCACGGCGCCCGCTGCCGCACACGGCGGCCTCGGCCGCCGGGACCGCCGGGTGCATGATGACGGCGGGAGCGCCGTCGACCCCGCGGGCAGCTGGGAGGCCGCCTGCGGTGATCTCCCGCCAGGCCGACTCCCCGTCCCAGGAAGAGAAGCTGGGCGCTGGGGTGGGTGGCGCACCTGGGCCAGGGCATGGACGAAGACGTCGGCGCCCTGCCACTCCGAAGCCGTTCCGGCGTAGACGAAGTACGGTCCGCTCAGCCCGATCTCCGCGCGAGCCTGCTCTGAGGCGGACGGGCCGTGGGCGTCGAAGACGGCGGTGTCGATCCCATTGGGCACGACTCGTATCCGCTGCGCCCAGGCGTCGTCGTCCTCCGCGGCGTTCACGAGCTCGGCCACGGACCGGGCGACGCCGTCGTTCACGGCGATGACGCGGGCGGCCCCGCCGACGGCGAAGGCCTCAAGCCTTCTGACGGCCTTGACCACGATGTCCGCGGCACCGGTGGAGGCGGCCGCCGCCGACCAGACGTCCGCCGCGTACCACACGTAGGGGATCCGACGCACGGCCGTCACCACCCGGACAACGGCTCCGGTTGTCGGGGGCGGCTCAACGAGGACCGCCTCCGGCCGAGGCGCCGTCAGCAGCCTCAGAGCCAGGGGCAGATCGAAGGAGAGATAGGGCACGTAACCGCGCAGGTAGCCCGAGGAGTCCCGCAGAACCGGCCAGCGGGAGACCTGGACCCCGGCGGGATCGGGGTCGCCCTGCGGCGCGTCGGCCGGGGCGCGGCTGGTGAGGACCCGCACGGGCACCCCGTCGGCCACGAGCGCCTGCTCCACGCTGTCGAGCCGGAAGGACGCTGCAGCCGCCTCGGCAGGTGGATGCGGGTTGCCACCAGGACCCCCGCCTCGCCGGCTCGAACGGCGCGCGCCGTCGTGATGCCACCGCTCCTCGCCAGCGCAGCCGCCCGCGCCACCGACGGCCAGAGCACCGAGAGACGCCCGGAAGATGCCTCGTGCACTCATCGGGTTCCTCCTGCTCGCAGCGTACGGGCCCGGGGGAGCTCACCGGTCCGAACCGCCTGCATGTCGTCGGCGACCGCGCGAGCCCGGCTGAGCCACGTGTGCTCCTCGCGTGCTCCTTGGGCCCGGTGAGCGGCCTGGGCGATCTCATGGGGCTGTTCAAGAAGCCGACGCAGCAACCCGGCGAGCTCACTCGCGTCGTAGGGGAGGGTCCAGCCGGCGTCGGCGGCGCCCACGACCTCGGAGGCAAGGGTCCCCTGAGAGGCGATGACCGGCTTCCCACGTCCGAGGTACTCATAGAGCTTGACTGGGGAGGCGAACTCCCGATACGGGTCCGGCTCGACGAACAGGACACAGGCGTCCGCGCGCTCGTAGAGGGCAGTCAGCTCCTCCCCGGAACGGTGAACGACGTCGATCCGGCCGCCGGCCGCCTCCACCATGGCGGCGTACTGGTCGCCGGCCGACTCCCACTGGTCAGGACGGGTGCAGATGGTCAGGCTGGCACCGGGGACGTCAACGACGGCACGAAGGCACTCCTGGAGCCGGTAGTGACCGCCCAGCCCGCCAATGTAGAGCAGGTGGAGTCCGCCGTCGGCCCGGGATGAGGGGGCCTCGTCGACGATCTCGCAGCCCGGAGGCAACGAGGCCATCCGGTCCTCGGGGAACCCGGGGACGTGGGCGCCCATACGCGCCGACGGCAGGTAGAGGCGGTCGATGTAACGGGCGTACCAGGCCAGGTCGTAGCGGTAGACGCATCCCATGGCCGCCGCCATCGCGGTCCCGACTCGTTCGCGGTAGTCGGGGAAGGCCCAGTAGATGTCCCGGTAGAACAGGGACGTGGGCACGCCATGGCGGTGCATCAGGCGCATGAGCGCCGGATCCACGAAGGGGTGGGGCGGCAGGTGACGCGGCTCGGTCAGCATGGTGGGGATGGTCGCGCACTCGGAGTAGGAACTCACATACGCTCCCCGCCCTGGAGGCGGTCTCTCAGGGCGCGCAGGCGACGGGAGCGCTCTCGCGCCGAGCCGGTGACGTCCAGAACGGTGTAACCGAGCTCCCGGAAGGCATCAAGCATACGTACGGGGCGAATACCGGAAGCCGACGACGCCTCCCGATCCAGGGGAAAGGGGGCGTGGTAGACGATCGCAGCCATACGGTGCCTCGCCTCCTTTTGGGGGTATCTCAGGGACCAGGCGCGACCGCACCAGGCAGGCAGATTCAAGTGCGCATGATAGTACCATCGGCTGATCACAGTTATGACACGACGTCGGTGGGTAGGAACCATCCAATCGGCTCATGCGGGCCGGACCCGGCGCCTGCGACTCAACGTCATTTAAGTGCCATTTTAGTGTCGTTTCAGTTTCATTTCAGTGTCAGCCAAGACCTGGAGAGGTCTCCGCGCTCTGGGCGCGCTGGAGAACGGTGGTGGCCCGGAGGCGCCCGAGCCATCGCAGTCACGGTAGAGTCTCGGGTATGCGTGTCATGTCAGTAGTGGGCGCCCGGCCCCAGTTCGTCAAGCTAGCCCCGATCGATGCCGCCTTCCGTGAGGCCGGGATCGAGCATGTGATTGTTCACACCGGGCAGCACTATGACCCGATGCTCTCCGATGTCTTCTTCAGCGACCTGGGAATCTCGGCCCCGGACGTCCACCTCGGGGTCGGCTCGGGATCGCACGGCGTGCAGACCGGAACGATGCTCGCGGCCATGGACGAGACCATCGAGACCCACCGTCCCGACTGGGTCCTGGTCTACGGGGACACGAACTCCACGCTGGCCGGGGCCCTGTCGGCGGTCAAGCTCCATGTGCCCATCGCGCACCTGGAGGCGGGCCTGCGGTCCTTCAACCGGGCCATGCCCGAGGAGATCAACCGGATCCTGACCGACCACGCCGCCGACCTGCTGCTGGCACCGACCGAGGTGGGCGCCGCCCATCTGGCCGACGAGGGGCTGGCCGATCGGACCGTCGTCGTGGGGCGACGATGACCGACATCCTGTTCTCGGTGCGAGACTTTGTCGTCGACACCCCCTCCCCCGTCATGACCGAGCTGGATCTGCCCGAGGGCGGATACTCGCTGGCCACCATCCACCGGGCGGAGAACACCGACGATCCCGAGCGTCTGCGCTCCATCCTGGAGTCGCTGGCGGCGGTCGACCACCCCGTGGTCCTCCTGGCCCACCCGCGCCTGGTGGCCAAGTGCGCCGAGCACGGCATCGCTCTGGGTGACTCGGGCAACCTGCGGATGCACCCGCCCTGGCCTATCCCGAGCTCGTCGCCTCGACCCTGCACGCCCGTGGTGTGGTCACCGATTCCGGCGGCCTGCAGAAGGAGGCCTTCCTCCTGCGGGCGCCGTGCACCACGGTGCGTCCTCAGACCGAGTGGGTCGAGACCGTCAACCTGGGTTGGAACGTCCTGGTCGAGCCCGGCCAGGCCCTGGTGCGCGCCGCCTCACGCCCACGGCCGACCGAGCCCGCCGAGGCCGAGGCCCACCCCTACGGAGACGGCAACGCCGCTCACCGGGTGGTTCAGGCCCTCACCGACCACCTGCCCGGCTGATCGCCCCGCACCGGCTCGGGCAGCGACATCATGCGCGTCACCATCGTCACCACCTGGTTCCCCACGGGCCGCTCACCGGGTCTCGGGGTCTTCGTGGCACGCCACGCCGCCTCCATGGCGGCCGCCGGCCACGACATTCGCGTCGTCCACCTCGCCTCGGCCTCCGTCGATGACGGCGTACGGCACGATCGAGTCATGGGTCTGCCCGTCGTGCGTCTGCCCATGACGCTGTCCCGGCCGCACGAGCTGCTCACGGCCAGGCGGAAGCTGACAGCCCTCACTGAGGGCAGCGACGTCGTCCACACCCACGCGGTCTCCACCCTCCTGCCCTACGCCCTGGGCCGGCCCCGCCAACCGTGGCTCCACACGGAGCACTGGTCGGGGATCGCCCAGCGCGGCGCCGAGCTCGGCTCGGCGCGGGCGGGCGCTCAGGTGGTCCTGCGCCTGGAGCGCCGGCCCGACGTCGTCACCACCGTCTCCGACCAGCTCGCCGCCGACCTGCGGGCCTACCGCCCCCGCGGAGAGATCCTGACGGTTCCCAACGAGGTCACCATGCCTGAGGAGCCGGCACCGCGCCGGGACGTCGAGCTGGGACGTGACACGCTGCGCATTGTCGGCGTCGGGGCTCATCGAGCGCAAGCGCCCGGACCTTGCCGTCCGGGTGGTCGCGGCGCTGGCGGAGCGGGGCGTGCCGGCCCGGCTGACCTGGGTGGGTGGCGGACCGTTGGCCGATCACTGCACCGACCTCGCTGAGAGCCTGGGCGTCGATCTGGAGCTGACCGGTCAGCTCCCGGGCGATCGGGTCCAGCAGATCCTGGCCGACAGCGACCTCTTCCTCGTTCCCACGCTCGCCGAGACCTTCTTCCTGGGCGCTGCCGAGGCGGTCGCCGCCGGCCGGCCGGTGGTCACCAGTGACCGGGGCGCACACACCAGCTTCCTGGATCCCTCGGTGACCGCGATCGTCAGTCAGGACGACCCGGCGACGTGGGCCGGGGCGGTGGTCGACGTCATGCAGCGCTGCGAGGGCCTGACGGCTCGCGACATCCAGGACACGCTGCCCCGCCTTCTCCCCGCGGAGGTGGCACGCGCCTACGGCCACGCCCACGAGACCGCCATCACTGAGTGCTCTCGGCGCTCCCGGTGATCGCGTTGCACGCCTGCTCGTGAGCTCGTCAGGCCGTGACGAAGGTCGCCTCCCCGAAACGCTGCCGGGCCCGCGCCCGGATCGCCTCGGGGAGGTAGCCCCCGGCCCGGATGGAGTCAGTCACCTGGGCAAGCGCCTCGGTCAGGGAGGCGACCAGGGCGTCATCATCTCGCTGGGCCGCCGTGGGCGGGACGACGCCGGTCTCGGGCTCGACCATGAAGCGTCCCGCCCAGGTGGGCGTGGCGACGCAGGCCAGCCCCAGCGCCTGGGCCTCGAGCCAGGACGGTGCCCCCGGCCTCGACCTCGCTGGCCAGGACGAAGACGTCGCTGGCGGCCATGAGTCCGGCGACCTCATCATGAGGCACCCGACCGGTGAAGGTGGAGGTCTGCTCGATGCCTTCGGCCCGCGCCAGCTCTCTTAAGGGCTCGATCTCGTGGGACTCCCCTCCGACGAGGAGCAGCCGGGTGGGCTCCCGCCCGGCGGCGAGATCAGCTCGCGCCAATCGGGCGACGGCCCGGATGGTCTCCTCGGGGCGCTTGTTGCGACCCAGGTGGGAGACATGGCAGACGGTCAGCGGCCTCCCGGTCTCGCCCCGACGATCCTGGTCCGCGGGCCTGGGAACGTCGAAGACCTCGTCGTTGACCGGCAGGGCGATGCTCGTCCACGCACCGAGCCGCCAGTAGTCGCGCAGGGCCTCGGCGAAGGGAGTGGAGACGACGGCGCGACCACCGGCTCGTTTCAGGTCGCGCCGCAGTGCCCGATACCTCCATCCGTACACGCTGCGGTCCGTCGAGCTGGGGCGGTGCTCGGTGATGGCCAGGCCGGCCCCCCAGTGCTCGGCGGCGTAGCGGCCGACGTGGATGCCGGTGAACACCGAGTGCGCGTGGACGACGTCGGGAGCCGCCTGTCCCCCGCCGTTACCGGAAGACCCGGGCAGGCTGCGGATCGTCTCCTCGTAGAGCCGCACCGCACGAGCCGCCACGGCGCGAGCCGATATCCGGTCCCCAGGCAGGGCCCCCTTGGGGACTATGGGCACCGTGCCCCGCACGACGACGATCCCGTCCTCGACATCCGCCGTCAGCTCACGGCGCGCCTGCCACAAGGAGACCGGTTCCAGGGCGATGACACCCACTCGGATCCCGCCGCGCTGAAGCATGCGCGCCTGGTCGCGGAAGAAGGACCCGTTGTGGGGGCGGTGCCGGTCCGGGTACCACGAGGGAGTCAGGACGACGTGCACCTCACTCCTCCTCATCGTGAGGAGCGGTCATGCGGGTGGAGGGCTCGGACTCGCCGGCGGCCTCGTAGTGCCCCTCATTGGCCTCCGATGCCGGAGGGCGGGCGTCGAAGCCCCGTGCAGCGGCGTCGGCCATGAGGATCTCGTCCCACGAGGATGACGCACATGATGGCGCCCAGGACGTGGTGGTCGTCAGCAGCGAGTAGGGACTGAGCCAGAGCCAGGCCAGGGGACGGCGGCGTAGACCACCGAGAAGCATCAGCATCCAGTCCTGGTTCTCGGTGACCACGAAGAGATTCGACAGGGGCGAGGTGACCAGCAGGATGAACAGCCAGGGGGTCAGGGCCCGGGCGAAGTCGCCCGACTCGCCCCAGTGGCTGCCGAAGAGCAGGGGGAAGAGCCACGGCGACAGGATGAAGAGCAGGGCGAAAGGGCCGGTCCCGAATATCAGGACCCGCTTGATGACCCTGACGGACCAGTGGGCGCATCTGTCCGGGCTGCAGCGTGGCGAGCAGGAAGAAGACCCGGGCCCGACCGCGGCGTTGATGAGGCCATCGGGGACCTCCAGGCAGCGCCAGGCCAGATTGAACTGGCCCAGGCTGGCCACCGAGTAGGAACCCACGAGCAGGTTGATGCCGTTGAGCCGCACGGCGTCGACGAAGGCGTTGAGACCGTTGAGCAGGGGCATGCGCCGGTAACGGCGGGCGACCTGCCACAGACTGGGTGCCTCGGGCGGCAGCGGCCGGCGCAGCGGCTTGGCCTTGCGCCCCAGGTTGACGAAGGCCCACACCTGCCCGATCGTCTGACCGAGCAGCAGGCCCCGACACTGACCATTCCCGCCATTCCCAGGACGAGCTGGCCCAGGGACTGGCCGACCTGCTGCTCGACCCGGTTGACCGAGATCGTCCGATAGTCCGACTGGCGGTTGTACCAGAACTGGAGGAGCTGGACCGTCGACAGCAGCAGCGTGGTCACGCCCAGCAGCGGCAGCCAGACGGCGATATCGGCCCCCCACTGCCGGGCGATCAGCGGCTTGAGGAGGAAGGCCACGACACTCGTGACGACCGAGACCACGACGATGCACACCATTCCCAGCCGGGCGCAGGCCAGGGCCCAGGCGTCCTTCTTGGGCAGCATGATCGTCATGTCGTAGCGCAGGGCCGCCACGGCCGTGATGATCGAGACCACCGAGGTGTAACGCGCCAGCTGACCGAGGTCCTCGTCGGAGAAGATGCGGGTGAGGACCATCGTCATGCCGAAGACGATGGCCTGGGCGGTGGCCGTCCCGCTGACCAGCGTCAGGACGTGGCGCAGGAACGGGGAGGACTCCATGACCGAGCGGACCCGGGCGAGTACCCCCGCCACGGGTCCACTCGATGCGGCTGACCGGTTCAGAGCTCGACCGTCCGGTTCTCGCTCGCCGAGGTCAGCACCGCCTCGACGACGTCGAGCGTGGCCACGCCCTCCGCCATGGTGACGTGGCGCTGGGCCACCCCGCGCACGGCGTCACGGAAGTTCTCCTGCTCCAGGGCCAGCGGCTCGCGCTTGGGGATCGCGTAGCGGATGACGTCGCCCTCGCTGACTCCCCGGAAGGCGGCGACCTGGTCCCAGGTGGAGGCCACGGTGCCGTTGGCGTGGAAGGTGAGGTCCCCGGTGAGGGTGTCCGCCACGAAGGAGCCCTTCTCGCCGGTGACGATCGTGACGCGCTCCTTGAAGGGCGTGAGCCAGTTGACCTGGTGGCCGACGATGATGCCGCCTTCCAGCAGGCCGGTGGCCACCATCATGTCCTCGGTCTGGCGGCCGGAGCGGTGCGTGACCTGCGCGGCCACGGAGGTGTAGCGGGCGCCTGCCACCCACGCGGTCAGGTCGATGTCGTGGGTGGCCAGGTCCTTGACGACGCCGACGTCGCTGATGCGGGCCGGGAAGGGACCCTGTCGGCGAGTGAGGACCTGGTAGACCTCGCCGAGCTCACCGGCGTCGAGACGCTCACGCAGGGCCCGCAGCGCCGGGTTGCAGCGCTCCACGTAGCCGACGGCGCCCACGAGGCCCCGTTCGGCGAAGGCGGCGGCCACGCGGCGGCCCGCTGCGGCGTCATGAGCGATGGGCTTCTCCACCATGGTGTGCACGCCCGCCTCGGCCAGGGCCAGGGCGACATCCTCGTGGTAGACGGTCGGGACGGCCACCATGGCGGTGTCGAGCCCGGCGTCGATGAGGGCGTGGACGTCGGGCAGGACCGGCAGCTCGCCGGCCACACCGAAGCGGTCACCACCGGGGTCCGCCACAGCCACGAGCTCCATGCCCTCGGTGGCACGGATGACCCGGGCGTGGTGGCGTCCCATGGAGCCCAGGCCGATGAGACCCACGCGCAGGGGGTTGTCCGCCGTACCCTTGTCAGGCAGGTGATGGGCACCGGACGGATCGGTCGTCGTGGCCAGGCCGTCGAGGGCGACGTTCTCGCACATCGTCAGGCACCTGCCTTGACGGTGGCGAGGCCACGGCCTGGCCGATGCGCAGGTCGGCTCACTCAGGGGAGGGTGGACCGGCAGGAAAGGCTCCGGGCGGCCTCTCGGTTCCGGGCAGCTCGAGCCCCTCGGCGAAAGGGCCAGGAGGCCAGGGTGGTTGGGGAATCGGGTAGTAGACACCGCTGCCTCACCCTGCCACCGCGCAGGGCGGCTCTGGACGGCGTCGCGCTCGGTGCCCGTGGCGCGAGGCGGATCGTGACCGGGTGGTAGACGTGCGTGTAGCCCTCGGGGACGCAGGGGTGACAACGCCGTCGACGCCCGCCAGCGTCGTTGAGGCGCGCGCGGCGTTGGCCTGGCGGGCAGCGGTCCAGCCGGCCGCTTGGTCAGCTGGACGCGGCCGACCGCGGCGCGCCACGTCCGTCATGCGGTTGTTGAGCCCCACCAGCTCGTTGGCGTACTGCCGCTCCATGCCCTGGTTGCGGATGAGGCGGCACCGGCGGGCCAGCTCGGCGTCGGCTCGTCGTGATCATGCCGCCTTTCGAGACTGGTCATGTTCTTGGTGGGTGAAGTAGAAGGAGCCCCACGCACCGAGGCGCCCACGGGCTTGCCCCTCGATGGAGGCGCCGTGGGCCTGGGCGCAGTCCTCGAAGACGGCCAGCATCTATGGCGCTCGGCGATGGCGAGGATCTCAGGCATGTTGGCCGGCAGACCGTAGAGATGGACCACTCGATGGCCACCGTGCGCTCGGGTGATGGAGAGCCCCGACGCGTGGCGGGGTCCAAGGTGAAGGTCACTCGGGTCGATGTCGCCGAAGACCGGGACGGCCCGCTGATGGCCACCGAGTTGCCGGGTGGCGAAGCGTGAAGGGCGAGGACGATCACCCGGGCGCCCCTTCGCGCTCCCGGAGCTCACTGGCCAGGGTGGCCACGTGCTGGGCCGAGGTGCCGGAGCTGACGGCCACGCAGTGACGCCATCAACGACCTGGGCGGAGAACTCCTCCTCGAAGGCCTTGACCTGGGGGCCCTGGACGACCATGCCGGAGGCGAGGACGGCGTCGACGGCGTCGCGCTCCTCCTGCCCGATGATCGGCTTCGCTGCTGGGATGAACTCGCGTGACATCAGTGGGTGACCTCTCGGATGGTGATGGAATCGGGATATGACTGCGCATCGGCCCCGGCACCGGATTCAGTGCCGAGCTCCTGGTACAGGGTCCCGGTGACGGGACAGCGCCAGCGCGCCGAGCCGTCAGGACCGGGATCGGCGGAGACGAGGGGCTCGCCGGCCCGCCCGACCCAGCCGATGCGGCGGGCGGGGACCCCGGCGACCAGGGCGTGGGCCGGCACGTCCTGGTGACGACGGCGCCGGCGGCCACCGTGGCCCAGGCCCCCACGTGCACCGGAGCGACGCACACGGCCCGAGCCCCGATCGAGGCTCCCTCGTCGATGGTGACCCCCACGGGCTCCCAGTCGGCGGCGGACTTGAGCGAACCATCGGGGTTGACGGCCCGGGGGAAGTGATCGTTGGTCAGCGTGACCGCCGGGCCGATGAAGACGCCGTCGGCCAGGCGGGCCGGTTCGTACACAAGGGCGTAGTTCTGCACCTTGCAGCTGTTCCCCATGACGACGCCCTCGCCGATGTAGGCGCCTCGGCCCACGATGCAGTCCCGTCCGAGGACGGCGTGCTCACGGACCTGGGCAAGGTGCCAGATGCTGGTGCCGTCTCCGAGGACGGCGTCCTCGGAGACATCAGCGGACGGGGCGATTCGGTTAGCCACGGCGACTCCTGTGCGGGCGGCCTCAGGCCGCCCTGACGTTCGAGTAAGACCGGTCAACCTGGCGGCTGCCGGGGCCGTGCCGCTCCAGTCACCGAGGCGGCGGGCTCTGCACGACCTGCACCATCCTAGGGGACTCATCCGCGCTAGACGACGCCTGGACACGACCCGAACGAGACCTACCCCACCAGTGACCACCGACTCGGCGCCCGCAAGAGGCCGGACACTGCGTCATCGCGTGCGAGAATGCGGAGGTGACTACCTCCAACGTGACGCAAGCCGGAGCGCCTGATTCGGTGCCTCAGGTCACTGACGCCTGGCTCGTCATCCCCCTGTACAACGAGGCCACCGTCGTGCGCGAGGTCATCTCCCAGGCCCGCGAGACCTTCCCCTACATCGTCGTCGTCGACGACGGCTCCAAGGACGACTCGGCCCGCCAAGCCGCTGCCGCAGGCGCCATCGTCGTACGCCATCCGGTCAACCTCGGCCAGGGCGCGGCGCTGCAGACGGGCTTCTCCTACATCCTGGAGAAGACGAACGCCAACTATGTCGTCACCTTCGACGCCGACGGCCAGCACTCCACCACGGATGCCGCCGCCATGGTCGCCGCGGCGCGCGAGGAGGAGCTCGCCGTCATCCTCGGGTCGCGTTTTCTTCAGGGGCCCTCGCCGGTAGGCCGGCTCAAGCGGCTCGTCCTACGCACGGCCGCGGCCGTCAGCTCACGCACCTCCGGCATGCATCTGACCGACGCCCACAACGGCCTGCGGGTGATCCGCCGCGACGTGCTGGTGCAGCTCAACCTCAAGCAGAACCGGATGGCGCACGCCAGCGAGATCATCCGCAAGATCGGCGCGACCGGCCTGCCCTGGCGCGAGTTCCCGGTGCACATCGTCTACACCGACTACTCCCGCTCCAAGGGCCAGTCGCTGTGGAACTCGGTCAACATCCTGGTCGACCTGCTCTTCTCCGAGTGACGGAACGGAAGACACACAGCCCATGATTCATCAGATCACCACCCAGATCGCTCCGATCACGAACCACCAGTTCTACATCCAGGCCGCCCTGATCCTGGCAGTGATAGCTGCCGGCTGGATGATGCTGCGCACCCCCGGCGGAGCCCGCCATCAGGCCGCCCGGCGGCTGGCGACCCTGGCCTTCGTGGCTCGCCATTGTCGCGATCGCCTCTCGGTGATGACGGCCATCGCGCACCGACTAGGGGTCGGACGAGGCACGGACCTGCTGCTGTACGCCATGGTCGTCGCCTTCCTGGCTCAGATCCTGTCCTCCTTCCGCCGCAACGGCGCACGCGAGCGGCAGATCACGCAGCTGGCACGGCGCATCGCCCTGGACAACGCGCCCGAGCCGCCCGCTGCGACAAGGCTCACCAGCACGACTCACGACTGAGCGATGAGGGCCCCGGCGAGCACCCGGTAAGCACCCGACCGACGCTGAGTCCTCATCCCTCATCTATCCCTCAGCTATCCCTCAGCGTCGGGAGGCGCGGACCTCGAGCTCCTCGCGCAGGCGCAGCCCACTGGAGAGCAGCCAGCGCACCGGCGCCTGCCACGGGGCGTCGTAGACCCCGGAGAGATAGCGCCGGGCCGAGGCGTGGTGGGCGCGGATCATCTTCTCCGGACGCGCCTTCAGCTGGCCCCCTGCTCATGGATGACGACAGAGTCGTAGACCTGCACGTTGAGCCAGCCAGCCCGCCCGACCCGTGCGATCCACGTCCTCGAAGAACATGAAGTAGTCGTCGTCGAATCCCCCAGGCGCCTCCAGGCAGGGCTGGCAGCAGCAGGCAGGGCCCCGGAGAGCCAGCCCACCGTCCGCGACCCGCCCGAGCCGCCCCGGCCGGGTGGTAGGGCAGCGAGAGAAGGGTTGCTCTGGCCAGACCCTGCCCAGGACGGCATGTCCAGCGCCCTTGACCAGGGAGGGCAGGGGCCCGCCACAGAGACGGTGCCGGTCGGGGTTGAGCAGCAAGGGTCCAGGCAGCCGGCAGCCGGGTCGGGCCAGGCCCCGCGTCGATGAGCGCATCAAGACTGCCCGGCTCCTCGGGACGAGGTCGGGGTTGGCCACCACGACCCAGTCCTCCTCCAGGTCCGCGGGCCGCCAGGTTGGCTCCCGGGCGTAGCCGAGGTTGGTCCCGTCTCACCGACGACACGGGCGTGGCGCCGGGCGGCGGCGCAGTGACGACGATCGTGCTCGAGTGCCGTTGTCCGCGATGACGACCGCGATGCGGCGCACCGTCGCCGTCTCGAGCGAGACCAGGAAGCGCTCCAGCTCCTCACCCGCTGAAGGCCACCGTCACCACACGGCACGCTCTGCTCGTCGTTGAGGGGGCGGGCGAGCTGCACTGGTTGGCGTCGGTTCCACAACATTGGTCACGGAAAGAGCTTCCAGCGCCGCATGACCCACGTGAGCGGGTTCACCCCACCGGCGCAATTTCATGCGTCAGGTGTAGGAAGACCCATATGGATCTCATCGATTGACTCCTCATCATCGCTTCCTGTGCCTCCAGTTCGGTAGCCGCGTGCGCGGCACCTCCTCAAAGAACCTCCGGACGCCGCCTGGCCCGCCGAGCGGGGTTCAGCCTGCTCGCGGTGACGGTCTTCGTCTCGTCTCCGCCGCGGAGCTTTCGCAGCGGCACAACATGCAGTCACGCATCACGTGGTTCGACATCGACAGCATCCTGTCCGAGAACGACCGCCCCGGCACCAAGCCGCCGGACAGCTATAACGGCCGGGCCGTCAACCTGCTCGTGCTGGGCACCGACTCCCGTGCGGGGGACAACAACGTTGACGGATCACGGGGGTGACGACGAGGTATCCGTGGCCCGCTCCCGACACGGCACCGGTCGTGCACATCTCCGCAGACCCGCAAGCGCATTGACGCAGTATCCATCCCCCGCGACACCCTGGTGGACATCCCCTCGTGCAAGACTCTCGACGGCGACAGCACCGGTGCCGAGGAGGACGGCCAGTTCAACTCCGCCTTCGCCAACGGAGCCGGCAGCGGCAGCGACAAGAAGGCCGTTGCCTCGGGAGCCGCCTGCCACCTGCCTCAAGACCGTGAGAAGATGACGAACATCCGTATCGATGACTTCGTAATCATCGAGCTTTCAACGGCCTGTCCAAGGTGGTCGACTCCCTCGGAGGAGTCCACGTGCAGGTGGACGAGGCCATCGATGACCCCGACTACACGGGCTTCAAGCTCGCCGAGGGCTGCCAGAAACTGGACGGGCAGGCCGCCCTGCAGTACGCCCGCGTCCGTCACGGCGTCGGCGACGGCTCGGACATCTCCCGCATCTCCCGCCAGCAGAAGCTCATGAGTGCCATGGCCTCCAAGGCCCTGTCCAGCAACGTCCTCACCCAGTCCGGCTTCCTGACCAGCACCCTGGAGACACTCACCACCTCGGAGCGCATCGGTCAGATCGGCAACCTGTCAGGGCTGGCCTACTCCGTCCAGGGCGTCGGCATCGACAAGATCAACTTCATCACCATGCCCAATGAGGGCTGCAGCCGACGAGAACCGGGTCATCCCCACCGAGGGCGCCAAGAAGGTCTGGAAGGCGCTCGAGCAGGACAAGCCCGTCTCCGCAGACGCCGCGGCGCCGGCGACGACAGACGCACCTGCGACGGCGGACGACTCCGCCACCTCGGAGGAGCAGAACGCTGAGAACGCCGGGGTGGAGCCGACCGCAACGCAGGCGCCTGCGACCCAGTCCGCGAAGGCGGGGGCCTCTCCCCAGCAACCCGCCACGAAGCCGACCGCCTCGGCGTGCCCCGCCTAAGGCAGAATCACTGGCGTGACTCCTGACAGACGACTCGCCCTGCCCTCGATCACTGGCTCCGGGGAGGTAGGTCTCGCGTCGGCAGCGCCCCATCGACGCCGTCAACCAGCGCGCAGCCGCGAGCGCGCCGGAGACGCCCGGCGGCGAGGTCAGCAGCAGCAACCCGCCGACCCCGCGGGCGGATCCCTCGCGGCGCCCGGCCCCGCCGGCTCCCCAACCCATCATCGTGGATCTCCGCCGGCCGGCCGCAGCGGCACTCGGTGCTGGGCCGACAGGACACGGACGAGCCTCGTCCCGCGCAACAGGCCTCGCAGGCGGCCCAGTCACCTCCTTCAATTCAGCCTCGTCGGGCCTCCGCTGCGTCTCAACGCGGCAGCCATGCCCGGGCCGGGTCGACTGCGGTACCACTGGAGCCGAGCGGCGACGGTCGCGGAACCACGGCCGGGCCCGAACGCACTCAGGCGATGCCCGTACGACGCGGCACCTACCCTGTCGGCACCCAGGGGCACCAGCTCTCCGGAGGAGAGCCGCACCGGGCAGGCCGACGTTCGAGCCCGAGCAGTCACGCGAGCCGAAGCGCCCCCGGCCGAGCTGGCGCCGGATCCTGCGCTGGACGGTCATCGCCATTGTCGTCGTCCTGGCCCTCATCGCGGCCCGGGTCGCCTGGCTGTGGAACGACGTCTCCTCCCAGCCCACCGCGTCGACGCCCCGTCCGGGGCTGCGGACACGCCGGGCGAGACCTGGCTCATCGTGGGTCGGACGCGCGCGGAGGCGTCATCCAGGACGACACCGGAGGGCGCCCGTGCCGACTCAGATCATGCGTTGCTGCATTGGCGGAGAACGGGCAGACGAGCGACCTCCCTGCCGCGCGCGACACTTTTCGTGGACATCCTGAGCACGGGGGACAAGATCAATGCCGCCTACTCCCTCGAAGGCCCTGTTGCTGGTGCAGACCGTGGAGAAGCTCTCCGGCCTGACGGTGGTGACCACCAAGTGTGGGAGGTGTCGGCATGA